>Ga0123388_1036734_pt1 | contig 15030 bp, 9 predicted proteins | sample T0HHNO3metaT_FD_89916 | JGI IMG/M metagenome (GOLD analysis project Ga0123388, IMG submission 89916) | Methane-oxidizing artificial microbial communities from Washington, USA to study methane cycling - T0-HHNO3 metaT (Metagenome... | ecosystem: Engineered > Modeled > Simulated communities...
GTCCGCGCACGGTGCGCAAGCCGATAGCGCCACACTGCAACCCGGCCAACAACTAAGCTTCAATACCGAGATGTTGGGCGTGCCGCAAGCAGTCGAATTAAGCAACGCCGACGCCTGGCGCCGTGGCCGCTTGTTGATGAATTTCGTACCGTTAAAACAGGTTATCGCCGAAATCAACCGCTACCGGCGCAGCCAAATCCGTTTATTGGACGACAGTCTGGCGGAACGCGAAGTGAATATCGCCGTGGACATCAAGCAAATCGATGTCTGGCTACAGGCTTTGCAGCAAACTTTGCCAATCAAGGCCGTTGAAGCGGGGCCGTTCGTGTTTTTGCAGTCTTGATGGCCGGCTTTGCTGCCTGCGACAATTTGCCACACATCCTTTAGTACGGCTCAGCCAGCCGCCAATCGTTCTCAGCTAAAACCCACTCAAACTGAGGACACATCATGAGAAAAACCGGAAACCCAAGCCGGACGCGAAAAGCCCAAACTAAAGGCTCATCCGCCATCGGCGCATTGCCGCTTTGTCTGGGCTTGATAACCGCTGCGACGCTGCCGACGGCTCAGGCCGAAAGCCTCAGCGCCACTAGCGAAAGCCGCACCTACAACATCGCCGCGCAGCCTTTGTACTCCGCACTCAGCACACTGGCTGAACAGTCCGGCGTGCAGTTTGTTTACAACTCGGAGTTGGTGAAGGGTATCGATTCGCAAGGCGTCAGCGGCAATTATTCATTGGAAGGTGCTTTGAAACGTTTGTTACAAGGCTCGCAAGTTTCCTATCAATTCAGTAACGGTAATACCGTGACACTGCATAAATCGGCTGCGCTAGAGCCGCAGTCGAATGCCGCCACTTTGCCCAGTGTCACGGTGACCGGCTCGGAGATTTACGCGGATACCGACCCTTACAACCCCAGCTACACCCGAAGGGTGACCGCGACGGCCACCAAAACCGATACCCCGCTGATGGAAACACCGGTCAATATTCAGCTGATCCCCAAGGCGGTGCTGGACGACCAGCAAACTATACAGATGACCGAGGCCTTAAAGAATGTGGCCGGTGCCACGTTTAGCAATGGATCAGGCGCATTGTCCGACGATATTTTTATACGTGGATTTCGTAGCCGTACTTATTTCCGTAACGGCTTGCGGAGCGGCGACGCTAATAGCTCGGTAGGGAATCGACAAATGGCCAACGTGGAGCAGCTGGAAGTGCTCAAAGGCCCGGCCGCCGTTATGTACGGTCGAATGGAGCCGGGCGGCATGGTCAACGTCGTGACCAAACGCCCGCTAAATACGCCCTATTACGCATTACAACAGCAGTTCGGCTCCTTTGATCTGTATCGAACCACCTTGGATGCCACCGGACCGTTGACCCAGGATGATACCTTGCTGTACCGATTTAACGGCTCGTTCGAGAACAGCGGTTCTTTTCGCGAATTTGTCGATAAAGAACGGACTTTTATCGCACCGATGATTACCTGGAATATCAGTCCGCGGACCCAAGTCAGTCTGGAAATGGAATACCGCCACGACAACCTGATTTATGACAACAACACTTGGCCGTTTGTCGACGGCCAGTTTATCGGTATGGACAGATCGCGCAATTTGATGGAGCCGGCACGAGTGAATGTCGAGGAAAAGCTGATCGGGCTGGATTGGTCGCATCAATTCAACGACGATTGGAATATCAAGCAGCGCTTTGTAGCCAATCTACAGGACAGGGCGGAGAACTGGGTAATGGGGGCGTCGGATACCTTGACGCCGGACAATCTGTTAGCGCGCCAGCAATACGAGGTAAGAACTCAGGACAATACCTATTACACGACGCTGGACGTCACCGGCCATTTCAAAACCGGCCCGTTGGCCCATACCGTGCTTATGGGCGGAGATTACTATCGTACCGACATTGTCAGCAATCCTTATATCGCCACGTTGGCACCGATCAACGTCCACAATCCCGTACACACCGTCGAACCGATAACAGCCTATACGCCAGCCGGCTGGGCCAGCAACAACAGCGCGGATTTTGTCGGCCTGTATGCCCAGGATCAGATCAAATTGCCTTACGGTTTTCATGTGATGGGCGGCTTTCGTTACCAATACGTCAAGCAATGGGACAATTTGAACCACACCGAACAGCCGGCCGACGACGATGTCACGCCTAGAGTCGGCGTACTATGGCAAGCTCAAGATTGGTTGAGTCTGTACGGTAACTACATCGAAAACTTCGGCGTTTCCAACCAGTGGGCTACTACACTCACAGGCAAGCCGCTGCCGCCGGAAAGCGCGCAGCAATGGGAAGTAGGCAGCAAATTCGAATTTTTCGGCGGCAAACTCAGCGCAACGCTGGCGTACTACGACATCACCAAACAAAATGTCGTCACTCGCGACCCCTCTGACTTTACCGGCAATTTTTCAATAGCCGCCGGCGAAGTACGCAGTAAAGGGCCGGAAGTTGACATCCGCGGCGAGTTGCTGCCGGGCTGGAATCTGATCGCTACCTATGCCAATTTCGATACCCGCGTCAGCAAGGATAATAACGGCCTGGAAGGCAATCGGCTTTTTGCAGTACCTAGAAATGTCGGCAGTTTATGGTCGACCTACGATTTCCGGCAAGGCGATTTACGCGGATTAAAAGTCGGCGGCGGCATCAGTATGCGCGACGGCGCCACCGACGGCTCCCGTAATGGCTATCAAACCGCCGGCTATGCGACAGTCGATCTGTTGGCCGCATATTCTTGGAAAGTCGAAAAATCCAAAATCACCGTCCAGCTAAACGTCAACAATCTGCTCGACAAAACCTACTTTCCGGATGCCTACTGGAGCGGCGCCAGCAGTACGCGCACCATCGGCACGCCGCGCTCTTTGCTGGGGTCGGTCAAGGTGGAGTTTTAAGCTTCAATGCCTTTTTTCTGTCGGGTTCAATAAGGATTGCCGCCCAGAGAATGGACCACGTCAAAGTCTGACTTGTTCATGTTGGGGCTGAGGTACAGCGCGCATGAGACCGTTGGGGCGAGGTAACGAACCCCTACCTAAGCTCTATGAATCCACCGATCCTTTCCAAAATGCGCCGCCGCGCGTCGGCATTTACCCTGGTGCGCCTTTGACGGCGATGGGAACGGTGCGCTTGGAGTTCTAGCTGGCTCGGGTTAGGCAGATGTCAGAGTCAAGCAGGTCGGGGCTTGCAACCTCGACCTAAATGTTTCAAATCCACTTGGCCTGCGCACCGCCAAGTATCAATCAAACGACAATTGGCATGGGGATTTTCTGTGCTGAGACGTCCTATATAACAACCTGCCTTTGCCTTAGCACGACTATCGCTTAACTTCGACTAAAAACCATGAACATCAATGCCAATTATCTAAGGGCGACACCTCTACACCATTCGTCAAGCCCGCACTTGACCCGTTTGAAAGCCCGGCGCCAACGCTGGTTAACCGTCCATCTTTGGTTGGGATTGACACTGGGTCTGCTGCTGTCTATCTACGGTATCACCGGCAGTATTTTGGTGTTTCATGCGGAAATCGAAGAATGGCTGCACCATGAAATGCTGGTGGTGCAGGCACCGGTGGATGCGGAGTATCGACCCTTGGCAGAAATTTTCGCGGCCGGCAAGCAGGCGGTGCCGCCAAACGCCAAATATAACTTCGCCACCTATCCGCGGAACGAATTCGCGGCCTTCAAACTGCGGTACGCAGTTGCCGACGCTGACGGTTCGCTGGAAAATTGGGAAGTTGCCGTTGACCCGTATACGACTAATGTGACGGGTAAGCAACTCAAGAGGCGTTCCCGCGACTGGCTGCCCAGCACTTTTATAGGCTTGATGTTTGAATTGCATTTCGCATTGTTGATTCCGGGAGACATCAGTGAGCCGATAGTCGGCGTGTCCGCCGCGTTATTGATTATCTCGACCTTGACCGGCCTGATCGTCTGGTGGCCGCTGACCGGCAAATGGTGGCAGGCGCTGACTTTTAAGTCTGGTGCCGGCAAGGTGCGCTTTAATTACGATCTGCACAAAACTAGCGGCATTTACACGCTGCTGGTGCTGATACCGGTGTTGTTTTCCGGGATTTATATGGTGCTGCCGCATAACGTGGTGCCGGTTTTGGAGTTGTTCTCGCCGGTGACATATCGCTATTGGTATCAGTCCAAACCGCCCTATCCCGACGCACCGGCGATAGGCATGGACCAGGCGGTGGCGATTGCCTTTAAACAGTATCCGCAAGGCCGGCCACACTGGATTTACGGCGCCACCGAGCCTACCAAAACCTACACGGTCTGCCAGGACGGCGTCGATGTGCCGGGCAGTATTTTGCAACGCCGTTGCACGGTGATCGACCGCTACACCGGCAAGATTCTGGATCTGGACGACCCCAGCCTGCCGACCGCCACAGCCGGCGAAATTTTCACCCACTGGCAATGGCCTTTGCATTCCGGCCAAGCCTTCGGCATGACCGGGCGGATTTTGGTGTTTATCACCGGATTGGCTTGCCCGGTGTTGTTTGTCACCGGTGTGATCCGCTGGTTGCAAAAGCGGCGAGCAAACAGCCTACCTGCGAAGATTAATCGCGACCGAAGCGAGTCAAATAACACAGTTTAAAAGATCGAGGTGCTAACCGTCGCGGAGCTTAGAGCAAAAATTCTTCAGCATTCCAGGCGTCACCTATGCGGAGGGCCCATCAGTTCAAGTCGGGCGCGGATATTGCTATTCAAAAAGCCACACCTTGGCCGCCCTGCGTTACTTGTCCTATGCTTGAATTGACCGCCACCGACATTGCCGACCTGATGCATAAGCATCGCCGCGAATTATTGGGCTTTCTGTCGCAACGCATCAGCTGCGCGGAAACCGCGCAGGATATTTTTCAGGAGACGTTTATCCGCTATGCCGGCTACGGCGGCAAAGACCGCGTCGAAAACCCCCGCGCCTTTATTTTCCGCATCGCCGCCAATCTGGCCACCGATTATCTGCGCAGCCACAATCGCCATTCAGGAAGAGACGTCGAAGACTCCACCGATGACGAGGCGGAGGGCGGCGAGCAATCTGTCTTATCCGTCGAACGGACCGTCATGTCGCAACAACAGCTGGAGCATTTGATCGCCGCGCTGGACGAGTTATCGCCCAAATGCCGGGAAGTATTTATTCTGCTGAAGCTCAAGCATTGTAGTTATGCGGAAGTGGAGCAAAGGCTGGGCATCTCGCAGACCATGATTTTCAAATATTTGACCCAGGCCCTGCGCCATTGCCGGCAGAGGATAGGCGACCTGGATTGAACGGGATGCCTTTATCGGCAAACACACCTATGTTTATCCGGCCGGCGTTTTATAATCCGATTCCCGAACCGACCGCGGCGCAGCCTTCTTATGAACCAACCCATCCCGCCTTTCCCCGACGCCGACGCGAATGCGCAAGCCGAATACTGGCGAGCTTTGCGCGAATCGCCGTTCTTCGACAGCGAGCAGGATCAACGCTGGCGAGCTTGGTTGGCGGCCAGTCGGGAAAATCAGGAAGCCTGGCGCCAGACACAGCAGTTTTTTGACTGTATAGAGGGCTTAAACCCGGCGCAAATCAACCAAATCGAACGGGAAGTAAGGGCCTCGAACGGAACGCAACACAAAACGCCTGCCCGAACACTGCCCAAGCGCAGCCTCCGGATGTTGCCGATTGCCGCCTGCCTGATGCTGGCCTTTTGTTTGGGTTGGGCATTCAGCGCCGGTTTCTTTGCCGATTTCCGTACCGGCACCAGCGAACAGCGTCGAATTCAACTCAGCGACGGCTCTTCGGTAATCCTGAATACTGCTTCGTCGTTGTCGGTGGAATTTTCCGAAAGACAACGCCTTATCCGCCTGCACGGCGGCGAGGCTTATTTCAAGGTGGCCGCCGATGCGGCCAGGCCGTTCGAGGTGGTGACGAGTGGTGGCCGGGTCAGGGCCTTGGGTACGGCTTTTGATGTTAAACAATGGCAGGGCGACCTGGCGGTGACGGTCTACGAACACAGCGTGCGCGTCGCGTTCGCCGATGGCGAGACAGTGGAAAGTCTGGCGGCAGGCCAGCGCGTTGCATCGGCTGGCGGTAAAGCCGGACTGCCGGAAAGCGTCAATCTAAAGCAGGCCGGTGCCTGGCAAGAACGGCGCCTGGTGTTCAAGGAAAAGCCGCTGCGACAAGTGGTGGATGACCTGAACCGCTACCGTCCCGGAAAAATAATCATCGCCGATCCGGCTCTGGCCGAGCATTTGGTCACCGGCATATTCGACGCCGACGACCCGGAAGCGGCGTTGAATGTCATCGAAAAAACCTTGGCTGTCAGCGAAACCCGCTTGACCGACGCCTTGGTGATCTTGCGCCGCCAATAAGTTTTCGCCGCGTTGTTTTCCTGGTCAATGGTCGCGAAACCGCGCCGTTTGGCCTTCGGCTAAATAAATTTTCTCATCCGGGTTATAAAACCCACTTGCTCGGTCGTCTTTGCTTACGAACCCACACGGATACCGCGAAGGAGCGCCTTCTTCGCCAGCCGTTATCAGCGTATTTAAAGCCAGGAGGCCGGATGAGTCAGCGTTATTCCTTTGTTAACCCTCTCTGTTTCACCCTTTTTGCCGCAACTCTAAGTGCCAGCCCCTGGTGCGTGGCGGAGAGTGAAATCAATTTTGCCATCCCGGCCGCGCCGTTGGCCGACGCCCTGCTGCAATTTTCCGAGATAAGCGGCGTCAAGGTGTTCTTCAGCTCGCAATTGACCGAAAGGCTGCGCGCCAATGCCGTGCAAGGCCGTTATACGCCGCAACAGGCATTACATAAGCTATTGGACGGCTCCGGTCTGGCCGCAAAATCAGCGGGTGACGGTACGGTAACCTTGGAAAATTCGACAAAGTCGGTAGAGCCGCAATCGGCTAATTCTACGACTTTGCCGACGGTGACGGTAACAGGCAGATCCGGCTATGCCGACAGCGATCCTTATAATCCGGACTACAACCGCACCAGCGCCAGCGCCGCCACCAAAACCGATACGCCGATCATGGAAACCCCGGTATCGATTCAGGTAGTGCCCAGGGCAGTGATGAACGATCAAAAAACCACCACCATTAAAGACGCGCTGGAAAACGTCAGCAGCATACGTCCGCAATCGTCCTTGGGTTTAAGCAACGCCTATATTGTCCGTGGCTTTAGGAACGGCCGGGTTTATCGCAACGGCTTGATATCCAGCGGCTTGAATATCGGGGAAGGCGCTCAATACGAAACAGCTAACCTTGAGAGCGTCGAGGTACTGAAAGGCCCCGCGGCGGTTTTGTTTGGCCGTATCGAGCCCGGCGGCTTAATCAACTTGGTCACCAAAAAACCTCGCGACGAGGCCTATTACTCGGTGGAGCAGCGTTTCGGCGCTTATGATTTTTATAGAACCGAATGGGATGCCACCGGCCCTATTTCGGGAGATAAGTCGTTGAGCTATCGTTTTTCCGGTGCTTATCAAAATAACAAATCGTTTCGGGATTTTAATTTCAATGACCGGGTTCTGGTAAACCCCTCTTTGACCTGGCGACCCAGCGATGCGACCGAACTATCCTTGGATTTGGAAGCCTTGCACGAGGACACCCAGGTTGACAGAGGCTTATTTGCTATCGGCAATCGCCCGGCGCCTATTCCCGTCAGCCGCTCTTTCATCGACCCCGACGATCCTGTCGACACGAACTCCAAGGTGAACCTCGGCTTCAATCTAACGCACGCCTTCAATGAAAACTGGACCTTGCGTAATCGGTTCCTGGCTTCGTTTGTTTACGATAAAAACACCTCCGTCAAACCCGCTAACGGCTTTACAGTCGAACAGTTTTTCGATCCGAATACGGGTAATCGCCGCTATGCGCGGAATATATTTTCTCAAACATCGGACAGCGAAACCTATACGACCAATCTGGATTTAACCGGAAAATTCGACTTAATGGGCGTCAGCCATCAAACCTTGATTGGCGTCGATTATTTGCGCGCAGTCGGCAGCTATGAATTCTATGGCAACTATCAGGACCCCGTGCCGGGTTTGGAGATAGATATTTATAATCCCCAATACGGTATCGATCAGGCCTATTACGCCAATGCGCTGGCAACGCCCTCCGACGGCGGGACTAACCATTACCTGTTCCGGGATGACTGGTACGGTGCGTATTTTCAGGACCACATTACCCTATGGGATAAAGTGCATATCCTCGGCGGCGGCCGTTACGATTGGGCCAGAACCGGTGTGGGAATGGGCGATTCGGCCAGTACTGCCGACGCCGCTCTGCCTTCGCGCCGGGATGAAGGCTTTAGTCCACGGGTGGGTGTTCTTTATCAACCCTGGACCTGGGCCAGCATCTACGGCAATTGGACCACTTCTTTCGGCGCCAATAATGGCATAACAGCCACCGGCGCGACGATTAATCCGGAAATCGGCGAACAATTCGAAGCCGGGGTTAAAACCGAGTTTTTCGATCAGCGCTTGTCCACAACCTTGGCGTATTACCATTTGACCAAAGAAAACTTGATGACCCGCGATTTCAACAGCCCGGACCCGTTCGCTAGTGCGGCTATCGGTAAAGCTCGCAGCCAAGGTATCGAGCTGGATATAGCCGGACGGCTTACCGACGAGTTCAGTATCATCGGCAACTATGCCTTTACCGATGCCCGTATCACCAAAGACTTTTCCGGTCTGCAGGGCCATCGTCTGAATAACGTGCCGGAGCATTCCGGCAGTCTTTGGCTCAAATACGATATTCATCACTACGAACCGTTGAACGGTTTGAGCTTTGGCTTGGGCATGTTTGCCGCCGGGCAACGGCAAGGCGATAACGACAACACGTTTGCGTTACCCGGCTACGCCCGCTTGGATGCCTTTGCCAGCTATACCTATCAACTGGGTAAGTCCCGGTTGATTACGCAATTCAATATCCGCAATCTGCTGGATAAAACCTACTACGAGTCTACCGATCCCTTCCAAAACGCCCCGCCGCGCGTTGGTATTTACCCTGGCGCGCCACTCACGGCCATGGGGTCTGTGCGCTTGGAGTTTTAGTTCGTTCCGGCAGGCAAATTCGACATCTGAACAGGTCGGGTTTACACGCTCGACCTATATGTTGCTAATTCACTTGACCCGCTCGCGACATCCGAGCGGACAAATATTGATCAAATGACAATTGGCGTGGGGGATTTTCTTTGCTGGGACGTCCTATTGATGACCACCCGCCTTTGCAAGCACGACCAAATTTGTTTTCGACTAAAACCATGGACATCAAAGCCAATAACCTAACGGTGATAACTCTTCGCCATACGTCAAGCCAGCGCCTGACTATTTTGAAAACCCGGCGCCAACGCTGGTTGACTGTCCATCTCTGGCTAGGGTTGACGCTGGGCCTGTTGCTGTCGATCTACGGCATCACCGGCAGTATCTTGGTATTTCACGCGGAAATAGACGAATGGCTCAATAGCGAACTGTTGACCGTGGTTCCTTCTGAACAAACCGCCAGTTACCAACCGTTAGCGGAAGTTTTTGCCGCCGGACGAGCCGCCATGCCGCCGATGGCCAAATTGAGTTTCGCCACCTATCCGCGCAATCAATTGGCCGCGTTTCAATTGTCCTATGTCTTGCCTATTAGCCCGGACGTCACCCAAAACTGGCAAGTGTATGTCGATCCATACTCCGCGAGGGTAACCGGCAAGCGTTTGATGCGAAACTCCAATGACTGGTTGCCCAACACCTTCATTGATTTGATGTTCGAACTGCACTATGCGTTGCTGATTAGGTCCGAGGGAGTCAGTACCGTTATCGTCGGCGTCTCGGCAGCATTGCTGATCATTTCCGCCCTGACCGGCCTGATCGTCTGGTGGCCGCTGACTGGCAAATGGCGGCAGGCGCTGACGTTCAAGGCGGGTGCCGGCAAGGTACGCTGCAATTACGATTTGCATAAGGTTAGTGGTTTCTACACACTGCCGGTACTGATTCCGGTGTTGTTTTCCGGGATTTACATGGTGCTGCCGCATAATGTGGTGCCGGTTTTAGAGTTGTTTTCGCCGGTGACTTACCGTCATTGGTTTCAATCCGCGCCACCCGTTGCAAATGCGCCAGCCATCAGCATGGATAAAGCCGTTGAGATGGCCATACAACGTTATCCGAGTGGCCGGCCACATTGGATTTACGGTGCAGTGGAGCCAACAGACACCTACACGGTTTGCCAGGACGGTGTCGATGCGCCGGGCAGCATCTTGCAACGCCGCTGCACCGTCATTGATCAATACAACGGCAAAGTCCTGGATCTGGACGACCCCAGCCTGCCGACCGCCAAAGCCGCCGAAGTCTTTACCCATTGGCAATGGCCTTTGCATTCCGGCCAAGCTTTCGGTATGACCGGGCGGATTTTGGTGTTTATCACCGGACTGGCTTGCCCGGTGCTGTTTGTCACCGGTGTGATCCGCTGGCGGCAAAAAGCCGCAACCCGGCACAAACGGAAGGGCTGAACTCGATCGGTTATCAGGTACTGAAACGATTGGGCAATATGTTCGACCAACAAGAGATGTCTGAATTTGCCCATGTCAGTCGCGCATCGCAGCGGGAGGCTAGTTTAAAAGTGTGTCATATGCCGCACTTTGGTCGTCGCGCTTTCGGGGATTTCGCCCTCAATGCTGCCAACTGATGGATCAATCGCCAGTTAACACTGGCTTTGCAGGCTAGTGGCTTAAAATTTGCTGTAGCAGAACACGTTTCATTGCCGACTATGTGTTCATGGATGCAATCACCGATTCCGATTTACTGGCTAGCTTTCTGCTCTATCGGAAGGAGCTCCAGCAATTTTTGACGCATAAGGTCAATTGTGCCGAAACCGCGGCCGATTTGATCCAGGAAACTTATTTGCGCATTGCCCGCTATTCCGCCGCCGGCGAGATCGCCAATCAGCGGGCGTTCGTGTTTCGGATCGCCGACAATCTGGCTCTGGACCATTTGCGCAGCAGGGCTCGGCAAGAACAACGCGACGGCGGTCCGGTCGGCGATGACATCGCTTGCAGTCAACCGCAACCGGATAGCACGCTGGAGGGGCAGCAACAAATGGAATTGTTCGAAACACTTATCTACGAACTGCCGCCGCAATGTCGGAAGGTGTTCTTGTCGTGCCGCGTGGAAGGCAAGCGTTATTCCGAAATCGCCGCCGAGCTGGGCATATCGGCGCGCACCGTGGAAAGTCATATGTATAAGGCCTTGAAGCACTTGAAAGACCGCATCGATTTCCTTTGATGCTCCGCGCGCTTATCTCATGCAACTTATCCTCGTTCTAAAATCGTGGCATCATGCCTGCCTCGGCCCAACGCTTCGCGCCCCCTAACCATGTCCGATAAGCCCCAATCCCCTTCATCCGCTTCGCTTTCGAACCAGGCTCTAGCCTGGTTTGCCCGCTTGCAAGCGGATGACGTCAGCGACGAAGCGCGTCGCCAATTTGAAATTTGGTACCACGCCGATCCCCGCCACGCCGAAGCCTACGACAAATCCCGCAAGCTATGGGACTTGCTGCAACAGCCGGCGGAGCGAGTTCAGCAACGTCTACAAGCGGATGCCGCCCAAACCAAAACAGAACGCTCTCCCGCTGGGAAAGGGTGGGGTAAGGGGCGTTTGCCACCGCCAGCTAGCGGCCGAAACCTGCACCGGGTTGCCTTGGGTTGTCTTGGGCTGTTATTGCTGGTGGCCGGCTGGCGGCTACCCGAACAATGGCAAAACTGGCGCAGCGATTATCATACCGAAGCCGGCCAACAACTCGGCGTCGATCTGGCGGACGGCTCGCGGCTGACCTTGAATACCGATACGGCCTTGGTAGTCCGTTATAGCGATAGCCTGCGCCAGATCGAATTGTTACGCGGCGAAGCCTATTTCGAAGTCGCGGCCAATAAGCAACGGCCGTTTGTCGTTGACGGCGGCCAAGCGACCGCGCGCGCGGTCGGTACCGCCTATAGTGTTCGCAGACAAGCCGACGAGCTGCGCGTCGTCGTCAGCGAAGGCACCGTGGAGGTCGGCGCCGATAGCGCCAAGGCTTTGGTGCACGCCGCCGAGCAAGCCGAGTATCGACAAGGCCGGCTGCAAGCCGTTGCCCGCCTCGACAACGACGACGCGCTGGCCTGGCGGCGGCGCCAAACCGTGTTTCACCGCCAACCTTTGACCCAGGTGTTGGCGGAAGTTAACCGCTATCGGCGCGGCCGTATTGTCGCTGTCAATCCGCAGTTGGCCGAACGGGTCGTCAACGGCGTCTTCAACAACGGCGATCCCGATGCCGTGCTGGCCGCGCTGACAAACACGCTGCAAGCCAAATCTTTGCAGATGCCGGGCGATCTGGTGTTGTTGTATTGACGTGGTCGGTGGGTGCTTTGCGCTAGTAGTTTTAACGACTAAAAAATATTTTTTTCAGCACTAAGGGTAAGCCTGAACCTGCGTCGTCTTTGTCGGTAACACCATCCATCGACGAAGGAGATAGACATATGAAATATCCCATACCAGCTTGCCGTGCCCCACTCTACCTAGCGCTTGCTGCCGGCCTGTTGACTTCTACTGTTACCCTAGCTGCCGAGCAAACCGCGCAAAGCTTTGATATCCGCTCCCAAGCGCTGTCCTCCGCGTTGACTCGTTTTTCCGCGCTCACCGGCTTGCAAGTGCTGTATGAAGGCGACATTGCCGAACGCATCACCGCGCCGGAACTAAAAGGCCGTTATACGCAGGAACAGGCTTTGCAGAACTTGCTGCGCGGTTCCGGGCTGCGCTACCGGTTCAGCAACGGCAATACCGTCACCTTGGAAAAAGCGGCGGCGGTGGAACCGCAGTCGGCGGCCGGTACGACAACCTTGCCGAGTTTAACGGTGACGGGCAAAGCCTTAGGAAGCGAAAGCCTTAGCCTGACGACGCCATCGATGCAAGAATCGCAAACCAAACTCAATCGAGTGGCGGGCGGTACCACGGTAATCGACGGCGAACGGATCGCCGAAGGTGCGCCTTTGTCGGTCAGCGATGCCTTGGCGACGGCGCCGGGTGTTTATGTGGGCGATATTAGCGCCGGCGCGACCGGCGGATCGCGCATCTCCATCCGCGGTTCGGACGGCAATTCCGATATTTCGCCGATTCGCGGGATCAAAATCCTGCGCAACGGCATGCCGTTTACCCACGCCAACGGGACTTTCGATGTCGAAATGCTCAATCTTTATGCCATCGAGCATATCGAAGTCTATCGCGGTGCCAATGCCTTGGAATATGGCGGCAGCAATCTAGGCGGTGCCATCAACTACATCACGCCGACGGGATATACCGCCGATCCGCTGAAAATCGGTATTGTCGGGGGGACTAACGATTATTACCGCCCGTATTTCAGCGGGGGCAAAGCGTTTGAAAACGGCCTGGATGTTTTCGGCACGTTTTCCTACGTCAATACCGATACGACCCGGGAAAACAACCATCAAGAGCAGTTTTTGGGACATGGCAATGTCGGCTATCGCTGGAACGAAAATCACGAAACCCGTTTATATTTCGATGCGCAAAACCATAATTTCTTATGGCCGGCATCGCTGAGCAAGCGACAAATCGATCAAAATCCCCAACAAAACGCCAACGACTGGTCCTTACCCAATGGCTTTTCATCCTACCGTTTCGATCTAAAGCATTCGGTAAAATTGAATGGCGGCGACCACTTTGATATCGGTACTTATTATTCGATCAATAACTATCGTTACGACTATACCGATAGCGGCAATCATGACCAGTGGCAGGATGTCGGCTTCAATTGGCGGCACGAACTCAATGGTCAATTATTGGGTTTAAAAAACCGGGTGATATGGGGCGGTCTGACCCAATGGCAATTTATCAACGATAAAAACTACGGCGTCGTTGGCAGGCAGCTTGGACCGTTGTTGACGGCGGAGCGCGACCGCTGGCTGAATGTCGAAGCCTTTATGGAAGACCAATTGAGTTTGACCGACGCGTTTACCTTGATAGCCGGCATCCAATTAAATTATCGCGACGTCAATTACGAACGTTACGAGGGCTATGTAGCCAGTGCCGCCAGACCCAGCAATCAGGCTAATCAAGATTTTTTCACCGCTAACCCTAAACTAGGCTTTACCTGGCAAGCCACCGACGAAGCGCAAATTTACGGTAATGTCAGCCGCAGCTCCGAACCGCCAAAAATGGCCGATCTTGCCAATATTTATCTACAACCCAAAAGAAATCTGCAAACCGCCAGCACCGTGGAAATCGGCACGCGCGGGCAAGCCCAGCGCTTGAAATGGGACTTGGCTTTTTACCAGGCATGGGTCAACAACGAGTACTTGATTGTTTCCAATCCCAGAAATCCAACGGCGTTTTCCTCCACCAACGCTGATAGTACGACGCTACATCGTGGTGTCGAACTCGGCTTGGAAACCACTTTGCCTCTAAATCTGGCGGCGTCCGGCGACAACCTGCGACTCAGCGGCAACTACACCTGGAACGACTTTACGTTTGACAGCGACCCCGCGCTAGCCAATAACCGCTTGCCCGGCGTTCCCGAACACAATGCTTTCGTCGAAGCGCTGTACCAGCATCCCAGCGGTTTTTACATAGGCCCCAATGCCCGCATCGTCAGTTCCAACTGGGCGGACTTTGCCAATACTTTGGCCGCCAAGCCTTATGCGCTATTGGGTGCGCGCATGGGTTGGGATGACGGCAAACATTGGAAGCTGTTTGTGGATGGTCGAAATTTGACCGACGAACATTACGCGTCTTCGGTTTGGGTGATAGGGAATGCCAATGGTGCCGATTTGGAACAATTCAATCCCGGCGCCACCCGGTCGGTGTTTGGCGGGGTGGAATACCGGTTTTAATCTCGAGGTGGTTTCAGGCTCCAGACAAAGCTATTAACCCGGCCCAATTCATCACGGGGATTCCGTTTGGGCTGAGATTCTATGGTTTTCGTCAAGCTGCATTGTTGAGGCAAGCAATTTTCTGAGCGTCAAATCGGGCATCGGCTTGTTGCCAAAGCGAGAATGCGATGCGTAATAATTTTCTGGCGATA
>Ga0123388_1057380_pt1 | contig 14968 bp, 10 predicted proteins | sample T0HHNO3metaT_FD_89916 | JGI IMG/M metagenome (GOLD analysis project Ga0123388, IMG submission 89916) | Methane-oxidizing artificial microbial communities from Washington, USA to study methane cycling - T0-HHNO3 metaT (Metagenome... | ecosystem: Engineered > Modeled > Simulated communities...
ATCGAGCCGGGCATCTACTTCGCCATGAACAGCCCGGCTGCCGTGATCGGCACCGACGCGATCTCGGCCGCGGCCAAGATCAGCGAATGGGGCTTCACCGTCACTCCCGACATGCTGACCGCCACCGCCACCGACATTGGCGAGAAGACCATCCTCTCGCGCGCCGGTGGCGCGCCGACCCTGGCCGTGGGTATCGCGCACATCCTGCACAACGTGATGCCAAGCGCGAACTCGATGGCGTTCTGGTACCACTTCGCCATCCTGTTCGAAGCGCTGTTCATCCTGACCGCGGTCGATGCGGGCACGCGTGCCGGCCGCTTCATGCTGCAGGACCTGTTGGGCACTTTTGCGCCAGCCTTGCGTCGCACTGAATCGTGGGGCGCCAACGTCATCGCCACCGCCGGTTGCGTGGCCTTGTGGGGCTACTTCCTGTACCAGGGCGTGGTCGATCCGCTGGGTGGCATCAACACCTTGTGGCCGCTGTTCGGCATCGCCAACCAGATGCTGGCCGGCATCGCGCTGATGCTGTGCACGGTGGTGCTGTTCAAGATGAAGCGCGACCGCTATGCCTGGGTCACCATCCTGCCGGCCACCTGGCTGCTGATCTGCACCGTCACTGCCGGCTTCATCAAGATCTTCGATTCGAACCCGGCCGTCGGCTTCCTGGCACAGGCCGCCAAGTACCGCACCGGCATCAATGCGGGCGAGATCGTGGCACCGGCCAAGAGCATCGAGCAGATGCAGCAGATCGCGACCAACAGCTACGTCAATACCGTGCTGACCGCGCTGTTCCTGTTCGTTGTGTTCAGCGTGCTGGTCTATGCGGTAGGCGCCGTGCGCAAGGCACGCGCCAACCCGCAGCGCAGCGACCGTGAGACGCCGTATGTGAAGGTCGATCCAAACGCGTTGGTCGGACTGTGAAGCGCTGATGGGAACCGATCTGGTCCCCGTTGGCCAGTACCAGGCGCATCGCCGCGTATGGCGACGCCTGGTGCAGACCGCGCGCCTGTGCTGTGGTGTGCCCGATTACGACAACTACGTGCGGCATGTGCTGGAAAAACATCCCGATCGCGAACCGATGGACTACAAGACCTTCTTCCGCGAACGCCAGGAAGCACGCTTCGGCGGCGGCAACGGGTTTCGCTGCTGCTGAAAGCACGCAGTTGAGGTGACCATGAGTGGCCGCGGCGCAACGCCCGGCCCTGAGTTCAACTGCATCGATCCTTGCTGGCTGGTGCGATACGGGATCGCTTGCACAATTCGCGAGGGCTAACGGAATTGGAACACCGGCGCCGGCAAGCCGGTGCTAGGATCGGTGCGTCGCAAGGGACATCACGTCGCGCGATCCAAGCCACGCAGCCGGAAAGGACACCGCAATGCGCAAGCAGGCCCCCGCCCTGGCGGCACTCGCAACTTCCCTCCTGATGGTTTCATGTGCCGCCGACCCGGTCGGTGCAAAGGAGCAGACCAGCATGTCCGCACCACGCAAGGACGCCGCCCTTCCCTTCCATGAGCCGGCGATCAAGCCGCTGGCCGAAGCGGTCGCTGAAGGCAACGTGGCCCGCATCCGCGCGCTCGCCGCCTCGGCCGACCTGTCTGCGCATGGCGATGACAATGTCACCCTGCTCGAGTGGGCGATCTGGAACCAGCAACCTGGCTCGTTGTCGGCGCTGCTGGACGCCGGTGCGGATCCCGCACTGGCCGGCATGGACGATGAAACCGTGGCGCACATGGCCGCCATGGTGGACGATCCGCAGTACCTGCGCGTTTTGATCGCCCACAAGGCGCCGGTCGACATCGCACGCCCGGGGCTGGGATGGACGCCACTTTTCCGCACGGTGGAAAGCCGCCGCAACCCCCAGTTCGACATGCTGGTCGCGGCCGGCGCCGATCTTCACCATACCGACGCGATGGGCGATTCGTTGCTGCACGTCGCAGCCAATGTCAACGACGCCGAGCGGGTGCTGCAGTTGCTGCAGGCCGGCCTCGATCCCCTGCAGGCAAACCAGCGGGGAGCGACGTTCCAGGATGCGTTGTTCGCGGGGTCCGACTCCAGACTCAATGCCAGCGGCAGGGCGGCGCGCCAGAAGGTGCGTGACTGGCTGGCTGCGCACGCCATACCCCAGCAATAGTCAGGTCCACCAGGAAGCAACCTGCGCGGCCCGGAAGCATGTCCAGGCGGCCCAGGCCGACACGCAAGGATTTGCGAATGGATGATTCAAGGAACGGTTCTTCCCCGCCGACGCACGGCACCGGTTTCGCCGGCGAGGTGCGAGGCCAGCAACCCCACGTCATCGATCGCGAGATCTCGAGCCTGCTGCAGGACAACTACGTGGTGACCGACCTGCGCCGCGGCCTGGCGGGCAACGCGGCGCCATTGCCGGGCAGCTGGGCGCGCATGGGCGACGATGAGGTGCGCGCCGCCGGCATCCATCCGCGGCTCATGCACGATGCCAAGAGCGGCTTCGACGCTTCGTTCTATCGGGACGTGCAGGGACACGTGGTGCTGGCGTTCGCGGGCACCGACGAGGGTCGCGACTGGAAGCACAATTTCGCCCAGGGGCTTGGCCTGGAGGACGCGCAGTATGGCCGCGCCATCACCCTGGGACAGAAGGCGCGGGAGGCGTTCGGCGAGGACGTGATTTTCGCCGGCCATTCCCTGGGCGGTGGCCTCGCGGCTGCGGCAAGCATGGTCACGGAGGTCCCCGCGGTGACCTTCAACGCCGCCGGCGTCCACGACCGAACGCTGGAGCGCTACGGCCTGGATGCCGATGTGCTCAAGCGCGAAGCCGGACAGGGCCTGATCCGCACCTACCGTGTAAAGAATGAGCTGCTTACCCATTTGCAGGAAGACAGCATTCCCCTGAAATGGGCAATGCCCGATGCCGCCGGCCACAGGATCGAATTGCCCGACCCGGACCCGCTCACCTTCTTCGAACGCCTGGTTCCCGGCCGCATGCTCATGCATCGCCTCGACCTGCATTTCATCGATGCCGTGATGGAAGCGCAGGACCTGGCCCAGCTGAAGGCACGCGAGCGCAATCCTGGCATCGGGCCGGTCACCATTGGCGATGCGGGCAGCACTTCCAATGGCTTGCTACGCAATGCGGTCGATGGCCTCGCAGGCCATCGCGCGCAACTGGACCTGCAGGACGGCGAGCGCTTCTTCAATACGGCGGCGAGCGTTGCGGCCCGCGCGCGTACGGACGGCCTGACGCGCATCGACCACCTGCTGGTGTCGGATCGCGAGCACGGCATTTTCTCCGTGCAGGGCGGCCTGCAGGATCCCGCGCACCAGCGCAGCAGGATCGATGCGCAACAGGCCGGCCAGGCCCCGGCGCAGGTCAGCGCCGCGCAGTTGCGTGCGCAGGATCAGCAACTGCAGGGCCAGGCGCCGCAGCTTGCGGACCCCCGCCAACACCGCGCCGCCCACTTCTAGAAGCAGGCGTCCGGCGGCTTCAAACCCGCGCGTGCTTGGCCGGCCTCAGGCGCCGGCCATGGATCGCAACACGATCCCGACTACGTACGCCGCTACCGTGCCAGTGGCATAGCCCAGCGCGCCCAGCAGCGCGCCGACCGGGGCCAGCGAGGGATGGAATACCGAGGCGACCACCGGCGCCGACGCGGGGCCGCCGATATTGCTCTGCGAGCCCATTGCGAAATAGAAAAAAGGCACGCGCAACACTCTGGCCAGCAGCGCCAGCAGGACGATGTGCACCAGGATCCAGATCACGCCCAGCGCCAGCAGCCAGGGCTTGTCGGCCAGCTTGCCGATGTCCATCTGCATGCCGATGCAGGCGATCAGGATGTACAGGAACAGGGAGCCGATCTTCGATGCCCCGGCCCCGTCCAGCGCGCGCGCACGCGTCAGGCTCAGGCCCAGGCCGACGAAGGTGGACAGCACGACGACCCAGACGAAGGGTTCGTGCAGGCTGACCTGCCTGGCCCATGCGAACGCGCCGAACCATGTCGATGCAGGGCCCGCGACCGCATGCGCCAGGCCGACCGTGCCGAAAGCGATGGCCAGGATGACCATCAGGTCGGTCAGCGTGGTCACGCGTTCATGCCGCTTCTGGAAGCTGGCCAGCCGCTCCTTCAGCTCTTCGATCGCGCGCGTATCGGCACCCGTGCGCGCATCGATGGCCGGCGCGCGGCTGGCCAGGAAAATCAACACCGCCATCCACACATAACCGACCGCGACGTCGACCACGACGAACTGGCTGAACGTGGTCTGGTCGACATCGAACGCCACCTGCATGGCCATCATGTTGGCGCCGCCGCCGATCCAGCTTCCGGCCAGCGCCGCCATGCCGCCCCAGGTGTCGCCGGCAACGGTCTGGGGATGTAGAAAGTCCATCACCGCGAAAGCAACGAATGCGCCCAGCATCACGCTGATCGATGCAGCGGCATACATCACCAGCAGCTTCGGCCCCAGCTTCAGCACGCCCTTCAGGTCGATGGTCAGGGTCAGCAGCACCAGCGCCGCCGGCAGCAGCACGCGGCTGGCCACCGGGTTGTAGAGCTTGCTCGCAGCGCCGTCGATCAGGCCCACGCTGTTGTAGATGCCTGGAATGAAATAGCAGAGCAACAGCGCCGGCACGTAGGTGTAGAACTTCTTCCACGGGCCGGTCTCGCGCGACGCGGTCCAAAACACTGCGCCCAGGGTCGCGGCGATCAGCCCGAACAGCACGATGTCGTTGGTGATCAGCGCGGACGAAGGCGCCGTGTTGTCGATTGCGATGGTTCCGGCTCCCGCAGTGATGGAGACGCGCGCTGCCGGCGTGGCCGGTAGCGCGCGCCATGCAGCCGGTTACTGCCCCAGGTGCTGCTTCAGCCAGCCGTTGACGGTGTCATGCCACAACACGCTGTTCTGCGGCTTCAGCACCCAGTGGTTTTCATCGGGGAAATACAAAAGCTTCGACTCGATGCCCTTGCGCTGCAGCGCGGTGAACGCGGACAGGCCCTGGTCCTCGGGAACCCGGAAGTCCTTGCCGCCCTGCACCACCAGCATCGGCACGCGCCACTTGGCCACGTGGTTGACCGGGTTGAACTTCTCGTACGCCTTCGGGTTCTCGTAGGGCGTGCCGCCGTTCTCCCATTCGCTGAACCAGAGTTCCTCGGTGATGTAGGCCATCGAGCGCGTATCGAACACACCGTCGTGGTTGACCAGGCACTTCCACGGTTCGTTCCAGTTGCCGGCTATCCAGTTGACCATGTAGCCGCCGTAGCTGGCGCCCAGCGCGCAGGCGTTCTTGCCATCCAGGAACGTGTACTTCTTCTGTGCGGCGGCCCAGCCTTTCTGCAGGTCCTCCAGCGGCTTGCCGCCCCAGTCCTGGCTGATCGCGTCGGTGAAGTCCTGGCCGTAGCCAGTCGACCCGTGGAAATCGATCATGACCACCGCATAGCCCTGGCCCGCGTAGGTCTGCGGATTCCAGCGGTAGCTCCAGCCATTGCCGAAGCTGCCCTGCGGGCCGCCGTGGATCAGGAAGGCGACCGGATACTTCTTTCCTTCCACGTAGTTCCACGGCTTGACCACGTAGCCGTGGACGGTGTCGCCAGCGGCACCCTTGAAATCGAACTGCTCGGCTGCACCGAACGCCACGTCCTTGAGGCGCTCGCCCGTGCTGGCCGTGATCGCACGCAGCGGCGCACCCGGCACGGTAGTCGCGGTGAACAACTGGTCGCCGGTCTGCAACGTGTTGCGGGTAAAGGCCAGGGTGTCGCCGGCGATGTCGAACTCGGCGATGGTTCCGTCGCCGACGATCTGCTCGACCTTGCCGGTGGCGATCTCGACGTTGAAGAGCGGATGCTGGCCGACGTCCTGCGCGGTGGTGTACAGGCTCTTGCCGTCCGCCGACAAGGTTATGCCGTCGGCCGAACGGTCCCAGTGTGCGGCGAGCTCGCGCACCTGGCCGCTGGCCACGTCCATGCTCATCAGCGCGAAGCGATCGGCTTCGAAACCCGGGCGCTTCATCGCGCGATAGAACAGGGTCTTGCCGTCTTCACTGAACACCGGACCCATATCCCAGGCCTTGTTGGCCGCGGTCAGGTTGACCGGTGCGGCACTGCCATCGACGGACAGGCGGTAGAGGTCGAAGTTGGTGGACCAGGCCTCGCCCTTGCCGGCCACGCGAATGCCAGCCACCAGCGACTTTCCGTCCGGCGCCCAGGTGTATTCGCTGGCGTCGCCGAACGGCTTGGAAGGCGCGTCGCCATCCAGCGTGTCGGTGAGGGAAACGGCCGTAGCGGCCGCCTTGGCCTTGCCGGCCGGCAACGCGGAGACGAACAGCCGGCTGCGACGACCATCGCCCCAGGTGTCCCAGTGGCGTACGAACAGCTGGTCATGGATTACACCGGTGCTCTTCTTCGCCTTGGTGTCGTCGAGCTTCTTCTGCGTGCAGGCGAAGTCGGACTTGCAGTCGGCAAAGGTCTCGGCGCTGAAGGCCAGGTGCGAGCCATCCGGCGACAGTTTGTAGCTGCCCACGTCCAGTGCGAAGGCGGGCAGCTGTTTCGGCACGCCACCGGTCACCGGCACCGAATACAGCTGCTGGGTGCCCGACTTGGCGCTGAGGAAGTACACCGTCTGGCCGTCGGCCGAAAATTCGGGTGAGTTGACGTTCCAGGCCACCGGGGTCAAGCGCTTCGGCGGGGCCATGTCGCGGGTGACCAGGTTGCGCATCCACAAGCCGGTCGTGCCCTTGGTCACTTCCTTGTCCATCTCGCGCTGGGCGAAGACCAGGATGCGCCCATCGGGCGAGAGTACCGGCGACGACACGCGGTCCAGCGCCACCATGTCGCGCACGTCGAAGCCACGGGTCGCGGCAGTCGCGGGCAACGCGGCCAGCAGGCAAAGGGGCAGCAGGGCGGTACGCAGGTTCATCCGGGGCTCCGGTCACAGGAAAACCCCGATGTTATGCCGTAACAGCAGCGCGGCGCAAAGGCATGAAGTCATGCCCTTGCACCAGGGCGCTTTATTCCACCGGCAATTCCTGGTGCGGCCGGGACTTGCTGCCAGTGCGATACAGCAGCCAGCCGACGACCGCCAGCACCACCAGTCCGATCCACTGGTTGAAATGCCAGGCTTCCGGCAAGGCAAGCACCTCGGCGCTGCCGGACACCACGATCGGCACTGCAATGGCAATGCCCATCAATGCTTCGCCGGTGATCAGGCCTGCGGAGAAAAGCGTGCCGGGACGGTGGATGCGGTCCTTCTCCAGCTCGTCGTCGTCGCTGACCTTGTGCTTCTTCTGCACGAAGTGGGAGATCAGGCCGCCGAGGAAGATGGGGACCATCAGTTCCAGCGGCAGGTAGATACCAATCGCGGCGGCCAGCACCGGCACCCGGAACTTGGCGCCGCGCGCCTTCAACCACTCGTCCAGCGCGATGATGGCCGCACCGATGGCGCCGCCGATGGCGATCATGTCCCAGGGCAACTTGCCACCGAACATGCCCTTGGCCACCGAGGCCATCAGCATGGCTTGTGGCGCGGCCAGCGGGTTGGGGTGCTCGGCCGTCGGCGCGCCGATGCCGTAGGCCGCCGCCAGCAGGTTCAGCACCGGCGCCATGATCAACGCGCAGGAGAAAGCGCCGATGGCCAGCATCAGCTGCTGCTTCCACGGGGTGGCGCCGACGATGTAGCCGGCCTTGAGATCCTGCAGGTTGTCGCCGCCGACCGCCGCCGCGCAGCAGACCACCGCGCCGATCATGATCGCCGCCACCGCGCCGATCGGCGAGTCACGGCCCAGCAGGAACACCAGGATCACCGAGGCGAACAGGATGGTGGCGATGGTGATGCCGGAAACCGGGTTGTTGGAGGAACCCACCAGGCCGGCGAGGTAGGCGGACACAGAGACGAACAGGAAGCCGGCCACGATCATGATGATGGTCATCAGGATGCCGATGGCCCAGGGGCTGCTCACCGAAGCATCGGAGGAAACGATGGCGTGATAGAGCACGGCCAGCGGGATCACGAACACCACCAGCGCGATCAGCATCCATTTCATCGGCAGGTCGCGGTCGGTTTCAGCCACCGCCTCGCCCTTGGCCTTGCGCGCGGCGGCGAAACCGCTGCGGATGCCCGACGCCAGCGACTTGCGCAGCGAGAACAGCGTCCACACCCCGCCGACCAGCATCGCGCCGACGCCCAGGTAGCGCACCTTGGTCGACCAGATGGCGAATGCGGTATCCACGGCGCTGGCGCCGGCCACCTGCGCGGCCAGTGCCGGGTCGCTGCCCAGGAACAGCGCGTTGTAAAGCGGAATGGCGATGTGCCAGGACAGCACCGCGCCCGACAGCACCACGATGCCGATGTTGAGGCCGACGATGTAGCCCACGCCCAGCAACGCCGGCGACAGGTTCGTGCCCAGGTAAGCCAGGCCCTTGCCATTGGCGAAGAATCCCGCGGTCGCCCAGCTGTCGGGGATCATCTTCAGGCCACTGGCGGCCGCCAGCTTGAGGAACCCACCCACCGCCGCGGAGAACGCCAGGATCCTGATGCCGGGACCGGGATTCTCGCCCGCCTTCAGCACTTCGGCGGCAGCCTTGCCTTCGGGGAACGGCAGCGGCTCTTCCACGATCATGGTCCGGCGCAGGGGCACCGAAAACAGCACGCCCAGCAATCCGCCCAGGCCGGCGATGGCCAGCACCCACGAATAACGGAAGTCCTGCCAGTAACCCATGATGATCAGCGCGGGAATGGTGAAGATGACGCCCGCGGCGATGGAGGAGCCCGCAGACGCACCGGTCTGCACGATGTTGTTTTCCAGGATGGTGCCGCCGCCAAGCAGGCGCAGCACGCCCATCGAAACGACTGCCGCCGGGATCGCCGTGGCGATGGTGAGACCGGCAAACAGGCCCAGGTAGGCGTTGGCTGCCGAAAGGATCATGGCCAGCACGATCGCCAGCACCACGGCACGGAGGGTCAGTTGCGGCGTCTGCTCGCTGTTCATGCGTATCCCGGAATGCAAAGTGCGGACAACCTATAAGGAAGCCTCTTGCAAGTCCAGCACCGGGCGCCAGGGGACAGGCCGCGGCATATACTCCGGCTTTCCAGGCAGGCCTGATTCCTTGTCCGCATCCACCTTGCCGGCAATCCCGGCGCGCGAAGACTTCCTCGGCCATCCCAAGGGCGTCTACGTCTGCTTCTTCACCGAGATGTGGGAGCGCTTCTCCTTCTACGGCATGAAGGCGTTGCTGCTGCTCTACCTGACCAAGTACCACCTGTTCGGAGACAACGCCGGCCTGGACCTGCTGGGTGCCTACGGTGGCCTGGTCTACTGCATCCCGGTGATCGGCGGGCTGCTTGCCGACCGCTGGCTGGGCATGCGCAAGGCCGTGGTGTTCGGCGGCATCCTGCTGGTGCTGGGCCATGCGGGCATGGCCTTCGAAGGCACGGCCGCGGTCAACGTCGGTGGCGTGGTGACGCGCGACGAGGGCGCGCTGCGCTACACCTACCTGTCGCTTGCGCTGATCATCGTGGGCGTGGGCTTCCTCAAGCCCAATATCTCCACCATCGTGGGCAAGCTGTACGAGGCCGACGATCCCCGCCGCGATTCGGGTTTCTCGCTGTTCTATGCGGGCATCAACCTCGGCGCCCTGTTCGCGTCGCTGGTCTGCGGCTACCTGGGCGAGACGCTGGGCTGGAAGTACGGCTTCGGCGCCGCCGGCGTCGGCATGCTGCTGGGCCTGGTGCTGTTCCTGTGGGGCCAGAAATACCTGCACGGGCATGCGGAGCCACGCGAGCCTGCGCTGCTGCGCGAATCAGTCCTCGGCATGCGCCGCGAGTGGGTCATCTACCTCGGCGCGGTGCTGGGAGTAGTGCCCATTGCCTGGCTGATGTGGGCGGCCGGCAATGGCGCCTTCGCGCTGGGCGGCGAACTGTCGCTGGCCCTGATGCTGATGCTGCTGGTGCTGGTGGTGGTGCTGGCGTGGTTTGCCTGGTTCATCACCACCCAGTGCACCCCGGTGCAACGCCAGCAGATGCTGGCGTTGATGGCGATGATCTTCATGTGCCTGGTGTTCTTCACCCTGTACGAGCAGACCTATGGCTCGTGGGTGACTTTTACCGACCGCCTGCTGACCAAGGACATCGCACCTTCGCTGGTCAGGCCACTGGTGCCGTTCGAATGGACCTCGAACTGGGCGGACAACCTGCTGCTGTTCGTGCACACCGCGCCGTGGTCCACTTATTCGCTGCTACTGGCGCCACTGTCGTTCATGCTTGCAGCACGATTGTCAGACCGCAGTCCGGAATCGAAAGCACCGCGCCTGTTGTTCATCGCGGTGACGCTGGTGATGTTCGTGTGCCTGGCCCGCGACTGCATCGTGCTGCCGCAGACCGCCGGCTCGCTGACTTACCTGGGCGCCTTCTTCCTGGTGGTGCTGGCGCCGCTGTTTGCGGCGTTGTGGGCGTGGCTGGGCCGGCGCGGCCGCGATCCCTCCAAGCCCTTCAAGTCGGCGCTGGGCCTTATGTTCGGCGGCCTGTGCTTCATTCCACTGGCCTTGGCGGCGCAACAGGTGGGCGCGACCGGTGAAATGGCCAGCGTGTGGTGGCTGGTGCTCGCTTACCTGATCCTGGAAATCGGCGAGATGTGCCTGGCGCCGGTGGGACTGTCGGCGGTCACGCAGCTGTCGCTGCCGCGCGTGGTCAGCCTGATGATGGGCACCTGGTTCCTGGCCACCGCGTTTTCGGAAACCCTGGCCGCCCTGTTCGGCAAGCTGGCCTCGGTGGAAGTCGATGCGGAGGGTGCCTTCGATGTCGCCGCGGCCGCGGCCGGCTATGCCGGCCTGTTCTGGAAACTGATGTGGATCGGCCTGGCCTGCGCGCTGGTAGCGTTGCTGGTTTCACCGCTGCTCAAGCGCATGATGCATGGGGTGAAATAGCCCGGGTCGCTCCGGCAACCGGCCTCGCGCATCATGTTGCTTCCATCGTTGACGCGCGGCCAGCCCCCGGCAGGCCGCGCGTGCAAGAGCCCTGTCCTGGGGCCTATTTCACAGCTGCCTGGCCGATATTGCGCTCCAGGAAGGCAAGCAGCCTGGTGTAATACTCACGCCGGTGCTCGACCGTGTAGAAGCCGTGGCCTTCGGTCCTGTAATACAGGGTCTCCACGGGCACGCCGGCTGCTTTCAAGGCCGCTTCCATCTTTTCGCTCTGCTCGATCGGTGCCGTTTCATCCTCGCCGCCCGCGGCCAGGAACACTGGGACCTTGATGCGGCCGGCAGTGCGGTTCGGCGAGACTGCCGCGAGGCCACCGCCTTTGCCAATCCATTCGGACGTGAACGTATCCATCCGCTTGCTGACTCGGCTGTCCTGTGCGCTCAGCGTCACCAGGTCATAAACGCCCACGTATCCCGCCGCGCATTTGTACAGGTCCGGTTCCTTTGCCACGCCCATCAGGGAGGCATAGGCGCCATAGCTGGCGCCATACATGCAGATGCGTTCCGGATCGGCTATGCCCTGCCCGATCGCCCATCGGGTCGCATCGGTCAGGTCGTCCTGCATGGCCAGGCCCCACTGCTGCGCGCCGGACTGGCTGAAGCTGCGGCCGTAATTGCCCGAGCCGCGATAGTTGACCTGCAACACCGCATAGCCGGCCGCCGCCAGGATCTGCGGATCAGTATCGAACGTCCAGTAGTCGAACACCCCAAACGGACCGCCGTGCGGATAGATCACCAGTGGCAGGTTGCGCTCGCCCTTGCCGGGCGGCAGCGTCAGGTAACCACGCATCACCACTCCATCGCGGGCCTTCAATTCGACCGGTTTCACCCTGGCCATGTTCTTGGGCTCGACCCAGCTGCGGCGGCTCTGCACATAGGACGCCTTCTTGGTTTCCGTATCGAACAGGTAGAAGCTGCCCGGGTCGCGATCCGAGAAGGTGCTCACCAGCGCCAGTTTTCCGTCATCGGTGGTCGATGTCACCACCACCACATCATCAGGGAAGGCCGCCTCCAGCATCCGGTACACACGCGCCTCGGGTCCTTGCGGGTCGAAGAAGCGGGTATGCGGACGCCCATCCATGTACAGAACACCCACTGGCGCCTCCGACGACCCGAACGCGCGGATTACCACGGTCGGATCGGAAAATTTGTCGCGCAGCAGTTCCTTGCGATCCCCGGTCGTGGTGTCGTAGGAGATGATCGCGTCGGGGCCGCTGGCTTGCTCCACCTGCAGGTAGGCGATGCGGTTGTCGGCGGAGAACCCGATGGGCGACTCGACACGTCCACTGGAGGTTTCCTCGTTGACCAGCTTCCACTCCGCCGTGTCATTGGCGCGGTAATAAAGCTTGCTGGCGTTGTCGTATTCCGATCCCTCCGCGAAGCGGACGGCACCGGCGTTGTCGGTGTAGAAAGAGGAGCCCTTCACCGGGGCGCGCGCCACGGTCGTGCGTCGGCCGTTGTAGACGTCCATGCGGTCGGCGCGCGTCCACGTCTCCTTGTCGTCGTAGGGACTGACGGTGACGACGACGTTGCGCTCGTCACCGGGAATCAGTTCCATGGCAATGGCTGCCACCGTGGCTCCGTTGCGGGAAGTGCCCAGACGCGAGCCTGCCGAAGAGCCGAGAGCCGCGCGATAACCGACCAGCGCGAAAGGTGCCTTTTCATCGAGATCCATGGCCAGGACCTCGCCAGTCGGCATCGGCTCCTCCAGCATGCCGAATTTCTCCGCGACCCTGATCAGCAGGCGTCCCTTGTTCGCCCAGTCGAAGTTGGACACATGGTTGTTCTTGCCCATCGCGAAGGACGAAATGACCTTGGAGTCGCTGCGCCTGAGTATCACCAGTCCGGTGCGATCTTCCAGGGGCACTGTCGCCGCGAGATGCTGGCCATCAGGTGAAACCTTGATGTCATTGAACTGGTTCTTCTTGATGAACGCATCCAGGTTCACCTGCGCGCGCGTTGGCAACGCGACGCTGACCAAAAGAATCGCCACCAGCATTCCGTGCTTCATTCTGTTTTCCCCTGTTGGATGAGTGAAACCCCTGCCGAACCGCCAAATCCCCGCGCAGCCCCCTGCGCAAGGTCGATGGTAACGGAAAGGGGCATTCATTCCAGTGTCTCCTCCCACGTTTCGCGTAGCGATGTGGGACGCGCTGGATCAGAAAGCCTTGGAAGTCTACGACGCCTGCATCGGAATGTTATCGAGCACGTCTTCCAGCCCCTGCTCCCAAGCCGGCAATTCGATATTGAAAGTTGCCTGCAGCAACCCGCAATCCAGTCGCGAATAGGCGGGGCGACGTGCGGGGGTCGGGTAATCAGCGGTGGTGATGGGAACCACGCGCGGGATGTGGGCCAGTAGTCGCCTGCGATGCGCAGCCTCGAAAATGGCACTCGCAAAACCATGCCAGCTGGTCTGGCCGCCCGCAGTCAGGTGGAACAGGCCCACGGCGTCGTGCGATGCAGTCATGGCTCGCGCGGTCACATCGGCAATCAAGGCCGCCGGCGTCGGCGCGCCCAGCTGGTCTGCAACCACGCGAAGTTCGTCGCGCTCGGCGGCAAGGCGCAGCATGGTGGCCATGAAGTTGGCACCGTGGTTGCCATATACCCAGGCCGTGCGGAAGATCAGGTGCCTGCAGCCTGATTCCTGTATTGCACGCTCGCCGGCCAGCTTGCTGGCGCCATACGCGCCCAGCGGCGCGGTGCGATCTTCTTCGCGGTACGGGCGCGTGCCCTGCCCATCGAAAACATAGTCGGTGGAATAATGGACCAGCAACGCATCGCTTGCGGCACAGGCCTGCGCCAATCGCGAAGGCGCCTCGGCGTTGGCGCGAAACGCGACCTCGGGCTCGGATTCGGCGCGATCCACCGCTGTATAGGCCGCTGCATTCACCACGATATCCGGCGCGATGCGTTCAACCAGCGCGGCCAGCGAACCGGGCTGGTCGAAGTCGGCGCGCTCGCCCACCACGCCGTCGAGCATGCCATCGCGCGTAGTCGCGATGACCTCGCCCAACGTCGCCAGGCGGCGCCTCAACTCATGCCCTACCTGGCCATTGGCGCCCAGCAGCAGAATCTTCATGGAAGGAAGGGCGGCAAGCGGTCTGTAGCCACGTCTGCGAGGAACGGTGAGCGGGCGTCCTTGTCCGAAAGCAGCGGCGTGGCCAATGGCCAGTCGATGGCAAGTTCAGCATCGTTCCAGCGGATGCTCGCATCGGCGGCCGGGTCGTAGGCGGCGGTGCACAGGTACTGGAAGACCGCGTTGTCCGACAACACGGCAAACCCATGCGCAAAACCTTCCGGAATCAACATCTGCCGCTTGTTTTCCGCGCTCAGTATCGTTGCGGTCCAGCGACCGAAATGCGGCGAGCCGCGGCGGATGTCGACCGCGACGTCGTAGACCTCGCCTGCCAGCACGCTGACCAGCTTGCCCTGCGGATTGGGCCACTGATAGTGCAGGCCGCGCAGCACTCCGCGTGCCGACGAGGAGACATTGCCCTGGACGAAATCGGTGGGCAGGCCGTGCTCGGCATGGCGGGTCGCACTCCAAGCCTCGAAGAAGAAACCGCGTTCGTCGGCGAACACGCGCGGTTCGATCACCACGCAACCCGGCAACGACGTCTGCATGACTTTCAACGCACTGCCCCACGGTTCGCCAGCGAATGCAGGAATTGCCCCGACCTGCCCGGCCGGCGCATGGGATCAACATCCATGAAGACGACATCCGGGGCCGCCCTTGCGGGCGCCCGGCGCTTCATCTCAAGCATGTAATTGCTCAGAACGGGATGTCATCGTCGGCGAAGTCGTCCATCGGCGCCTGCTGGGTAGCGGGCTGCGGGCGGCTTGGCCCGGAGCCGGAACCCTGGCGCTGGGCCGGTGCGCTGCGCTGCGGACGATCGCCGCCACCACCGCCACCGCCGCCTTCACCCTTGCCGCCGAGCATCTGCATTTCGTCGGCGATGATGTCGGTGGAGTATTTCTCCACGCCATCCTGGCCGGTGTACTTGTCATAGCGCAGCGAGCCTTCCACGTAGAC
>Ga0123388_1024638_pt1 | contig 14913 bp, 13 predicted proteins | sample T0HHNO3metaT_FD_89916 | JGI IMG/M metagenome (GOLD analysis project Ga0123388, IMG submission 89916) | Methane-oxidizing artificial microbial communities from Washington, USA to study methane cycling - T0-HHNO3 metaT (Metagenome... | ecosystem: Engineered > Modeled > Simulated communities...
CCGGCCGCCGAGCGTCGCACGCGCGCGCTCGACGTGCTGGAGCGCGTCGGCCTCGCCGCGCTGGCCAACCGCCCGGCGCGGGTGCTGTCCGGCGGTGAGCAGCAGCGGGTGGCGCTGGCCCGCGCCTGGGCGCTGCGCCCGCGCGTGCTCTTCCTCGACGAGCCGACCGCCAGTCTCGACCCCGGTGCCGCGGCCGAGGTGGAACGCATCATCCGCGTCATCGCCGACGACGGCTGCTCCATCGTCATGGTCACCCATCACCTTGGCCAGGCTCGTCGCCTGGCCGACGACATCGTTTTCGTCGACACCGGCCGCATCACTGAACACACGCCGGTGGCCGACTTCTTTGCCGCACCACGCTCGGCTGAAGCCGGGCATTACCTCAGAGGAGAGCTTTCATGGACCTGATCCGCCGTTCATTCATCGCCACCGCCGCGGTTGCCGCCCTCACGCTGGCGGCCCCGTTCACCCACGCGGCCGACCGCTTCATCACGGTGTCGTCGACCACCTCGACCGAGCAGTCGGGTCTGTTCAAGCACCTGCTGCCCATCTTCCAGGCCAAGACCGGCATCGAGGTGCGCGTTGTCGCGCTGGGCACCGGTCAGGCGCTGGACATGGCACGCCGCGGTGATGCCGACGTGGTATTCGTCCATGACAAGGTGGCGGAGGAGAAATTCATCGCCGAGGGCTATGGTGTGAAGCGTCAGGAGGTCATGTACAACGACTTCATCCTGGTCGGCCCGAAGTCGGATCCGGCCAAGGTGGCTGGTGGCAAGGACATCACCGAGGCGCTGAAGGCCATCCAGGCAGCGCAGGCCCCCTTCGTGTCGCGCGGCGACAAGAGCGGCACGCACGCTGCCGAACTGCGCCTGTGGAAGGCAGCCGGCGTGGACCTCGACGCAACCAAGGGCGCCTGGTACCGAGACACCGGCTCCGGCATGGGCCCGGCGCTGAATACCGCGGCGTCGATGAACGCCTACATCCTGGCCGACCGCGGCACCTGGCTGTCGTTCAAGAACCGCGCCGACCTGACCATTTCGGTCGAGGGCGACAAGCGTCTGTTCAACCAGTACGGCGTCATCCTGGTCAATCCGGACAAGCACCCGCACGTGAAGAAGGCCGACGGTCAGGCCTTCATCGACTGGGTGGTGTCGGCCGAAGGCCAGAAGGCGATCGCCGACTACAAGATCGACGGCCAGCAGCTGTTCTTCCCGAACGCGGCCAAGTGATCATGCGCGCGCTCATCGTGGCGGCCTGCACTTCGCTGCTGGCCGGCGTGGCGCAGGCCGACGGTGCGTCGGTGCATGCGGCCGGCAGCCTGAAGTCGGTGTTCACCCAGCTGGGCAAGATGTATGTGGAGCAGGGCGGGGCAGCGCCCCGCTTCGAATTCGGGCCGAGCGGCGTACTGCGCGAGAAGATCGCGGCCGGTGCCAAGGCCGACGTGTTCGCGTCGGCCAACATGACGCACCCGCAGACTTTCGTCGATGCCGGCAAGGCAGCCAAGGTCGAACGCTTCGCGCGTAACGAGCTGTGCCTGCTGGTGCGACCGGGCCTGACGGTCACCCCGGAGAGCGCGCTCGACGCCATGTTGGCTCGCGATCTGAAGCTCGGTGTATCGACGCCCAAGGCCGACCCGGCAGGCGACTACGCGGTGCAGATGTTCCAGCGCGCCGACGCACTCCGACCGGGCATCGGCCGGGCGCTGGCGGCGCGCGGCAGGCAGCTCACTGGTGCCGCAGATTCGGCGAAGCCGCCAGCGGGGCGCAACGTCTACGCCTGGGTGGTGGACGACGGCCAGGCCGACCTCTTCGTCACCTACTGCACCAACACGCGGCTGGCACGGCGCGAAGTGCCGGCGCTGCAGGAAGTGGCACTGCCGCCGGACCTGGCGGTCGGCGCGGACTACGGACTGGTCGTGCTGTCGGCGCCGGGCAGCGAGGGCGAGCGTTTCGCCCGCTTCCTGCAGTCGGACCCTGCGCGCAAGGTGCTGGCGGCCGACGGCTTCTCGCTGCCCTGACCTTCAGCGTGGCATCCAGCCCAGGCCGGCGACCGTATCGCCGGCCGGGACGTATTCCGCGCTGACCCAGCCGGTGTAGCCGATGCGGTCCAGCCAGTCGAACAGGAAGGGGTAGTTGATCTCGCCGCTGCCCGGTTCGTGACGGCCCGGGTTGTCGGCGATCTGCACGTGGCCGATGCGCGCCAGTTCGCGCTGCAGCGTGCGGGCGAGATCGCCTTCCATGATCTGCATGTGATAGACGTCGTACTGCAGCTTCACGTTGGGCTCGCCGACGCGCTCGATCAGCGCCAACGTTTCGGCCGAGCGGTTCAGCAGGAAGCCCGGCATGTCGCGGTCGTTGATCGGCTCGACCAGCAGCTCGATGTTTTCCCGCGCCAGCGCGCGCGCCGCGAAGCGCAGATTGCGCTCCATTACTGCCATCAGCTCGCTGCGTTTGGCGCCGGCCGGAGCGATGCCGGCCAGGCAGTTGATGCGCCGACAGCCAAGCGCGCGGGCGTAGTCGATGGCGCGGCCGACACCGTCCTCGAATTCGGCGACGCGTTCGGGCAGGCAGGCGATGCCGCGTTCGCCCGCGGCCCAGTCGCCCGGCGGCAGATTGAACAGCACCTGCTCCAGGCCATTACTCCGCAATTCCTCGGCCAGCACGGCGGGCGGTTCGGCGTACGGAAAATGGCATTCGACGCCGCGAAAACCGGCGCGCGCGGCGGCGGCCCAGCGCTCGGCGAAGGGGTGTTCGGTGAACAGCAGTGACAGGTTGGCGCAGAAGCGGGGCATGTGACGGGATCTCCGGCGGGGCAACGATTCTAAATCGGGTCGGCGCGTGCGTTGCCGGGGGCAGGGGAGTATCGTCCCTGCTTTCGCGGTTTTCGTCGTTCTGTCACAGATGTCCCCCTCCCTGAATACCGGCACTTTTGCCCGCGCGCTCGCCGAGAACGTCGCGGCCCACGATTTCTGCTTCCTGCCGTCGGCACAGGTACGCGATGCGCTGTCCAGCCTGCGTTCCGGCTGGCGTGCTGACTGGGACGTATTCGCCGCCAGCTGGGGCGATCTGGAAACCGATACCTATATGGCGGACGGTGGCCGCTACCGTCGCCGCCGCTATGCGGTGCTCAGCGCGCCGGCCGACGGATTGCGCATCCAGTTCGAACCGCATCAGCCGCATTACCAGAGCCTGGACTACAACACGCTGAATGGCGGCGTCGAGCGCCACTTCGAACCGGTGCGGCCGCAGGTACTCGGCGGCTCGACCATGCAGACGGTGGCGCAGTTCGGGCTGTCGGTGTTCCAGCGCCTGCACCCCGGTCACGACGCGCATATCGAGGTACATCAGTTCCGCATCGAGGCGCGCGCCGAAGGCGAGGGCAAGCCGACGCCGGAAGGCGTGCATCGCGATGGCGTCGATTTCGTGCTGGTCATGATGGTCCGGCGGGAGAACGTTGAGAGCGGCACCACGGAAATCTTCTCGCCCGAAGGCAGGCGTCTGGACAGTTTCACGCTCACGGCGCCGTGCGACGCGGCGCTGGTCAATGACCAGCGGGCGCTGCACGGTGTGACGCCCATCCATCCGCTCGATCCGTCGAAGCCGGCCTGGCGCGACGTGCTGGTCGTGACCTACCGCCGGCGTCCGGCGGCGCAAGGCTGAGCATGTCGGACCTGAACGATCCGCGCGTCTTCTTCGCCGCCGAGCGCACCTTGCTCGCGTGGTCGCGTACGGCGCTGGCACTGATGGCCTTCGGTTTCGCCATCGAACGCTTCGCACTGTTCGTCGCGATGCTGGGCAATCAGAAGACGCTCAACGGTGCGCCGCACGGCTTGTCGTTCTGGATAGGCGTCGCGCTGATCGCACTGGGCTCGATTTCAGTAACGCTGGCGGTCGTGCAGTACCGGCGCGTGCTGGCGACGCTGAAGCCGGTGGAAATTCCTGACGGCTACATGAGCGGACTCGCGTCGTGGACTTCGCTCGCGGTCGCGGCGATCGGCGTTGCACTGATCGCGCACCTGTTCACTTCGTCCTGAATTTTCGCTTTTGGACGTCAGAGGAGCGGGCGGCGAATCATTTCGGTTCAAGGTGTTGAGATCGTAATCTCATCCCTTGATTAAAGTTCTGAAAACAGTAATTTTCAGAACCACTGATATTGGGCGTGTCAGTGCGTCCGATTCATCTGAAACATCCACAACCGCCGTCCGACCCCGACCGATCGCTGTTCCGGCCCGGTCTTTCCGGCCGCGCGACTACGGCCGGAACGGCTGGATTCCGCCGCCTACGTAGATCTGCGTGACCTGTCCGTCTTCGCCAGCCGAAAAGCTGACCGGCACATTGGGCGGAATGTCAGCGAGCTTCAGCGCCTTGCGCACGTTGCCGCGACCGTCGTCGATGAAGATGACGGTGTTGGCGTTCGCCTTGTATCGCTTGCCGCCTATCATCAGCGTACCCGATGCGCTATCGACACCGCCAACCGTGCCGCGCGATTCGTACAGCGAAGGATTGGCGACCGGCGACAAGGGTTCGGCGGCATACGCGCCTCCGGTGGTGGCCAAGCACAACAGTGCTGCGATCAGAGCTTTCACGATCAGTCCCTCAATATCTCTTTCCACGATACGCGCCCGGAACGCTGGCCGTCCGACACCCGGCGTGACTGTGCATTGCCGTCCGAACCGCCGACGATCTGCTGCTTGCCCAGTTGCAGCGGACTGCCCGGCAGGCTGTCCGTGCTGTAACCACTGCCGACCACCTTGCGGTTAGTGCCGTCGCCATTGGCCTGATTGACCTGGTCGCCGGCATCGACGCCGCCGTCGCGGTTGAAGTCGAACACGTCGAAATCCTGACGACCGCCGGTGAATGGATTCACACCCAGTACCCAGCCGCGGCCGCCCGGCTCGCAGGGATCGTCACTCGGGATGAGGGTGCTGGCGAACAGCGTGCTTGCACCCAGCACCGGTGCGAAAACCATGCGTTCTCCTTCGGCACCGGCGGTCGGCGAGGTCAGATCGATGTACCAACCGCGCTTGTTGGTCATCGTGCTGCCGCCCGTCGTATCGCCGGGCTTGGAAATGACGCGATAGCGGTCGCCCTGCCCCGTCGCGCCCTCTTCCAGAATGATCCGCTGCGCCAGATTGCCGCGGCCGCCGATGGTGCTGCCGGTGTCGTTCACTCCGTACCAGGTCTGGGTGGCCGTGGTCGACAGATCGCCGGTCGACAGGTAGCGGCCGGTGCCGAAGAACACCCACAGCTTACGGTCGGCCGGATTGAACCCGACGCTCACGCCGCCGGTGATCGGCTGCACCGCGTTGCTCGCGCTGCGTGCGGTGAACAGCGGCTCCGGTGCGGTCGCGGTGCCATAGGCAACGCGCCACTGCGCCGGCGCAGCGTTGCTCAGGTCGAATTTCCACAGATTGCCGAGCAGGTCGCCGCCGTAGACCAGATCGGTATCGCCGTCACGATCGACATCGACGCCCTCCACTGCCGCCAGACCGTTCGGCGCGGTGCCGGAGCCGCGCAGCGTGTCGATGCGGGCGAGCAGCGCGCCATTGGAAATGTTGAGCACGAAAAGCTCGGCGCGCTCGTTGGCGCTGTTGTAGCCATTGCCGACGATGACCGCCCAGTTGCCGTCGTTGAGCCGGGTGATGACCGGTGTACCGGTGGTCTGGCCGAGGCTGGTGTGCGTGTATTCCCACAGCACCTTGTTCGCGGCGAAGCTGTCCGGATTGGTGATGTCGAGCGCGTACACGCTCTTGCCGCCGCGGCCCTGGGTGCCGACCAGCACGGTGCGCCAGGCGCCGCCGAAATACACCTCCGCCACGACGGCCGAGCCGTCGTTGATGTACTTGTGCGCGTAATCGGCGCTGGACAGCGTTTTCATCGTCGCCAGCGCGCCGCTGGGCACGTAAGCGAAACGCTCGTCACCGGTGCGTGCATCGAAGGCGTGCAGCATGCCGTCGTTGGCCGCGACATAGACCATTTCACGGCGCGAGGCGACCGCTGCGCGGTGGTCCTGATAGGTGCTGGCGCCAATCCAGCTGAAGCGGTCGAGCCGCAGGTCGGTCACCGCGCCGACATAGAGCGGCGCCGAATTGACGATGTCGCCCAGCACCGACTTCCGGTTGCGGTAGGTGCCGCCATTGCGTGCCTCGCCGGAGGTCACGCCGCGAAGATAGTCGAGCACGGCCGACGAGCCCAGCGTGGTTCGCTGTGGGGCGGTCAGGTTCGCCCACTGGAAGGGAATGCCGGCGCTGCCCGACCAGGTGTAGATGGAACGGTTGGCCGGCGTCGGCAGGTGTTCGGACGCCTTCCAGCTTGGCGTGGTCGCCAGCGTGCCGTCGCTCAGGATGCGGGTGGCCCACAGGTCGCCGGTCCAGTCGCCGCCGACGAAACGCGCCTGGAACAGCAGCGTGTTCGACGTGACCGATGTGCTGGTCGCCGCTACCGTGCCGCTGGACGCCACCCGCTCGCCGATGTCGGTCAGCATGGCCGACAGGCCGTCGATGAACTGCGTCGGGTTGGACGCATTCACGAAGCCGCCGCGGCCGTTCAGGCCGGCGTGCCAGAGATCGTCCAGCTTCGCCGGCGAACTGAGTGCCGGATTCGGCCAGCTCTTGGTGCCGGCGGTCAGCGCCGGCAGATCGGTGGCCGGGTCCAGCGTGCCGCTGGTGCCCAGCGACAGGCCGAAGGTCACCATGTGCTGCCAGTCCGCCGGATCGCGGGTGCTGGTCGGCACGTTGTTGGCGATGCCGGTGCGCAGATCGCGCTTGTAGTAGTACATGGCGACGTCGGCCAGCGTGTTGCTGTGCGAGTCGCGGTAGGGCAGCGGCTCGCTGCCGTCGGCGTTCTGGCTGCCGGCCGGCAGCGAAAAGTTGTCGCTCCAGTAGCCGTCGGTGGTCAGGATGGTGAAGGACTGGCGGCAGGCCAGCGGCTGCGGGTAGGCGGCGTCCTTCCACGGATCGTTGTTTCCGGTCGTGTTCTCGAAGTAGTTGCCGGCCCAGTTCAGCGCCGTGCGCAGTGGCGTGCCGCTGGTGCCGATATCGGTTTCGAACAGGCGCTGGAACCAGGTTTCGCGATTCGTGCCGGTGAAGGTTCCGTTGATCGGAATCAGCAGCTGGCCCTGGCCGTTGATGGTGCGGAAACCGACCCGGTAGTTGGTGCCGAGCTGGCCGAAGGCGATTGACGCGCCGGCGCGCGCGGCGAGGATGCGGCTGCGGTAGTAGCTGAACCAGTTGGCGAAGTTCTGCGTTTCCTGCGCGACCGTGCGGGTGACGCCATTGGGCCAGCTGAAGCTGGTGATCTCGACCTCCGCTGCGGTGACCGGATCACGCTTGTAGGCCCGCGTGCCGCGGATCTGGTACTTCGTGTAGTTGGCTGCACTGACGCGCGAACCGCTGCCGCGATAGATGTAGAAGGTGATCGGCCGGAAGGTCTGGTCGCACGGGGGACCGCAGGCATAGCTCGCGGAGTTCTGGTTGGTGCTCGTGGTGTTGTTGAACCAGAAGGCTGACTGCGTCTGCGAGGCCGTCAGATCGAGCGTGCCGCGCGAGGTGTCGGACGGGTTGTAGGGTGCCGCCGTCGGCGATACGTCGCCGAAGCTCACGCCGGTATGGCGTATCCAGGGCTTGTAGCTCGTCTGCGGGTTGTAGAACACCGCGTTGTTGTCCGGCGAGCGCGCGAAGAAGTTGTGAATGTTGTTGTCCTGGAAGGTCGGCACCTGCGACGTATAGTTGTTGCCGCCATAGAGCCGCGATGGAGGCGGGAACAGGTAGTAGGCGGAATAGAGGTTTTCGTCCGGCATCACCTCCCACTGCATCGAGCCGGAATCGTCGAGCAGGAACATCAGGTTGGGCGCCACCGAACTGCCCACCATGATGGGCGCGTCGGCAATGTCGACCGCGGCGCGCAGCGGCTGCTCGGCCAGGAAGGCCAGCAGCAGCGCTGCGAGGAATCGATGGAGGGCGGGAAGCGGATGCATGGTCATGGCCGGTAAGTGGTCTGCAGCAGCACCGACGGTCGGCCCGTTACCGGTGCGCTGCGCGCGGTGATGCGGTAGCGCGGTTTCAGGCAGTCGGCGGCGATGGTGGTGACCGTATCGCAGTCGGGCGTGGACGGCCAGATGCCGAGATCCTCGATGATGTACTGCGGCGCGCCAGCGGCCTTGGCGCGCGTGTCGGCGTCGGCGCCGTCCCACCACACCGAGGCGCTGGCCCAGACGGTGGCAGTCGACTCCCAGCGATTGGCGAAATCGTCCTCGCCCGGCGCCGGCTTCGGATAGAGGCCGCTGACCGTGCCATCGAACGGTCCGGCGGTGCCGGTGGCGAGCAGCGCCTCGGCCTCGCGCAGGGCCGATTCGGCCGCCTGGAAGGCGATCGCGCGGTCGTACAGGTTGGCGCTCATGCGTTCCTGCATGCCGGTGCCCCGCATGCTGGCCAGGCCGAGCAGCGTGATGGCGATCAGCAGCATCAGAGCCACCACCAGGGTGACGCCGCGCTGTGCATGAGCCGGATGCGCGGTCATGACATCCGGTTCCTGAGCGTGACGACGTGCGTCATGGTGCGCCGCACGCGGTCGGTCACCACCGCCGGGCGATCCGGTTCCTCTATCGTCAGACGCATGCGCACACCGGTCACCGCGTTCCAGTCGGTCACCGCCGATGCGGCAACGTAGGCGCTGCCGCCTTCGATCAGGTAGTCGAGCTGCAGGTCGATCACGCCGTCGAGCACCTCCTCGGTCACCAGCGACAACGTACCGGCGTCGTTCTGCGGCGCCACGCGGTAGAGCGAGCGCGTCGTCGTCGAGGTGCGGCCGGTGTTGCCGACATACCAGGCCAGCGACTCCAGCCGCATCACCACGGCGTTCGCCTCGAAGCGGTAGGTCTGGCCGGTCTGGCTGCAGTCGGGCGGGTTGGCGAAGCCGAGGCCGCGCGAGCAGTTGCCGGGCGTGCCGCCGGTGCCATGCGACACCGTGCTGTCGTCGGCCGCCGAAACCTGGAACAGGCTGGCCTGACTGAAATTGCAGACGATGGCCAGATCGCCGGCCGCCAGCGCGCTGTTGCGTGGACTCAGCGTCAGCACCTGGCTGGCGGTATCGTGAGCGGCCACCGTCTGCGGCTGGCTGCCACTGCGCATGATGTGCAGCGCCGCGGTGCCGGCCACGCGCTGACCGACGCCCGAACCGAAGGTCGCGCCGGCGAAGGCGTCGCTGCCGCCGTAGCCGCGCACGCCGCCGTTCCACTGCGTCCACCATAGCGACGACGGATTGGTCAGCACATTGACGAACTGCAGCGCGCCGCCGCAGGAATTGAGACCGGCCTCGCGGATGTCGCGGGCCAGCAGCTCGAAGGCGGTACGCGTCGATTCCTGGATGCGCGACAGGCCCTCGGTCGTGTCGTAGGTCTGGCGGTTGCTCAGCATCAGCGCGATGGCGGCGCCGATGATGAACAGCCCGAGCGTGAGTGCGATCATCAGCTCGATCAGCGTGCTGCCGCCCTGCCCTCGCGTACTCACAGCCGTGCCTCGATGCTGAAGGTCTGGTTGCTCAGGCCGCCCTGCGCCCGGCTGTCGTCCCAGCGCACGCTGATGACACAGCTGGCGGCGGCCCCTGCGCTGCAGGTCACGCCGCCACAGGCGGACGGCCCCATGCTGGTCTGCAGATCGGCCAGCCAGGCGGCAAGCTGGGTCTCCGGGAACGTGGAGCCGCCCGGTGATGCGCAGTCGTCGTCGAGCGCGAGGTTGTAGCTGCCGGCGCGCGCCGCCGTGACGTCGGCGCGTAGGCGGTCGATCATCGTGTAGGCTGCCATGACGGCCGCGCTGCGTTCGTAGGAACTCTGATTGGAACGCAGCGAGGCCATCTGCAGCGCGGCCATGCCGAGCATGCCGATGGCCAGCACGAAAATGGCGACCAGCACCTCGATCAGCGACATGCCGGACTGCCCCGCAGGCGCGCGCATCAGACGTCCTCCGGCGCGGCACAGGCGGCCGAGGTGGCGCGCGCCACGCTGACGCGGCTGCCACCGCCCAGCCTGACGTCGCGCGCGTTCTGCTGCATCGTCGCCGATGCCTCGCACAGCCGCAGCGTGGCCGTCTGCAGCAGGGTCTGGCCGGGCGCGCGCGCGAGGCCGTCGGGTCGGAACACGATGCGGTTACCGGCGCCGGCAAGCGCATTGCCGGACACGGTCTGAAGAAGGTTGCCGTGAAAGACGTGCGTGCGGATGAGCACCTCGTCCGGATTGCTCGCCGCGTTCGGGTTGTAGGTGCCGCTGCCGTCGGCATCGACGAATACCATCCAGCCGGCCCAGCGCCCGCCGCCGGCCACGCAGCCGGTGGCCGCGGCGACCGTGCCGCCGTCGATCGCGGCGCGGCAGAGGATGACGCGCCGGTTCACGCGTATCGCTTCGGTGCGCGTCTGCCCGAGTGCGGCGACCAGTTCGTTCGCTTCGCTGGCCAGACGGTTGAGCATGATCAGAGACTGGAAGGACGGCACCGCGAACGCAGCGATCACGGCCAGGATGGCGACCGTGATCATCAGTTCCAGCAGCGTGAAACCCGCCTGTGGATTGGGGCCGGACATGTGCGACGAGGTGAGGGACGATCAGTCGTATACGGCCTGCCCACCTTGCAGCTTGAGCGTCCCCTCGCCGGCGGCACGCCGTTCCGTGTCAATTTCGGTGTCTGCCACTCACTTCCAGCAGGCGGTCACACCGGCCGCGGTCGAACAGCGCGCAGCCGAACCGGACGCGCCCTTGGTGCCCGTCTGGTTCAGCGTCAGCACGCACCCGCACTTGCTGTCGTTGTTCAACTGGGCGTTGAGGGGCGTCGCAGTGATAGCGAATGCGCGCGGCGTGTCGTCGTCGATGTCGGACGCGAAGGTGTAGAAGCCGGCCAGATCGGTGACGCACTGCCGCGTGTTCAGGTTGGTACCGCCGCCGACGTAGGACAGCGTGGTGGTGAAAAAGCGTTCGAGCGCCTGCGCCTGTTCGGACAGGCAGGCGGCGGCCGTCGCGCGCCGGCTGTCGATCACGTACTGCGTGTAGTTCGGATAGGCGATCGCCGCGAGGATGCCGATGATCGCCACCACGATCATCAGTTCGATCAGCGTGAATCCGCGCTGCAGGCGAGTGTTGTTGGCAGTGTTCATCTGTGTGTATTCCGTGTCAGTCGGCGATCAGTTCGCGCCAGGAAATCCGGCCGAAGCGGTCGGGCAGGTAGAGACGGGGACACACAATCCCGCCGGAGCACTTGCGTTCTACTCCTGTCTCTTGACCCCCTGTACCACCCGTACCGCTACCGCCAGCTCCGAGATCCGATGTGTTGATCAGCGCGTCTGAGGTGCCGACGCCGGAGCCCCCGCTTTGATTGCCTCCACTGCTACCCCCAGATCCCGAACTGCCGTCGCGCACGAAAATTGGGCTAGATGGCATGCCGTCGATGCGAAGAGCGCTGACGTAGTAATTGACGGTCGATTCACCGACAGTCACGGTCACCTGATCACGACCTGCAATCAGTTCGGAGTCGAACCGCCCGCCGGTGTAGGGGTTGATCGCCATGAACCAGCCGGATCCGCCCGGACTGCAGGGATCGTCGGCAGGAATTGCACTGGTTGCAAAAAGTGCCCCACCGAAAGTCTGCACGCCGAAAATGATGCGCTCGCCTGCCGCGGTGCCGCTCGGCGGAACCAGATCGAGATACCAGCCTTTGCGAGTGTAATTGCCGTCGGCGTCCGTGACCTCGGCGCCCCCTACGGTATCTCCGGGCGCGGAGATCACTCGCACGTCAAAGCTCGTTGTCGTCGTCTCGGTTTCGCCGTTGGCATTCTCTGTTTCAGACTCTGACGTCTGCCGGGTTTCGACGAGAACGACCCGCTGGGCCAGATCCGAACGGCCGCTCACCGGTGTCGTGGCGACGTTCGAGTAGCTGTCGTAAAGGCCGTACCAGGTCTGCACAGCGTTGCTCGTGCGGTCATCGTTACCGAGGAACTTGCCGGTGCCGAAGGACACCCAGCGGGTACTGGTGGACGGATCGAGCAGGAGCTCGACCTTCGAGGTGATCGGTTGCGGCGTGCCCGACGCATCCCGCGCCCTGAACAAGGGCAGCGGCGACGTGGGCGTTCCGAAGGACACTTTCCAGTCTGCCGTTGTGCTGGACGAGACATCGAAACGCCACAGATTCCCCCGCAGGTCGCCGCCGTAGATGTAATCGACATCTCCATCGTTGTCTTCGTCCCATGGAGTGACTTCGCCCAGGCCATTGCTGACGCAAGGATCGTCGGTCTCCGGGCACGCTCCGGTATCGATCTTCCTGATGAGTGCACCGGTGATCGCATTCACAACAAACAGGAAGCCCTTGTACTCGTTGCTGTTGTAGCCATTGCCCACCAGTACCGCCCACTCGTCGTTGTTCATGCGGGCAACAACCGGCTTGCCCGTGAACTTGCCGAAGTCGGCATCCGAAAACTCCCACATGACCCTACGGCTTGCAGCGTTCGTTGTCGGGACGGTGGGGTCGCTGACATCCAGCGCATAGAGTTGGCGCCCTCCTCGGCCGGTGGATCGGTGCGCCAAGCCCCCACGCTTCCCGCGTCGTACACCTCCGCTACGGTCAGTGCTCCATCGTTGATGAACTGGTGAGTGTAGTTGGGGCTGGTGAGTTGATACATCTGGGCCAGTGACGAGGAGGGCACGTAGGCGAAGCGCTCGACACCGGTGCTGGCAACGAAGCCGTGCAGCATGCCGTCGTTGGCAGCGACGTAAAGCATGGGCGTGCGAGTTGCGCTGAGGGTACGGTAAGTCTGATAGCTCGACGCCCCCGTCCACGCAAAGCGCTCGTAGGCGAAATCCTCCGGTTCCCCCACGTATATAGGCGATGAGTGAACGATGTCGCCGATCAGCGAGGACCGGTTACGGAAGGTGCCACCCTCGCTCGATTCTCCGCTACGCACCCCACGCAGGTAGTCGAGCACGGCGCTGCTGTTGCCAAGCGCCGCCTTTTGATCCGTACTCAGTTCGCTCCACACGAAGGGCACGGCAGTGCTTCCATTGCGCGTATATATGTTGCGACTGGCAGGGGCAGGCACCTGATCGCCGGCTCGCCACTCCGGGTTAGTCGAAATATCGCCGTTGCTGTCAATCAGGAAGGACCACACGTCACCGGTCCAGATTTCGCTGGTGAATCGAGCTTGAAAGACCCGGCTACCCTGACGCAACTGCGTAGCCGATACACCCAGATTAGAGGACGACGCCGTCCGCGCGACGATGGTATCCAGCGCGCCCTTGAGGCCGTCCGCAAATTCCTGTGGATCGCCCGCGTTGACGAACTTGCCTCGTCCGTTGATCGTCGCGTGCCAAAGGTCGTCGAGCTTCCCCGCATCCGTCGAAATGCTCGGCCAGGAAATTTCGCCGGAGGTCAGGCGTGGCAGATCGGTTGCCGTGTTCAGCGAACCGGTGAGACCGAAGGACACACCGAAGGTGTTCATGTGCTGCTTGCTGTTGCCGTCCTCCGGGGTGGTCGGAACATTGTTCTCAATGTCGGGCTGCAGATCCGTGTCGTAGTAGTACATCGCGATGTCTGCGAGCGTGACCGACTGCGTATCGGCATAGGGCCGCCCCTTGGTGCCGTCGGCATTGCCAGCGGTGGCGTAGATCGTACTGTTGTCGTTGTAATAGCCATCGGTGGTCAGGATGGAAAAACTCTGGCGGCAGCTCAGCGGCGCCCCACCCACGTTCGGCCCCCAGGGCGCCGAGGTCGAAAAGTAAGCTCCCGCGTTCCACAGCGATACGCGCAGCGGTGTGTTGCCGTCGGCGACCGCATCGAACAGGCTGGTGAAGAAGTTGCTGCGATTCGTGTCCGAGAAGGTGCCGTCGGTCGGAATATCCAGCCATCCCGTCGTGCCGTTGATGGTGCGGAAGCCCACCCGGTAATTCTGCCCCAGCGTCGAAAAGGCGTAGCTCACGCCACTCTTTGCTGCATTGATACGGCTGCGGTTGTACGTATACCAGTTGGCAAAGTTCTGCTTTTCCTGGTCCAGCGTGCGCGTGACGCCACCCGCCCAGTTGAAGCTCGTCACGGCTGTTTCGGTGCCATCCGCCATGTCCTTGCGAGTGGCGGCAGCGCCGACGATGCGATAACGATAGTAATTGGCCCGCTCGTAAATCGATCCCGTGCCCTTATGGACAAAGAAGGTCATCGGCGCGTAGGTCTGGGCGCAGGTGTCGTCCGGTTGCGTGTTGCCATCAGGCCCGTCCGGGCACGAGAAAGTGCGCGGCACCGCCGTTGAACTTGCGGAGAAAGTCGTGACCGTCGTGTTCGTCCGCCAGCGGAAGGTGTGGGTCTTCTCCGTCGTCAGATCAATCGTCGTCGTGGAGCCGGGGCGTATCGGAGCGGCCGTCGGCGAGGATTGGGCATAGGCGGTTCCGTCCGCGTTCGTCCAGGTACGGTAGGTGACATTGGGGTTGTAGTAGATGCGGTTCAGCGACGAGGACCGGAGCGCCAGATTGAAAATATTCAGGTCGTCGTAATCCGGCATGTACACGCTGGTGCTGCCGCTGTTGCGTATCGCCAGCTCGAAATCCCAGATGTCGCGGAAGTAGTCCGGCAGCGTCTCGTAAAGCATCGACCCTGAGTTGTCGAGAATCATCATGACGTTCGGTGCGGCCGTAACGTTCAGTACCAACGGCTGGTTCGAGATGTCGGTTTGCGCCTTCGCGGGCGACGACGCGGCAAAGGCGGCCACCAAGGCTGCGCTCAGCATCCCGGGGCGCCCGCAGGAACGGAAAAAAACGGCGGTCATGATGCGTACTCCGGTAGGGTTCAGGGCCGGTAACTTGTTTGAAGAACCACGTTGGGCAGGCCTTCTACGGGCGGCATGCGGGCAGTGACGCGATAGCGCGGACCGCGGCAGCTGGTGCTTCCTGACCGAC
>Ga0123388_1064057_pt1 | contig 14887 bp, 17 predicted proteins | sample T0HHNO3metaT_FD_89916 | JGI IMG/M metagenome (GOLD analysis project Ga0123388, IMG submission 89916) | Methane-oxidizing artificial microbial communities from Washington, USA to study methane cycling - T0-HHNO3 metaT (Metagenome... | ecosystem: Engineered > Modeled > Simulated communities...
CAACCTTTGTAATCAATGCCATATTCAGTATTGTCGTAACCAATGCGTTTTATCGCATCGCGTGCTACTTTGATGTAATCCACATTGGCTGTGGTAGTAATTTCACCGGCCAACACTACTAAACCAGTATTGGCGAGGGTTTCCGCAGCCACACGTGCGGTAGGGTCTTGCGCTAAAATTGCGTCTAAAATGCTGTCGGATACTTGGTCAGCCAGCTTGTCTGGATGGCCTTCAGAAACAGATTCGGAAGTAAAAAGATATTGAGTCATGATGCGCCTTGAAAATATAAATAAAAAAAGTTTGAAATGACACACCGACTAAAGGCTAAAGCAAGTGCATCAGGACAACGAATTTGGTATTGTAGTGGAAATTAAGTTCGCACCCCATAAAAATTATTTTGTACGGGCGTGCTAACTTCCACGCAACACTATGCACTATCATCGGCAATATGAAACTTAACTTTACAAAAATGCAGGGCACTGGCAACGATTTTGTTGTGATTGACAGTTATACCCAGCCCATTTCACTCACTGCAGCACAAATCCGACACATCGCTAATCGTTACTTTGGCGTGGGTTGCGATCAATTACTGATGGTAGAGAAAACCGCTACGCCCAATGTCGATTTCCGTTATCGCATTTTTAATGCCGATGGTGGCGAAGTAGAGCAATGCGGCAATGGTGCACGTTGTTTTGTGCGTTTTGTAGTGGATAAGCATTTAACGAAAAAACATGAAATCACGGTCGAAACTGCCAGTGGTGTGATCACGCTCAAGCTACAAGACGATGGCCAAGTGACCGTGAACATGGGCGCACCAAAATTTACGCCCGCGCAAATTCCATTTGACGCAGCTGCACAACAAACCTTGTACCCGCTAGCGCTGGCACAAGCGGAGATACAGATATCCGCAGTCTCCATGGGCAACCCCCATGCGGTGACGGTCGTGAACGATGTGAACACAGCCCCTGTGGCTGAATATGGCCCGCAAATAGAAGCACATCCGCGTTTTCCGCAACGCGTGAATGCTGGATTTATGCAAGTCGTAAGTCCACATGAAATCAACTTACGGGTGTATGAGCGTGGCAGTGGCGAAACCTTGGCCTGCGGCACCGGTGCATGTGCTGCCGCTGTGAGTGGCATTCAGCTTGGCTTACTGTCCTCTCCGGTACTGGTCAACACCCGGGGCGGCAATCTCAACATTGCTTGGGAGGGTGAAGGAAAACCTGTGATGATGACCGGCCCCGCAGAAATCGTATTCGATGGCGAAATCAATATTTAACGCATAATATTTAACTTAAGCACCAGAAAGTCACGTATGGAAAATGAAATCAAAGCCTATTTAAAAGCGCACCCAGAGTTTTTTGAGCACAACGCGCATTTGCTCGCCGAAATCTTTTTGCCCAGCCCGCATGGCGATGGCGCGATTTCGCTAGCACAACGCCAGCAATTGGCACAACGCGATAAAATCCGCATTCTGGAATCTAAATTCACGGAATTGATTTTGAATGCGGAAGAAAATGAAGCGACTGCCGACAAAGTGCACAGGCTCACCATTGGCTTGTTGGGCGCGCCCAATTTTGAGCAATTAAACGCACATCTGACGGCTTATTTACGTGATTACTTTGACTTACCTGACAGCCAGCTCAAGCTTTGGTCTAGCTCTAGCCTCTTAGCAGATAGCATCAGCGCCTTTATTGTAGCGGACGACGCCTTGAAAAACTGGGCAAAAGATTTATCGCAGCCTTATTGTGGCCCCATGCCCAGTGTGGATATTGCAGGCTGGTTTAGCGAGCCACCCGCCTCTATCGCGATTATTCCGATGCGCGGCAAAGACACGTTTGGCGTATTGGTATTACCGAGCGCCAATGCAACCCGCTTCTACCCAGGTATGGGCACGCTGTTTTTATCTCGTATAGGTGAGTTGGTGAGCGCATCCCTATTACGCTATATCAATTAAACTATATTCATCAACATTGGATTACCTCAATCAATACCTAGACTTTCTACATTTTGAGCGCGGCTTGAGCGACAACACGCGCAACAACTATGCGCGTGACATTCAGCAGTTACTGTTACTTAGCCAGCCTAGCGCATTGAGCAGCATACAAGTAGCACAAGTGCGCAAATACGTGGCCACCTTGCACGGCAAAGGGCTCGGCGGCAAAAGCATTGCCCGCATGTTGTCCAGCTGGCGCGGCTTCTTTGATTACTTAGTACAACGCCATCAATTTAAGCATAACCCAGTGATTGGCATGCGCGCGCCGAAATCCCCCAAAACGCTACCGCAAGCACTATCCATTGAGCAAGCCACTAAACTGGTGGATATTCAAGAGGATGATGTCCTAAGCCAACGTGACCATGCCATCTTGGAGTTGTTTTATTCTTCCGGTCTGCGCTTGAGCGAGTTGGTTGGATTGAATATCGACCATATCGACTTTTCTGAAGGCACGGTACTGGTTACAGGTAAGGGCAATAAAACGCGCATCGTGCCCATAGGCACGCATGCCGCGCAGGCCATTCAAACTTGGCTGCCATTGCGCGCCAGCATGCTCATGCGCAACCCCAGCGAAAAAGCGGTGTTTATCAGCAAGCAAGGCCGACGTATTTCTGGACGTAATATTGAATACCGCATGAAAGCCTGGTCGATTAAACAAGGCTTACATACTGCCGTGCATCCGCATATGTTACGTCACAGCTTTGCCACACATGTATTGCAATCCAGTGGAGATTTGCGTGCAGTGCAAGAAATGCTTGGGCACGCCAACATCAGCACCACGCAGGTCTATACGCATTTAGATTACCAACATCTCACCAAGGTGTATGACGCCGCACACCCGCGCGCGAAAAAGAAATGAATAAAAATTTGATTTAGGCCTTGAAACTGTCACCCATTGGGCGCATCTATAAGATTAAGACGTGACCATTCAGACGTGCCAATAATAATTTTTAACCTGTTAGGAAAAAAACCATGGAACATACACTACCAGCACTGCCCTATGCTAAAAATGCTTTAGCGCCTCATATTTCAGAAGAAACTTTAGAGTTTCACTACGGTAAGCACCACCAAACTTATGTCACTAATTTGAACAACCTGATCAAAGGCACAGAGTTTGAAAACAGCAGCTTGGAAGACATCATCAAAAAATCTTCCGGCGGCATCTATAACAATTCTGCACAAATCTGGAACCACACCTTCTTTTGGAGCAGCTTAACACCAAACGGTGGCGGCGCACCTACTGGTGCATTGGCCGATGCGATCAACAAAAAATGGGGCTCTTTTGACGAGTTCAAAAAAGCATTTCAAGCTTCAGCCGTAGGCAATTTTGGTTCTGGCTGGACATGGTTAGTGAAAAAAGCCGATGGCTCAGTAGACATTGTCAACACTGGTGCAGCTGGCACCCCATTGACGACTGCCGATACCGCATTATTGACCATTGATGTGTGGGAACACGCTTATTACATTGATTACCGCAATGCGCGTGCTAAGTTCGTTGAAGTATTCTTAGCTTCATTAGCGAACTGGGATTTTGCTGCTGCTAATTTTGCTGCTTAATCTGTAAAGTGGATGATAAAAAAGGCGCTCAATAGCGCCTTTTTTTATTACTTGCTGATTATTGCCCACTCAACCTACGGCCGTAACTGACTGCGTATGCCGATGGCCTCGCTAGCAAGATAGGGTCGGCACTTGGCTCAATGCCATCTACCAATACAAGCGGATTGAACATATTGTTTTTTTCAAAGGTCTTGCCGTCCGGATCCACCGCACGGATAGTCAGCGTGCCCAACTCCACCACACGTCTAGTATCAGGCCAAATGACAGTGGCGTTGTTCACTTCGTCACCCGCATCGGCCAGCTGCACAGAAATACGATAACTCGCGGCCTCTTTCATTAATCTGGCTGGGAGCTCCTGCATCAGATAATCCGGTGCAGCTTTCTCTTGCTCTGTCTTACTCAAAAATTGCTGTCCATTGATGGGTTCTATGCGATAGCGGCCATAGCTCACCTCGCCTTTGGCATTGGTAAATTTAAACGCATTCACGCCATAAAACGCTTGTGTGGCAAAACTCACTGGCGCAGGTTTAGGTGTCGTGACGAACTTTAACGCTGCCGGATGGCTTCCCAAGAACTGTTCTACCGGGCTTGGTTTGGCTGCCTCTGGACCGGACGCGGCCACCGCATTGAGTAAGCCTAAAAAATCCTCTGGCGTAGCGGCAGGAAAAGCATTGACAGAAATACTCACGATATCGGTATAGCTACCATCGGCCAATTGAAAACGTATGGCAATCCCTTTGGGAAAAGCATTGCCGTCGGCATCCGGGATATTAGGCACGCCTGTAGCGTTGGAAAAACGCACAATCACTGGCGTAGCTGCACTTTGCAAATGCACCGCTTTCGTCACGCTAGCGGCGGATGTTGCAGGCGTGAACTCGCCTTTGACCACCAAGCCTTTTGCATGATTAGCACGATAGCCTGCATGTGGGCCGCCAGATAACTTAGTCAGCGTATTGACTAGCTGCTCCGTAACCGGCTTGCTGCTCTCGGGTATGGCCTCACCCGCCACACTTAAACTTATACTTGAAACACAATATGCGGCCACAATAAACTTAAATACGGCTTTTTGATGCAAAATCATGACGAGCTCCTTGAGTGATGTTTAAACAATAACAATGGCTGATGAGTCAGTATATCAATAATTTTTTACAAAACATCGTGTCATGCGTGTGTTCAATGGTCTAGTCATGGGTCTACACTAGCTGACTATCTTTTCATCAAGTCATCTTGCCATGCATCGTTAAGTTCTTGCGCCATGCTTCCCCATTACCATCGCATCCACAATTGTCGACTTAAAAAGTTTTTCGGCCTGCTATGTTTGCTCATAGCCACCTGGGCCACGTTGATTGGTTTGGCTTTATGCATCATCGCGCTGTTTAAATATGCGGATAGTATTGATAGACAAACCTACAATGAGGTATTGTTCACCATGATGTATGCCATGCTGGCAATATTTATCGGTCTACTGATAGGAATACAGGGCCGCGCCCTGCTGAAGCAAGTTTATGCAAAAGACAACCACTTACGCGATTAACACGTTTCATGCCCATGTTTACTTTGATATACAGCAAACAGCGCTGGCAGCCCAAGTGCGTGAACAGATTATCCAAGATATTCCGCAGCTGACTTACCGCGGCCAGCTCATTCCCATGTCGATTGGGCCACACCCCAAGCCTATGTTTGAGCTGCATATTCCCGCAGATTGCATCAACTACGCCATGGCCAGCATAGACACCTTACGGCAAGGCCTATCTGTGCTGATTCACCCATTATTGGCAGATGATTATCTGGCACATACGGCAGAGGCAAAATGGCTGGGCACCCCGCTGCCACTTAAACTTGAGGTATTGCGGTAAGCACACCCTCCCCATTTGGGGGGAAATCGTACAAAATCTACATAGATTGCGCGAGAGAACAACAAATGGGCGTAAAAATTTGTTAATCTCTTATTAACTCTTCCAGACTCATGTATTGCATGACTGCGTTCAATAGCCTTGCTCGATTTAACATACTGTCAATCTGCATCATTGCTTTTGTAGTGCGTGCTGTATGGGCATTTTTAGTGGCAGTAGATCCTGTCGCCGATTCTTACCTGTATAACGCATTTGCACATAGTATTGCATCAGGCAACGGTTATGCTTTTCCGGCAGGCAACCTTACTGTGTATTGGCCAGTCGGCACTTCAGCCATCTATGCCGCACTCTACTTCTTGTTTGGCAAATCGTTCTTGCCGATCGTACTGTTTAATCTTGTGATTGGTACGGCCATTGTCTGGTTAGCACATGCCATTGCAGCACGTTATTTAAGTAAAGTCGCAGCCAACCTCACTGCCATCTTCATTGCATGTTGGCCTATCCTGATTGAGTTTACGACCATTCTGGCCAGTGAGCTTATTTTTATTTTCTTTATTCTGGCCGCTATTTATGTATGGGGCTCCAAACAACTCCAACCGACCTTTCGGGCAATTCTGTGGGGTGCATGCATTTGTGCCGCCACGTATATTCGCCCCACTGCGCTACCCTTGTTGGCTCTACTCCCAGCGCTCAGCTGGTTTTCAGGCGAAAAACTACGGCATGCTATTGTGCATGGCGCAATCGCGGTGATTACTGCCGCCATCCTGTTCGCGCCTTGGGTGTATCGTAACCATACTTTATTTCACCAGTTTGTACTGGTCTCAGCCAATGGTGGGGTCAATCTATGGATGGGCAATAACCCGCAATCCAATGGCGGCTACATGGAACTGCCCGAAATTGCCTTTGAGAATGAAGTCGCAAGAGACCGTTATTTTAAGCAACAAGCCGTCGATTTCATCGCACATAATCCGCTCAGTTATTTGCAGCTGATGGTGAAACGGGCGATCACTACGTATAAATCTGAGACAATCGGCATTGTTTGGAACGGCGATTTATATAAGCATCTGAATAGCACCAGCCTGCTCGTACTCAAGCTGCTATCCACCTTATATTGGTGGCTGATGATAAGCTGCGCGCTCTTGGGCTTCTATTACCTATGCAAGCGCAAACCCTTGCCTTGGCACCATGTGCTATTCGCGGTCAGCGCTTTTTTCTTTGTTCTCCCCATATTCACCGTGGCACAGGATCGATACCATTTGCCACTTGACCCGTTTATTGCCATTTTTGCAGCCTATGCCATTGAGCAAATCCTTCAACGCAGACATTCCCCACCTCTATTGAATACCCCAACTTTATGAGAAAGCTTTCCGACATGAGCACCACCCTGATCCTTCTTATTCTATGCAGTGTTCTGCTTTCGTCTATCGCACAAATTGTGCTCAAAACAGGCATGAGCAGCCCCAACGTACTGGCCACCATTCAATTGGGAGATAGCCTTGCCATGTTCAAGTCTATTTGTAGCAACCTGTATGTGATTGGCGGATTGACGCTGTATTTTGCCAGTGCTGCGGTTTGGCTATTGGTACTGGCTAGAGTTGATGTGAGTTTTGCCTACCCATTTGTGGGCTTGGGCTTTGTGGTCACCATGCTACTGGCATTTTTTATTAATGGTGAAGTGCTCAGCACCGCTAAGGTCATTGGCACTTTATGTATTGCGCTTGGCGTCGCCATCATGGCACAAGGATAAACATGAATAACAATAAGCACCCTTTATGCGTTGATTGCGACGGTACGCTGATCGCAACGGATCTACTGTATGAAGCGTTTTTTCTTATGCTCAAACAATATCCTATCGGTTTGCTATTTCTGCCTTTTTGGTTACTCAAAGGCAAGGCCTATTTAAAAAACCGCATTGCCGAAAAAGTAGAATTTAACTGGGCCACACTGCCTTACCGAGACGAAGTGGTGCAATTGGCAGTGGATGCGCGAGCTGCGGGCAGAACAACGGTGCTGGCGACTGCCTCGCCACAAGTATGGGCAGATGGCATTGCCGACCATTTAGGCTGTTTCGATCAAGTGATCGGCACCTCACAAACAGTCAATCTCTCCGGTCATCGCAAAGCGGATCACTTGGTTAAATTGTTTGGCGAAAAAGGCTTTGAATACGCAGGAGATACGCAGGTAGACATGCAAGTGTGGGCTCACACCTCCGGTGCCATCGTAGTTTCCGCACAGCAACATTTAGTGCAGCAATTAGCCAAACAGACTATACCCGTTGTTGCGCATATTCAACCCAAATCTGCCGGCCTGCTAGTCTATGTGCGCGCTTTACGCGTACACCAATGGCTTAAAAACCTGCTCATTGTCGTCCCATTATTAGCGGCCCATCAACTGAGCGTTATCCAAGGCTTAGCGCAAGTTGGCCTTGCGTTTGTGGCATTTAGCCTATGTGCCTCTGCCGTCTATGTGCTCAACGATTTACTTGATCTAGAATCAGATCGACAGCATATCCGTAAGCGCAAACGTCCTTTTGCAGCCTGCACTATTCCACTCTGGCAAGGTATATTGATGGTACCGGCTTTGCTGGCTCTGGCTTTTGCGATTGCTTACTTATTGCCCATGCAGTTTATGTTAGTGCTGTTGGCCTATTTTGTGATGACACTGGCTTACTCTATCCGCTTAAAACGGCAAGTCATTGTGGATGTGATGATGTTGGCCGGGCTATATACCATGCGCATTATTGCCGGCGCTGCCGCCACCAACATTACGCCTTCATTTTGGTTGCTGGCATTCTCAATGTTTATCTTCCTAAGTTTGGCGATGGTCAAACGCTACTCGGAGCTACTGATTACGCTACAAGCCAATAAAAAGGAACCAGCCGGCCGTGGCTACTCGGTTGAAGACTTACCTGTGCTGATGGCAATTGGAGTAAGTGCTGGCTTAGGTTCGGTACTTATTTTGGCACTGTATATCAATAGCCCAGAAACCAGCCAAATGTACCCCAACACCATGTGGCTATGGCTGATTCCGGCCATTATTCTTTACTGGACCAGCCGTATGTGGATGAAAGCGCACCGCGGTCAGGTAGATGATGACCCAGTGGTGTTTGCCGCCAAAGACTGGCAAAGCCTCACGGTGATTGCACTCTCCGCCATTATTTTTGCCGCCGCATTATTCATTCTCACTTTCCCTATTTGAATCTGAGCATTCTCCTGCTAAAATGCAATTATGTTGCATAAGCTAGTCCTTCATGTCGTACTCGTTGTCCTATTTGCATTCACGCAAATAGGCGCAGCTACGCATGAAATCAGCCATTTCAGCAATACTACACAACAGACACAACCCGATCAGCACACAAGCCCGGATCAATGTAGCCAGTGTTTAGCCTATGCACAATCCGCAGCTGGCACATTGGTACACACGTTTACTATTCCGTTGTTGCAGGCAACGTTTCAGCTTGCTGTCGCATTTGTCCAACCGTATCTATCCACTGCACCTGCCACTTATCGCGCCCGCGCACCCCCTGTTTACCTCAATTAAATCTTAATGCTCCCAACCAAAATTGGTTGGCTTTCTGCTATTTATTTGAGGATGTTTCAATGTTGCCAAACTCACCCTATACGCGTGCTCATGTCGCACCCACTGCTTTAAAATTAAAATCCATACCACTGATTCTGAGTTGCCTGGTTAGCCATGCCGCACTCGCAGATGACGCCAATGCCATTCATTTAGAAAGTATTCCTGTGACAGGCAATCCGCTGGGGGTGGCTTCAGATGAGCTAGTGGTGCCAGTCTCTGTACTCAATGGCCGTGAGCTGAGCCTACGCCGTGAGGGTACCCTAGGTGAAACGCTCAACGGTATTCCCGGTGTGACCGCTACGCAGTTTGGGCCCAATGCCTCACGGCCAGTGATCCGCGGTTTGGATGCCGAGCGCGTACGCATCATGCAAAATGGTATTGGTGTATTGGATGCATCTAGCCTTAGTTTTGATCATGCGGTAGGAATAGACCCGCTGATTATCGAACAAATTGATGTAGTGCGTGGGCCAGCTGCTTTGCTCTACGGTGGTAGCGCGGTGGGTGGCGTAGTCAATGCGATTGATCATCGCATTCCCAAGGAGCAGCTAGACGGTGTGACCGGACGTGCCGAAGCAAGATTCGGCGGGGCTGACAGCACACGCAATGCAGCCGCAGTCGTGGATGCTGGTAACGGTCAATTTGCCATTCATGCCGATGTATACAATCGCAAGACCGATGATTTGGATATTCCCGGCTTTGCTGTATCCCGCCGCAAAAATGAGGCCGATGGTACGCCTCGTGAAAACAAGGGCAAGCTTGTGAATAGTAGTGCCGATGGCGATGGCGCAGCTTTGGGTGCAGCATTGACCTTTGACAATGGCTATATCGGCGCCTCCGTCTCTACACTCAATAATAACTACGGCGTGGTGGCGGAAGAAGCGGTGCGCATTGATATGCAAAGCCAACGTTGGGACATCGCCAGCGAGTTTACCGATTTAGGCCCTGTCATTCACCGCGTGAAGTTCCGCTTGGCACATACCGATTATGAGCATAGCGAACTGGAAGATGGTGAGATTGGCACCACTTTCAAAAATCGCGGCATTGAGGGAAGTTTTGAAGCGGGACATGCGCCGATTGCTGGATTAAACGGCGTGATTGGCTACCAATTTAGCAACACTAATTTTGAGGCGCTTGGCGAAGAAGCGTTTGTGCCCAGCGTGAACACGCAAAACAAAGCACTTTATGTGTATGAAGAACTACCACTAGGCACTGCAGAAGCCAAACATAAAATCACGTTTGGTGGTCGTCTGGGCCATACCACGGTAGATTCTAAAACCAATGCTAACTTTGGTGCTGGGCAAGAGAATAGTTTTAACCCGCACAGCTTTGCTTTGGGCGGTTTATATAGCCTGAATGAACAATGGTCTGTGACCAGCAATCTTTCGCACAATGAACGTGCACCCAGTTATTTCGAGCTGTACGCCAACGGCGCGCACGTAGCGACCGGTCAATTTGAGGTAGGCAATACCAATTTTGATGTCGAACGCTCCAACGGCGTGGATGCGCAATTACGCTGGAAAAATAGTTTGCATAGCTTTAGCATTGGCGCTTACTACACACGCTTCAGCAATTTCATCGGCCTATTCAGTACGGGGAACGATATCGAAGTCGAACCTGGCGAGTTCTTACCAGAAGCCCAGTTCCGTGCAGTGCCCGCCGTGTTTAAAGGTTTAGAGGCGGAAGGAAAATTTACACTGACCGATCACCTGCAATGGCTAGTGCGTGGTGACTATGTGCACGCCAAAGAAACGCGTACTAATGACTACCTGCCACGCATTGCACCATTACGTTTAGGCACTGGCCTGCAATATGCATTTAGCAGCTTCAGCGCACGTATTGATGTCTTGCACGCATTTAAACAAAACAACACGGCAGACAATGAGTTAGCCACGGATGGCTACACCAATGTGTCTGCCTTGTTGACCTATAAGCTACCGGTAAAAACGCATGTGGAATTATTTGCCAAGGCCAACAATTTACTCAACCAAGAGATTCGCGAACACGCCTCGTTCTTGAAAGACATTTCACCTGCAGGTGAGCGCTCACTACTGGTGGGCGTACGGGCAGACTTCTAATCTCATCGCATTGCATTGCAGAGGGCATCACGCCCTCTGCGCTTTAAAACGCACTCTTAATTACACCACCATCTACCCTAAGCGCAGCCCCCGTAGTGGCTGACGCGAGTGGACTGGCAATATAAGTCACCATCGCAGCGACCTCTTCCGGCGTGGCAAAACGCTTAATGAGCGAAGTTGGACGCACCTTGTCAAAAAACTCTTGCTCAAACGCTTCGAACGACTTGCCTGCCGCCAACGCATCTACAAAATCTTCCACGCCGCGTGATTTGGTCGGGCCCGGCAATACACTATTCACGGTAATACCGGTACCGGCTACCGCTTCGGCCAACCCTCTGGCCACTGCGATTTGTGCAGACTTGGTCATGCCGTAATGAATCATCTCTGCCGGAATTTGCACGCCACTCTCGCTGGAGATAAAAATAACACGCCCCCAGTTTGCTTGCTTCATCCCCGCCAAATACTGACGCGCCAAACGCACGCCACTCAACACGTTCACGTCAAAGAAACGTGTCCAGTCTTCATCCGGAATCTCTTCAAACGCTTTGGGTTCAAAAATGCCTAGATTGTTGACCAAAATATCCACTTGGGGATAAGCCATCAATAATGCATTGGCCACGCTCGCCTGCGTTAGGTCGCCAGCATAGCCTTGTACAGTTTGTCCTGTAGTTTGGCGAATACTCTCGATCGTTTTATCGACAGCTGCCTGTGTACGACCATTGACGATGACGTGTGCACCTTCTTTTGCCAGTGCCACGGCGATGGCATAACCAATGCCTGCTGTAGAACCGCTGACTAATGCGCGCTTTCCTTTAAGTTGTAAGTCCATACGTATTTTCCTTATTTAAATTAAAAATCTTCTAATACAATCTTGCCAATCACTTGCTGGCTTTCTAGCAAGGCGTGCGCTTGTTTCAGATGCGCCGCATTGATACGCCCTAAGTGTTGATTAAGTGTCGTCTTGATGAGACCTTGATCGACATATTGCGCAACCTGATTCAATATCTCTTGCTGCCTGATCAAATCGTGCGTATTAAACAACGCGCGCGTGAACATCAACTCCCAATGTAAGGACACACTTTTACGTTTGAGTTTTCTCACATCAAACAATTCTGGGTCATCAATTAAGGCAAACTTGCCTTGCGGTTGAATGATTTCCACGATTTGCGCAAAGTGCTGATCCGTTTTATTCAGGCTAATCACATAATCCACGGCGGTGATGTCAAGTGCCGCCAGCTGGCTTTGCATATTCTGATGATGATTGATGACATGATGCGCACCAATGCTTTGCAACCATGCAGTGCTCTCCGGCCTTGAAGCGGTGGCAATGATCGTCAGCGATGTGAGCTGCTTAGCCAACTGTACCAATACTGAGCCGACCCCGCCGGATGCACCAATTACCAGCAACGATGCTGGTCTCTGCGCGCGTTGCACTTCTAATCGATCAAACAAAAGCTCCCAAGCGGTTAAGCTGGTCAATGGCAAAGCGGCCCCCTCCGCAAAACTCAGTGACTTAGGCATATGGCCCACAATGCGTTCATCCACCAATTGGTACTCACTATTGCTACCAGCTCTGGCAAGTGACCCTGCGTACCAAACGCGATCACCCACTTTAAACTGTGTGACCTCACTGCCTACGGAGCTCACCACGCCAGCAGCATCCCAGCCCAATATTTTCGCGGCTCCAATCTCTGGCGCCATGCCTTTTCTGACTTTGGTATCCACCGGATTGACTGAGATGGCTTTCACTGCCACCAATACGTCATGCCCCTCCGCATGTGGCATTGGCAGTTCCAAATCCACCAGCGCATCCGCTTCTGTGATTGCTCGGTTTTGATAATAGCCAACCGCTTTCATACCGCATCCTTTCCTATATGTTCGTGCATTCTACGGCTTAAATTATTAACAATAAACATGGTATTATCGAATTTACTTTCAATATTTTTTTGATAATCACATCGTATGGTAAGACTAGATGACATTCAAATCTTTGTACGTGTTGCCGAACACGGGGGATTTTCAGCAGCCAGCAAATCGCTGGAAATTAGTCCTGCTGTAGCGAGCATAGCGATTAAACGCTTGGAACAAAGCTTAAACACGACACTATTTGTACGCACTACCAGAAGTTTAAGCATTACGCAGGCCGGTCAACTATATTTAGAACATGCCAAGGCTGCGCTGCAAGCAATCAAACAAGGTGAGTCTGCGATTGCGCTGAAACAAGGGGAAATCAGTGGCCGATTATCCATTTCCATGCCTTCAGACTTAGGGCGCGGCATGTTGCGGAGTGCCATGAATGCATTTCAGCGCTTACACCCCAAGTTGGAAATCAAGATGATGCCGAGTGACCGCATCTTCGATTTATACAAAATGCCGGTGGATGTGGCGATACGCTACGGCACGCCTAGTGACTCCGGCTTATATGCCATTCCCCTTGTCGCGGATAACCACCGTGTGGTGTGTGCTTCACCAGAGTATTTTAACCAGCATGGAAAGCCTTTGCAGCCAGAGGATCTCTCACAGCACACTTGCTTATGTTTTATGCTGAATAATGTAGTGCACAACAAATGGCAGTTTGCACAAGCCAATGATAAATATGTTGCCACGGTCAGTGGCAATAAGGTATCGGACGATGGAGATATGGTGCGTCAATGGGCGGTAGACGGCGAAGGTATTGCCTATAAATCCAAGCTCGATGTCTTGGACGATGTGCGCGCTGGCAAACTAATCCTCGCACTAGAAGATTATGCCGCGGAGCCTGTGCCACTGCACTTTATCACCGCACAACGTGTGAGCACGATGCCGGCAGCGCATGCCTTATTAGATTATTTAAACAATGCGTTTAAAGCGTATTTGGCCAACGACTAATCACCTAGCCTAGTAACACCAAACCCCAAACCACCACAGTATTGAGCAGTGCGATGAACACCGCAGCGCTGCCAATATCCTTGGCACGTTTAGCCAGTTCATGGCGCTCAATGGAAACTCTATCCACTACTGCTTCAACCGCAGAGTTGAGCAACTCGACGATTAACACTAAAAAAACACTGCCGATCATCAAAGCGCGATGTAATGGCTCGTGGCTCAAATACAAAGCCAGTGGAATCAGCACACACGCTAAAAATACTTCTTGCCTGAATGCATCCTCATGCTTAAAAGCTGCCTTAAAGCCATCGAGTGAGTAACCAAAGGCATTCAACAAGCGGCGCAAACCGGTTTTACCTTTAAAAGGACTTTCTTGGTGGCTGGTAGAGTTAGAATTTGAGTCGTTCATGGCATCATATGGTCAAAAAGTTATCCTGCTATTTTAACATGCGTTATCATATTGTTTTGTGATGAATCGTAATCAGTTAGGGCACAACATGGCACGCACAGTACATTGTATTAAGTTAGGTAAAGATTTGGATGGAATGGACTTCCCTCCCTACCCGGGTGAGCTTGGAAAACGTATTTACCTGCAAGTTTCCAAAGAAGCATGGGCCGCCTGGCTCAAGCAACAAACCATGCTGGTGAACGAGAACCGCTTGAGTTTAGCAGACCCTTCCGCACGTAAGTATTTATCCGAGCAAACAGAAAAATACTTTTTTGGGGATGGCGCCGATACTGCTAGCGGCTATGTCCCAGAAAAACCCTAGACTTTAAATACCTAGATTTTTAAATACCTAAGTTTTGAAACACCTTGTTTAAAAGTATTCATTTAAAAATCTCCGCGGTACGCCCTCTCCCAAGGGGAGAGGGGACCATACTAACTTAACTGAATGGCAGTGATGCTGGCGTGTGGGAACCATATCCTAAGTTATTTGAAGAATTCTTATGAAAGAAACGAC
>Ga0123388_1094044_pt1 | contig 14831 bp, 6 predicted proteins | sample T0HHNO3metaT_FD_89916 | JGI IMG/M metagenome (GOLD analysis project Ga0123388, IMG submission 89916) | Methane-oxidizing artificial microbial communities from Washington, USA to study methane cycling - T0-HHNO3 metaT (Metagenome... | ecosystem: Engineered > Modeled > Simulated communities...
AAAAAAACCAGATAATCATGAAAAAATTACTTCTTATTTCATTATTGGTTTTGTTTATTCAAACAGCGTTTGGACAAGCAAAAACAATCACTGGAACTGTAAAAAGCAAAACGGACGGAGTTCCAATTCCTGGAGTCACTGTCGTTATTCAAGGAACATCTAATGGCACCACCACCGATTTTGATGGAAACTACACCATCTCAATCGCGCCAGGAAGAACTTTGAGCTTTAGCTACATGGGATTTGAAACCCAATTAATTAAAATTGAGAATCAGCAAAAATTAAATGTCACTCTTTCGGAAACGACTTCAAAATTAGATGAAGTAGTAGTCGTTGGTTTTGCTTCTCAGAAAAAAACAAACTTAACAGGTGCTGTAGCAAATATCGATGTTGCAAAAACAATCGGAAGCAGACCTTTAACTGATGTCAGCAAAGCATTACAGGGAACTACACCTGGTGTAAATGTTAGTTTTAACTCAGGAAATATTAATCGTGCTGCCAATATCAATATTCGTGGTGCTGGTACTATTAATGGTTCAGATGCTCCTTTAATATTAGTTGATGGAGTTCCGACAGATTTGTCTCTTATCAATCCAAATGATATTGCAACGATGTCTGTACTTAAAGATGCCGCTTCTGCTTCTATCTACGGAGCTCGTGCAGCTTTTGGTGTTGTACTTATTACAACTAAAGGAGGAAAAACTGGAGAAGGAAAAGTAAGATTCTCATATAGTGGAAACACCGCTTTTGTTAACCCAATTTCTACATTAAAATTCTTAGATCCAACTGATGAGATTCCGGGGTTAATTGCAGCGGGAACACGTACAGATGGTTCTACTCCAGAGATTTTTGGTCAAAACTATAGCACTTTACTTGCAGGAATTAAAAATTGGAAAGAAAAATACGCAAATAATCGTACCAGTCATGAGATGGTTTATGGAGAAGACTGGGAAATTAAAAATGGTACGCCATACTTCTACAGAGTTTGGGACGCAAACAAAGAATTATATGCAAAAGATGCACTTCAAACAACACACAATTTATCTGCACAAGGTAATTTAGGTGATAAGAGTTCTTTCTTTGCTTCGTTTGCAATTAGCAACCAAGAAGGTATGTTAAGAGTAAACCAGGAACAAAAACAGCGTATCAATATTAACTTAGGATTTACTACAAAATTAGCTGAATGGCTTACTGGTGACTTCAAAGTAATGTCAATCAACAGTTCTTATGAGCAACCTTTTAACTACTATGGTGGTTCTGGTACTGATGATACTGGTTATGGAGGTTATTTTGGATATGCTCTTCGTTGGGGTCAGTATTTTCCGAATTTTGGAACATACAGAGGATATAATTTCCGTACTGCAGGAGGATATTTATCGAATGCATCAAGAAATGAAAACACTAACCGCAATACTAGATTAAGCGCAAAATTTACGGCTGACATTACTAAAGCATTCAATGTAATTGCTGAAGTAAGCAACGTAACGAACTATTCGAACAGAAAACAAAATGGTGGAAAATTCCAGGCTTGGGATAGCTGGTCTGCGATGCCATATGATGCGACAACAATTCAAACAGCAGTACCTGCAACACTTGAAACAGGAAATGATTTCGTAGGGCAATCAAAATCAGAATCTGCTACAAATGTTATAAATGTCTATGCTAATTACAAAAAGCAATTGGATAAACATAACTTCAAATTCTTAGGAGGTTTCAACTCTGAGTGGCAAGAATATTCTCGTAATTATGCAAGAAGAAATACTCTTTTAGATAAATCAAAACCAGAATTTAACCTTGCAGTAGGTGAACAATTTGTTTCAGGATCAGCAAATAGTTCTTTAAATCCAGCAGAAACAACGTATTCAATTGCAGGTTTCTTTGGACGTATCAATTACGATTATAATGGAATTTATTTAGTAGAATTAAATGCTCGTTATGATGGTTCTTCAAAATTCCCAACAGACCAACAATGGGGCTTCTTCCCTTCTGCTTCTGTAGGATACAAAATTGTGAATGAGAAATTTATGGAAAGTACTCGTTCTTGGTTAAATGACCTTAAATTACGTGCTTCTATTGGATCAATCGGAAATCAAAACGTAGGAAACAATGCTTTCTTATCTTTATTAAACTCTACAAATCCTTCTTGGGTAAATAGCGGTTCTACACTTCCTCCTTCTATGAGTTTGCCAACTAACGTTGACCCTGCTTTAACATGGGAAAAAGTATATACAAAAGATGTAGGTATTGACATTAAAATATTTGACATGCTTGGTGCTTCGTTTGACTGGTACCAACGTGATACAAAAGGAATGTTAGCTCCAGGTATAACACTTCCAGGATCTTTTGGTCAGTCGGCTGCACAGACAAACTCAGGAAACATGAGAACAAGAGGATGGGAACTTTCTTTGAACTTTAACAAACAATTAGGCGAAAATGCTTCGGTATTTGTTGATGTTGCTTTATCAGATTATCAATCAGTTGTAACGAAATGGAACAACAGTTCTAAATTATTATCTACTTATTATGATGGTTATGAAATTGGACAAATCTGGGGACTTACAAGTGACAGACTTCTTCAGGCTGATGACGTAATTACTAATAACGGTAAAACGGTTAATGGTGTTGATTATTCTAAAACAATGCTTGGTAATTTTAAATACGGAGCTGGTGATGTTCATTATATCGATACAAATGGAGATGGTTCTATATCACGTGGAGCAGGAACTGCAGATGATCATGGAGATTTAAGCAAAATTGGTAATTCAACTCCTCGTTACAAATACGGAATTACATTAGGTGGTACATATCGTGGATTTGATGTTTCAGCTTTCTTCCAAGGAGTTGGTAAACGTGATTACTGGGCTGCTTCTGATGCTGTTTTACCTTTTTATCGTGCACCACAACAGATGTATGCAAACCAAGTTGATTACTGGACACCAGAAAACACAGATGCTTATTTTCCTAATCCTTATTACGGTAGTGAATCAACTGCATTTGGAGGAAGCACAAATGGTATGAATAACTTTGTAACACAAACAAGATATTTATTAGATATGTCATACTTCCGTCTTAAAAACTTTAGCCTTGGATATTCTTTACCAGCAAATATTGTGAAAAAAGCCGGGTTAGATAAAGTAAGACTTTATACTTCAGGTGAAAACATCGTAACATGGAAAGATAAACGTCTTCCTGTTGACCCTGAAATTGATGAAACTGAAGTTTTCTGGGGAAGAGCTTATCCTTATACTAAAACATGGTCTTTTGGTGTTGAGCTTTCTTTCTAATCCTAATCTTACAAAACTTTTAAAATGAAAAAATCAAATATAAAATCAAGATTTCTGCTTTTGTTTGCTGTTGCTGCAACATCAATGACTGCAGTGAGCTGTACAGATTATCTTCAAGATGATCCTGCAGATAAATTTACCAATGATAACTTCTGGCAATCAGAAGATAATGTAAGAACATTTTCATGGCTTAACTATGATACTTTTTACGGTTATGGAAACGGAACCACAATTGGACTTTCTTTTTTCTACTACCACGGAAGTGATTACAGAGTAGATGACAATTTATCGGCTTTTACTTTTTATCAAATGCCAATTACAGCAGCTACAACTAATACTTATTCTTGGAATGAATATTATACACTTATTCGCCGTTGCAATTTGATGCTTGAAAAACTGCCTACTGTAAATATGTCTGCAGATAAAAAGAACCATTACACTGGTGTGGCTAAATTTTTCAGAGCTTATACTTACTATCGTTTAGTTCAAAAATTTGGTGACGTTCCGTATACTGATAAATATTTAGCACAAGGTGATGCAGAGGTTTATGCTCCGGCAAAACCAAGAGCAGAAATCATGGACAAAGTAATTGCAGAATTACAAGAAGCTGCTGATTTAATGCTTCCTGCTGATGATAAAAATGTTACAGCTAATAAATACACAGCTTATGCTGCTTTAAGCAATGCTTGTCTTTATGAAGGAACTTACAGAAAATACCATTTAGGTCAGGACGGAAGCTCTTATCTAAACAAAGCGAAAGCGGCTTCTTTGGTTATTATGAATAATCCAGCTTACAAATTAAATGCGGATTGGAAAGGTCTTTACAACTCAGTTGAATTACTTGGAAATACTGAAGTTATTCTTGCAAAACGTTATTTAACAAACGTATTAATGCACTCATTGCAAAACTATACGAATACTTCAACAATTCAGTACGGTTTAACAAAATGGGCAGCAGACAGTTATGTAACTACAAACGGATTGCCAATTCAGCAAGCTGGAAACAGCCAATATCTTGGTGATAATACAGTTACAAATACTTTTACTAACAGAGATCCTCGTTTTGGAAAAACTGTAAATCCTGCTAACTATGGTTACAAAGGAAAACCTTTTGGAACAACAGCTTTAGTTTCAATGTCTGGATATGTATTTGAGTTATACAACAACCCAGCTACTACTGGTCCAGATGTAACAACTGGAGGACGTAATTACACTGATGCTCCATTATTTACACTAAGTGAAGTATATTTAAATTATGCTGAAGCTTGTGCTGAATTAGGAACTGCAACTAATAACGATCTTGATATATCAATCAACAAAGTACGTACTCGTGCAGGAATTGCTCCTTTAACTACTAATGGAACTAATGCTTCTGCTGGAGGTGTAGCAATCAATGATCCAAGAAGAACTTCTGCTTTAGAGCAAATTTCAGGTGTTGTTAACCCGTTGATTTGGGAAGTACGTCGTGAGCGTCAAATTGAATTCATGAGCTGGACAACATTAAGACAAGCTGATATTTATCGTTGGAAAAAAGGTGATTATTTAGATACTTCAAAAAATCCTGACGTAAATCTTGGTGCAAGAATTGGAACTCCAGTTGGTTCACAAACTGTTGTAGATGCTAATGGCTATGTGAAAATATACCCAGCAAGTACGAGAAATTTTGAGGCTAAACATTACTTAATGAACATTCCAACGAATGACATTGATTTATACAAAGCTCAGGGAGTTACATTGAAACAAAACCCAGGCTGGTAATTCAGAATTCATAATAAACTATTTGCCCCTTTATAATAAAACTGCCTCTGAATTGAGTTATTTCAGAGGCAGTATTTTAAAAATACTCTTTTTTAAACACATGGTGATAGATAAAAAGAGACCAAATAAAATTTTAACCTCAATATTCAGGCTATACAATATTAGTTTTTAGATTTCCCCAATCTACCTAAAACATCCACATACAACCAAATAATATCTTAATTTTATTTAGTCAATATTTTTGTCTTAACTATTAACTGTATTTAAAATGATAAAATTTATAGCAAAAAGCGCTTTTGTTGCGGCATTTCTATTTTCTCTTCCGACTTATTCCTCAGCAATTCAAACTAATAATTCAGAAGAAATCAATGCTGCTGTTATCAAGACCGGAGCTGATAATTACGAAAAATATCTTCCTCTTTTAAAAGATAAAAAAGTTGGAATTGTAACCAATCAAACCGGAATTTTATCCAACAAAACACATGTTGTTGATTTTCTTTTAGAGAAAAAAATTGCTGTACAAACTATTTTTGCTCCTGAACACGGATTTAGAGGAACTGCTGATGCTGGCGAACACATTGTTGACGGAAAAGATCCTAAAACCGGCTTGTCAATCATTTCACTTTACGGTGATAACAAAAAACCAAAACCAGCGCAATTAGCCGGAATCGATGTCATGATTTTTGATTTACAGGATGTAGGCGCGCGTTTCTATACGTATATTTCTTCGTTGCATTATGTAATGGAAGCTTGCGCAGAAAACAACATTCCGCTTATTGTTTTTGACCGACCAAATCCAAATGGTTCTATCGTAGACGGACCGCTTTTAGAAAAAGAATTTACAAGTTTTGTGGGCATGCATCCTATTCCATTATTACACGGAATGACAATTGGTGAATATGCGCAAATGGTAAACGGCGAAAAATGGCTGAAAGATGGCGCTCAATGCAAACTGACCGTTATTCCTTGTTTGGATTATAAAAGAACAATGCCGTACAGTTTATTAGTGAAACCTTCACCAAATTTACCTAATGACCAATCCATCAATCTTTACGCTAGTTTATGCCTTTTTGAAGGAACAAATGTAAGCGTGGGACGCGGTACTGAAACACAATTTCAAATTTACGGTTCTCCTTATTTAAGCAAAACGAATTTCACTTTTACACCTAAACCTAATTTTGGCGCAAAAGATCCTTTATACAACGGGAAAGAATGCTTTGGTGAAGACCTGACTTCTTACCCAAAATTAAAACAGCTTGAATTAAAATGGCTTATTAAAGCGTATCAAAATACAAGTGACAAAACGAAATTCTTTAATGCTTTTTTTACCAAATTGGCTGGAACAAAAAAATTACAACAACAAATTGAAAACGGCGTTTCTGAAACTGAAATCAGAAAAAGTTGGAAAAAAGACTTGGAAACTTTCAAAAAAATGCGAATAAAATATCTCATTTATAAATAATATTTCTAATTCAGTTCCTTTAAACTTAATTTTTTAAACACTAGAAACATAGACTTTATAGACTTACAAAAAAGCGTTTCATAAGTATAAACACACACATATATATTGCTATGCATAAATGTATTTCTCTTTGGTTTTCTTTTTAAAGATTGGTTACCTTTTTATACAAAAATCAAAATCTGTGTTTCTATGTTTTAAAATTAAATTCCATTCTAGATAAAAATATCAAACTATTAATGTAAAGTAGTGAAACCTGAAATTCGAAGAATTGTGGTTTCAAAAATCAAAAAAAAAGAAAAATGAAAAATAAAAATCCTGAAACTGAACAAGAATCTTTGTACAAAGACTTGGATCAAATGAGCGTGAAAGAACTTCTTACAAACATTAATACAGAAGACAAAAAAGTTCCGCATATTATTGAAGAGCAAATCCCTAAAATAGAAAAACTAGTTAAAGCCATTGTAAAAAAAATGCAATTGGGCGGAAGACTATTTTATATTGGAGCAGGAACTTCAGGACGAATTGGGATTTTAGATGCATCAGAATGCCCGCCTACTTTTGGCGTTCCGCATGACATGATTATCGGAATTATTGCTGGTGGAGATACTGCTATCAGAAAAGCAGTTGAAAATGCTGAAGATGACACGGAACAAGCCTGGAAAGATTTGGCCAAATATGAAATCTCAAGTTTAGATTTTATTATCGGAATTGCGGCTTCAGGAAATACGCCTTATGTTTTGGGAGCTTTGAAAAAAGCAAAAGAACACAATGTTAAAACAGGAAGTATTTCTTGCATCAGCAACGGACTTATTGCTCAGGAAGCAGATTATCCGATTGAATTGATTGTCGGACCAGAATTTTTAACTGGAAGCACCCGAATGAAATCGGGAACAGCGCAAAAACTGACGCTAAATATGATCTCAACTTCGGTGATGATTAAATTAGGAAAAGTAAAAGGCAACAAAATGGTTGATATGCAACTTTCTAACGAGAAACTGGTAAAACGTGCTATTAAAATGATTATTGAAGAACTTGGAATTGAATATGATTTAGCCGAAGAATTACTTCATAAGCACAAAAGCGTAAGAGCGGTTTTACAGGCTCAAAAATAAAATCAGCAAAACCAAAACTATTTAAAATCTTTTATAGTTTTATAAAAGAATCAAAAACCAAAAAATAAAATGACACCAAGTACCATTCTTATCCTTATTATCGTTTATTTCGGAACATTATTTTATATCTCACACCGAGTGAGTAAAAAAGACAGCGGAAACGATGCTTTTTTTACAGCCAATAAAAATTCGAAATGGTATTTAGTAGCCTTCGGAATGATTGGAACTGCGCTTTCTGGAGTTACTTTTATATCGGTTCCGGGCGAAGTTGGTGCTGTAAGTGGTGAACAATTCAAATATTTTCAGTTTGTTTTGGGTAATGCACTAGGTTTCATTGTTATTACAAAATTATTATTGCCTTTGTATTACAGAATGAATCTGACTTCAATTTATGGCTATATTGAGCACCGAATGGGCGTTTTCAGTTATAAAACAGCTGCTTCTATTTTCTTAATTAGCAGAACCATTAGCTCGGCGTTCCGACTTTATTTGGTGGTGATTGTTTTGCAGCGTTTTGTTTTTGATTTCTATCATATTCCATTTGCTTTCACGGTTTTGATTTCGCTGTTACTTATTTTCTCTTATACTTATAGAGGCGGTTTAAAAACCATTATTATTACAGATACTTTACAAACTTTCTTTTTAGTAACTTCAGTTTTCCTTACGATTTACTTTATCTGCGACCGAATGGATTTGAGTGCCATCAGCGCTTTTGAAGAAGTAAAAAACAGTAATTATTCGAAGATTTTTTTCTTTGATGATTTTATGGGAAGTAAATTCCATTTCATCAAACAAATTTTAGGCGGAATGTTTGTTACAATTGCAATGACAGGTCTGGATCAGGATTTAATGCAAAAAAACCTGAGCTGTAAAAACATAGGCGAAGCACAAAAAAATATGTTCACTTTTACAGGAATATTTGTTGTTATCAATATTTTCTTTTTGAGTGTTGGCGCACTGTTATACATTTATGCGAATAAAAACGGAATCGCAATTCCAACTGATTTAGTAACAGGAAAACCAAGAACCGATTTATTATTTCCTGAAATTGCCTTAAATCATTTAGCGCTAATTCCTGCCATCGTATTCTTATTGGGAATTATTGCTGCCACTTTTGCCACTACAGATTCGGCTTTAACAGCCTTGACGACTTCTTTTTGTGTGGACTTTTTAGGAATGAACAAAGCCGAAAACAATCATAAGAAAAACACAGTACGAGTGAGACATTTGGTTCATATTAGTTTTTCTATTTTAATATTTTTTATCATTTTGATTTTCAATTCGATAAATGACAGCTCTGTTGTTGGAATGATCTTTAAAGTGGCTTCTTATACTTATGGTCCATTGTTAGGATTATATGCTTTTGGTTTGTTCCAAAAAACAAGAAATGTCAACGATAAACTAGTTCCGTTTATTTGTTTGCTTTCTCCATTTTTCACGTATTTAATCAATGAAAATTCGAAAGCATTATTTGGAGGATATGTTTTTGACAATGAATTAATCGTTCTAAACGGACTAATTACCTATTTAGGATTATATTTTACAAGTTCAAGAAGTACTACCAGAATAAGTTTCTAAACAGCATAAGAATTACCAGAATAATCAATTGAAATCTATGTTTAGATTCAATTGTTTCAAAAAAAATTACATGAAAAATTCAATCTTAAAAATAAGTCTATACGCCGCTTTTATCTTTTTAATTACCAATTGTGCTTCCAAAAAAAACACAAATACAATTGATGCAAAAAAAGACATTTCTTTAAAAGATACCGTTGTGTATGATCAAAAAAAAGAAAGCGAGAAAAAGACTTTTTTCAAAGATTCTGACAAAGAAACGGCTTGGGTTGACAGCATTTATAATAAAATGTCCGTTCAGGAAAAAATCGGGCAATTGTTTATGGTCTCGGCTTATTCCAATAAAGACTCCGTTCACATTAACCAGATCAATAAATTAGTTACCGATTATAAAGTTGGAGGTGTTATCTTTTTTCAGGGCGGGCCAGTTCGTCAGGCAAAATTGACCAATTTATATCAGTCAAAAGCAAAAGTTCCTTTGTTTGTTGGAATCGATGCCGAATGGGGATTAGCAATGCGCTTAGACTCTACCTATCGTTATCCTTGGAACATGACTTTGGGCGCGATTCAGGATTTGAGTTTAATTGAAAAAGTCGGAAGAAATATGGCGGCCGAAAATAAGCGAATTGGCGTTCATTTTAATTTTGCTCCAGTTTTAGATATTAATACAAATCCTAAAAATCCAATTATCGGAAATCGTTCTTTTGGAGAAGATAAAGTAAACGTAAGCGAAAAAGCAATTGCTTTAATGAAAGGAATTCAAGGCAACGGCGTTTTCTGTACTGGAAAACATTTCCCAGGACACGGCGACACTTCTACCGATTCGCATCATGCCTTACCTACCGTTAATTTTTCTAAAGAACGTCTTGATTTAATTGAGTTGTATCCATACAAAAAAATGTTCAACGAAGGTTTGGTTTCTGTTATGGTTGCGCATCTTAATATTCCGAGTTTAGAATCACAGCCAAATTGTCCTTCTTCAGCTTCCTATAACGTCGTTACAAATCTGCTTCAAAAAGAATTAGGTTTCGATGGATTAATTTTTACTGATGGTTTAGGGATGAAAGGCGCTGCCAATTTTAAAGGCCCGGGAGATTTGGAAGTAGCCGTGATTTTAGCTGGAAATGATATTTTACTTTGTCCTGATAATGTTCCAGTAGCTTTCCAAAAACTGGAAACAGCTTACAACGAAAAAGTAATTACAGAAGAGCGATTGGCGCATTCTGTAAAAAAGATTTTGCATTACAAATACAAAGCAGGATTAAATAAATACAAGCCAATCGATATGGCTAATATTTATAACGATCTAAATCCTTCTGGTAATGATGCTTTACATTATAAATTGTATGAAAATGCAATTACAGTTTTAAAGAATGATAAAGAAATACTTCCGATAAAAGATTTAAGCGAAAAAATTGCTTACATAAAACTTGGCGAAGACACGAACAGCACTTTTGTTTCTACCTTAAAAAAATACACCGAAATCACAGAAGTTAAAGACACCAATCTTGACAGTCTGAATAAGGAATTGAAAAAATTTGACAAGGTTATTATTAGTTTTCACAAAGTAAACAAACCTTGGGAAAAACAAGAATTTACTTTAACAGAATTGCTTTGGCTGAAAGAAGTCGCAAAACACAACAAAGTAATTCTGGATGTTTTTGCAAAACCATATTCACTTCTGTCAATTGATAATTTTGAAGATATTGAAGGATTAGTGGTTTCCTATCAAAACTCAGATATCAGTCAGGTAGTTTCTGCAGAATTGCTTTTTGGAGCGATTGATGCGAAAGGTAAACTTCCTGTTTCGATTAATAATGCTTTTCATGTCAATGATGGTTTAACTACCGAAAAACTAAATCGGCTTGCTTTTACCGCTCCGGAAAATGTCGATATGAATCCTGCGATTTTATCTAAAATAGATGCTGTGGCACAAAAAGCAATTGATGGTAAAATGGCACCAGGAATGCAGGTTTTGGTAGCAAGAAAAGGAAATGTAATTTTTCAGAAATCATACGGAGCGCAGACTTATGATAACGGAAAAAAAGTAACCAATTCTGATTTATATGATGTCGCTTCGATTTCAAAAATGATTTCGACACTGCCAAATGTGATGCAATTGTATGATAAAAGCAAAGTAACGCTAGACACGAAACTAAAAGATATGCTACCATTGTTTGCCAAAACAAACAAAGAAAATATCATTTTCAAAGATTTGCTAAATCATTACGCAGGACTTCAGGCATGGATTCCGTTTTACAAAGCAACTTTAGACAACAATAATCAACCTTCTGATAAATACTATCGAAAAATAGCCGAAAACGGTTTTACAACAAAAGTTGCCGATAATCTTTATATCAGAAATGATTATCATGATACGATTATGAAAATCATTGCTCAAAGTCCGGTATCACAAAAAAAGGAATACAAATACAGCGACTTTACTTTTATCATTTTAAAAGAATATCTAGAAAGAAAAACACATAAAAAACTGGAAGATTTAAGCAAAGAAAATTTCTACAGCACATTAGGAATGACAAATACGCTTTACAATCCGCTGGATAAATTTGATAAAAGCAATATTGCTCCAACCGAAATTGACAATTATTTCAGACATCAGACAATTCAAGGTTATGTACACGATATGGCAGCCGCGATGGAAGGTGGAATAGCGGGTCACGCCGGAATTTTTTCAAACAGTATGGATGTTGCCAAAATGATGCAGCTGTTTTTACAAAAAGGAAATTACGGAGGTATTCAATATTTTTCTCCACAAACTTTTGATACTTTCAATACTTGTTATTATAAAAACCAAGGCGTTTTGAGAGGTTTAGGATTTGATAAGAGAGTACACAAAGGCGGACCAACTTGCAACTGTGTTTCTGAATCAAGTTTCGGACATACTGGTTTTACAGGAAATATGGCCTGGGCAGATCCAGAAACTGAAATTGTGTATGTATTCCTTTCCAACAGAACGTATCCAGAAGTAGTAAACGATGAAAATAAATTAGCCAAAGGAAATATCCGAGAAGACATTCAAAAAATAATCCAAGAAGCAATAATAAAGTAACCAAAGATCTTGCATCTTGCTTCTTGCTTCTTTCTTCTATAAAAAAACCTAACCACAAAAAAACAAAACCCAATGACCAAAGAACGTTTAACCTCACTAGATGTATTTAGAGGATTTACCATCTTCTTAATGACAATTGTCAATAATCCCGGAAGCTGGTCTTCTATTTATCCGCCTTTAGAACATGCTGAATGGAATGGCTGTACTCCTACCGATTTAGTTTTTCCGTTTTTCGTTTTCATAATGGGAACTGCAATTCCTTTTGCAATGCCCGTAAAACATTTTGACGGAAGTGTTTTTAATAAAATCTTAGTTCGTTCGCTTCGAATTTTTTGTTTGGGATTATTTTTAAGCGTCTTCAGCAGAATCCATTTATTTGGTTTAGAAGGAATTCCGTTATTAGGAGTACGATTGGTAATCGCTTTTGCAGTTGCTTATGCCCTTTTAGGAAATTTTTCAATGAAAGTCAAAACGTATCTTGCCGTTGGAATCTTTTTGATATTGATTGCATTATCATTTAGCGGTCTTGAACATTTTGAAGATACCCGAATTCCAGGCGTTTTACAACGAATTGCAATTGTATATTTCTTTACTTCTATTTTATATTTAAAGACAAATTTAAAAACACAACTTTTAGTTTTAGCCACACTTTTAATTGGATATTGGTTATTGATGGCTTTTGTTCCCGTTCCAGGATTTGGTCCTGCTAATTTTGAAAAAGGGACTAATCTAGCGGCTTGGATTGACGATACACTTTTAAACGGACATTTATGGGCATCTTCTAAAACTTGGGATCCTGAAGGAATCTTAAGCACATTACCAGCAATTGGAACTGGAATTTTAGGAATGTACATTGGTCAATTATTAAACTTATCAATCGATAAAATTGAAATTGTCAAAAAAACAGCCATCACAGGAATTGTTTTATTAATTGGAGGTTTACTTTGGAATATCATTTTCCCGATCAACAAATCACTTTGGACAAGTTCTTACGTTTTGTATACTGCCGGAATAGCTACCGTTTTGTTGACACTTTTATATTTTATAATTGATGTAAAAGGTTATAATAAATGGACCAAACTATTTTTAATTTGGGGTGTAAATCCAATGATTGTATTTTTCTTTTCTGGAATAATTCCGAGGGTTTTAAGCGCTATAAAAGTTGCTGATCCAGAAATCGCTGGAGAAGAAATCAGCTTTCAAACTTCAATATACAAACACGGAATTGCTACTTGGTTTGAAAATCCATTAAACGCTTCTTTAGCTTATGCTTTATTGTACGCGACTTTCTGGTGTTTTATTTTGTGGATTTTCTATAAAAAGAAATTGATTTTTAAAGTGTAATTCTATTTTAATTAGAATAAAATTTTATTCGCATCATTGCTATTTTTAAGTCAATGATGCGAATATTTTTTTATAGTTAAAAGCTAAACTTCAAGATTAAGAACTTCAATTTCGCTTAGATCTTCAGAAAACTGCACAAAGCTTGCAGGAAATCCAGCCTTTATTTTTCCGATTTTATCTTCCATTCCAATTGCCGAAGCCACTCTCGTATTTGCCATTTTTATTGCTTCATCTGCTGAAACATCCAAATGATTATAAGCATTTTGTACCGCTTCTTTCATAGAAATTGTAGCGCCTGCCAAATTTCCATCTTCATTTCTGTAAAAACCATTTTCTAAATGCGCATCAAAATTATCCCATTTAAAATTAGCTACTTTTCGCCCTAAAAATGTCGCGTCGCTGATTAAAAAGAATTTTTCCTGCTTTAAATTATATGCCACTTTTGCTGCTGCATAATCACAATGTGCTCCATCCAAAATAATAGGCGCATACACTTTTTCGTTTTCAAAAACTGCTCCAACCAAACCCGGTTCACGATGTCCGAATTGTGTCATTGCATTAAATAAATGTGTTACCAGATTTATTCCTTTTGAAAAATAAAATTGCGCTTCTTTGTGGGTTATTGTAGAATGTCCAACTGAAATGATAATACCACTATCTAACAACATTTTCAGTTGTTCTTCTGTAAAACATTCAGGAGCAATTGTAATTACTTTTATAACATCTTTTCCATGTTTGATAATTTCTTCAAGTTCTTCATTCGTTGGTTTTCGAACCTGATCAATACTGTGCGCGCCACGTTTTAACGGATTTAAAAATGGTCCTTCTAAATGCATTCCCAAAACTCCGTTATTGTATTTTGCTTTATAATCACGTACCGCATCAATTCCTTTTAAGATTGTTTCTTTTGAAGACGAAATTAAACACGGTAAAACATGCGTTGTTCCAAATTTCAAACTGGAATCATAAATATCCTGAATGGTTTCTTCATTAGGCGTTTGGCTAAAATAATATTGCTCTCCACCGTTAATCTGAATATCAATAAAACCTGCTGCAATATGATTTCCTTTAAGGTCAATCTGTTCTATATCGTTTGGAATTTCCTTTTGTACTGAAATGATTTTTCCGTTTTCAATAACAATAACGCCATTTTCAATTATTTCTTCACCTGTATGTACTACAGCATTTACAATCGCTTGTTTCATGATTTTAGTTCTGTCTTTTTC
>Ga0123388_1082754_pt1 | contig 14807 bp, 14 predicted proteins | sample T0HHNO3metaT_FD_89916 | JGI IMG/M metagenome (GOLD analysis project Ga0123388, IMG submission 89916) | Methane-oxidizing artificial microbial communities from Washington, USA to study methane cycling - T0-HHNO3 metaT (Metagenome... | ecosystem: Engineered > Modeled > Simulated communities...
CAGGCTTTTTACATCTTTTTGAGGGTTAATCACGCTCAAATGCTTCACATAACTGACTTAATAATTGACCAAAAAATGGCAACACTTCTTCTTTGCTATGCGGGCTATCATCATCGGTGCCTGCAACCACAAAGCTCACCGTTAATTTATCCAGATTCTCTCTAAACTCAGCCCAATGTTCCGCTTCTGCATCGCCAATGAGTTGAAATTTATTAAAGCCTGATTCAATGATTTCCATCAACTCTGCATCGCTGATACCTGCAAATAAGGTTTTCGCAATGATGACTTGCGCGGCAGTTAAATCTGGCGCAGCCTCACCTTCTACTGCTAGCTCATGCGTCAGCGGCAACGTTAAAAACGCGAAAATCAGCATGGCATAAGCTTGGTACACACTGAGCATATCAAAGTTGTTATGTCGCTCATCCGCAGGCTGGCGCATCGCCGCTTGAATGGCGCTGAAGGTAATATAACTGGCTAAATAATGCGCCGAATCGATTGCTTTATAATCGTCCAAATTACTATTGGGCTTTGCGCCATCACTATAAGTATCCGCCAAACACAGCGCATGCAATAAAGTTAGTCGTTTTGAATAGTCCATGATTTGCTACCAGCATCCTTCAATTATTGAATCAAATTTATGGTTAAGTATTAATTAGGTATCTTTAAACAATAGCGCTTATGATTAATTAGCGGTTTCAGGCAAAGCTTCTAATTGTTCATGCAATTCTAACCAGCGCAATTCCGCCGCTTCTACTAAGCCCGTCAATTCTGCTTGGCGTTTTAGCAAGTTTTGCAACTCATCTTTATTAGCGATATCGTACAGCTCTACATCCGCCGCTCTGATATCTAGGGTCGCTTTTTCAGTAGCGATTTGCTCAAGCTGCTTTTCAAGCTTTTCAGTTTCTTTTAATAATGGCCTACGCGCCAAAACACGCGCCTGACGCTCTGCTTTACTTTGTGCGTAATCATTCTTTTTGGGTGTTGTTTCAGCGTTAACTATTTCGTTATTTTGTGTTTTTGCTGCTTGAGTTTTTGAAGTCGCCAGCCAATTTTTATAATCGTCCAAATCACCATCAAATGCTTTCGCCGCACCATCTGCGACCAATACGAAATTATCACAAGTTGCGCGCAGCAAAGCTCTATCATGCGAAACCAAAATCACACCACCTTGATAATCTTGCAAGGCCAGCGTTAACGCATGACGCATTTCCAGATCCAAATGGTTGGTCGGCTCATCCAGCAGCAATAGATTAGGTCGCGTCCAGATCAGTAAAGCCAAAGCCAAGCGCGATTTTTCACCACCAGAAAAGTTTTCACAGCTACTTCTCGCCATGTCGCCTTTAAAATCGAAACCGCCTAAATAATTGAGATGTTCTTGCTCTCTAGTTGCTGGATCCAAACGCATCATATGTTGCAACGGCGATTCATTTGGCCGCAATTGCTCTAATTGATGTTGGGCAAAATAGCCGATATTTAAATCTTTACCAGTCACGCGCTTGCCGCTTAGTGGTTTTAATTCATCAGCAAGCAATTTGATAAGGGTTGATTTACCAGCACCATTTTTACCCAACAAGCCAATACGTTCGCCCGGACGAATCGCCAAAACCACTTGGCTTAATATGGGTTTATCCGCATAACCTGCACTTACCTCATCCAACACCAGCAATGGATCAGGCGCAGATACCGGCGCTCGAAATTCAAAACTGAACTGTGAGTCGATATGCGCAGCAGAAATCATTTCCATGCGTTCTAAGGCTTTAATACGGCTTTGTGCCTGACGTGCTTTGGTTGCTTGTGCACGAAAACGGTCAATATAACTGTGTAAATGCGCGACTTTACGCTGCTGCTTTTCATGCATGGCTTGTTGCAGTGCCAGTTTTTCAGCACGCTGGCGCTCAAAATCACTGTAACCACCGCGGTATAAAGTGATACGTTGCTGTTCGATGTGCAAAACGTTATCAATCACGTTATCCAGAAAATCGCGATCATGCGAAATCAATAATAGCGTACCGCGATAATCGCGCAACCAGCTTTCCAGCCAAATCACCGCATCCAAATCCAAATGGTTGGTTGGCTCATCCAGTAACAATAAATCACTGCGGCACATCAACGCGCGCGCTAGATTTAATCGCACACGCCAGCCGCCAGAAAAATCACTTACGGGACGTGTTAAGTCAGCCTGGCTAAAACCTAAACCATCCAGCAAACTGGATGCGCGCGCTTTGGCAGAGTAGCCTTCGATATCGCTTAAACGCTGATGCAATTCAGCAATTTTTTCGCCTTGATGCTGGGTTTCTGCAGCTTGTAGTGCAGCTTCCACTTCGGTTAATTCTGCATCACCTTCTAAGGTAAATTGCAAAGCTGCCAAATTTAAACTCGGCGTTTCTTGCGCCACGTGCGCGATGACCCAGTTAGGTGGGATTTCCAAATCACCGACTTCTTGCTGCAATTCGCCGCGCAATAAGGCAAAAATGGATGATTTACCCGCGCCATTTGCGCCGATTAAGCCCACTTTATGGCCAGGATGCAATTGAAAAGCCGCGGCTTCAATCAGCACTTTTACACCGCGAGTTAAACTTAAATTTCTAAATTGAATCAATACAAGTCCAGTTAAAAACAGTAAAAATAAATACTAAAAATCAATACAGTGACGAATCGGAAAAATGTGCCGCTAAATGCATGCAAACGCAAATTCGTCAAAAGGCGTTATTCTAAATCAAACCTTGCTAATCAAAACGAGTTAATTATTTTGAGGTGAGTTATTTGGGGTTAATTATTTGAATTAATTAATCTGGCTTAATAATGGGTGAATATCCTTTTAAACATGTTTACGTTTGGTTTACAAGCAAGTTGCTAATTTTCAAGTAAAATAAACACTTAACTATATTTTGGCTATAAAAAGTCAACTTAATCCGTTTTGCAGGCTCTCATTCCATACTCGTTAGAAATATCCACTCATTAGAAATGACCATACCCAGAAAATGATCGCCATTAAAAAAACAGTTCGCTGGGTGTTGTACGTGTTTGCTTTTTTGCTGAGCTTAATTGTGATTGCAGCGTTAGTGATACGTTTTGTGATCTTTCCTAACATCCATCAATATAAAGATGACATTGCGACTTTTGCATCGCAAAAAATGGGTCAAAAAGTATTGATTGGCGATATCGTTACTGGTTGGGACGATATTTCGCCGCACGTGGAATTACTGAATGTAGACGTATTTGATGCAGAAAATCGTGTTGCGCTACATTTAAATAATGTAGAAGCCAGCCTTTCCTGGCTGAGTGTGCCGATGTTACAGCCGAAGTTAACCCAATTATTAATCCATAATCCTGCGTTAACTATTCGGCGCAACGCAGACGGCAGCATTTATTTGGCTGGCATCAATTTGGCTGGTGAATCCAAACCTGCATTTGCTAATTGGCTATTAAAACAGCGCAATGTAATCGTAGAAAATGCGCAAATTATTTGGCAGGACGATCTGCGCCAAGCACCCGAACTGTCATTAAATCAGTTCAACTTAACACTCACCAGACCCATATTAAATAGCCTGTTGGGACAACACAACTTTGAAATATCCAGCTTAGTTTCTACTGGGTCAGCGCAAAAAATTAACGTTAGCGGACATTTTATTGGTCATGATGTCAGCAAAGCAAAAACCTGGCATGGCGAAGTAATTACAGCGCTGGCGCAAACAGAATTAGCCGCTTTTAAACCTTGGCTAGATTATCCGATTAACATTCAAAACGGTTTAGCTAACGCAAAAATTAATCTGACTTTTGGTAACGCACAGATTCTCAGCGTAAAAGGCAATGTGGCCATTAGCAATTTGGCGCTTGTGACTAAAAATGAAACCACGCCGCTAGTTGCAACGAAATTCGCGGGTGATCTATTGTGGAGCCGCTTAAATAACACGCAAACTTTCATTGCGCAACATGTTCAACTTAATACCAATACTGGCTTAAATATTCAAGATGGTAGCGCCACCTATGTCAGCTCAATCAAAAATAATCAACCCTGGATTAAAGCCAATGTACGTTTGAATCAATTGAATTTGGCGATGTTAAAACAGATCGCATCGCATATTCATTTGCCCAAAAACATCTTGGCGCAACTGAATGGCTTTGCGCCAGTTGGCATGTTACAGGCAGTAAATTTCAACTGGGAAGGCACTGCCAATAAACCAGAAAGCTATTTAGTGAATGCACAATTTAAGCAATTGGGTATTCAAGCGTTTCAAAAAATACCAGGATTCAGCAATCTGACTGGTACGCTTAAAGCGGATGAAGATGGCGGAGAAGTCATCCTTGCATCGCAAAATGCCACGCTAGATTTTAAAGATATCTTGCGTTGGCCAATACCTGCAAGCCAATTAAAAGGCGACATCAATTGGAAAATCCGTCAAGGTAAAGCGCTTATCAATGCCAAAGATATCTTTATCTCCAGCCCGCACATAACCGGCACGGTCAATGCCAGTTATGACATGAATGGCATTAAAGGCGGCCATTTGAATCTAACTGGCAAGTTTGACAAAGGCAACGCCAAATACGCACCATTTTATTACCCGATTATATTAGGTGAAGATACGATACATTGGCTGGATACCTCAATATTAGCCGGTCGTGCTGATAATGTATTGCTGACAGTAAAAGGTCATTTAGCCGATTTTCCTTTTGTTAATAGTCAAAATAAGCCAGATAATCAATTGGGCATATTTAAAGTGACCGCCAAAATCAGCGATGCGATATTGCATTATGGTAATGGCTGGCCTGGTATCGACAATTTAAACTTAGACCTGCTGTTTGAAGGAAAACGCATGTTGCTGGAAGCAAATTCTGGCCGAATTTCTGGCAAAAAAATCCTTAAAAGCCGGGCTGAAATTACGCAATTAGATGCAGACTGGCCGATATTGCATATTGTCAGCGAGGCAGAAGGTTTAGTATCTGATGGCATTAAATTTGTGAATGAAAGCCCTGTACAACAAGTGACATTAGGTTTTACAGACAACCTTAAAACGGCTGGCCGTGGCAATTTACAACTCACGCTGGATATTCCATTAGAAGACTCTGAGCAATCAAAATACAAGGGCATCTATAAAGTCACTAACGGTACTATTTTTGCCAATGCCGCACTTGGTTTACCAGAGTTAACCAAATTAAATGGCAGCTTAATTTTTAATGAAAAAGGCTTATCCGCTAATAATATCAGCGCAGAAGTATTAGGTGGCCCTGCACAATTTAGCTTGAATACTGGTGCAGATAAAGCGATTAAAGTGGTCGCTAATGGCAGAATAAATGATGCTGGCATTAAAAATCTCATACCTAATGCATTCACCAATCAACTCAGTGGCAATACAAATTGGGCGGGTGAAATCGTCATTAAAAAACCATTGGTCGATTTCAATTTTCGCTCCAATTTGGTCGGTTTAGCGATTGACTTACCGCCGCCATTTAACAAATCAGCCAGCCAAGAAATCTCGCTTAACGTTGATAAAAAACAAAGTGTTATAGATAAAGATTCGATTAATATCAATTATGGTCAGCTTGTATCAGCCAAAATATTACGTAGCTTAAAAGCAGATCAACTGGTTTTCGAACGTGGTGATATCGGCATTAACACAGCCGCCGTGAATCCACTGCAATCTGGATTATCGATTCGTGGAAAATTGGAAGAGTTGGATGCGGATGAATGGTTAGCGCTACTAAGTGAACAATCTTCTGCGCAAACCAATGTTAACGCTCCTGCTAACAATAAGCTCGACTTAAGCATGCTGACTAAAGCCGATTTGAACGTGCAAAAATTGACGATATTCGATCGCTCCATCAATGCGCTCAAAGTGATTGCGATACCTAACCGCACAGGCTTAAAAATGCTTGTAGATGCGCAGGAAATGAGTGGTAATGTGGAATGGCAAGACGCGGATAATGGCAAAATTATTGCCCGACTTAAACGGTTAACTATTCCCAGCACACTGACTGCCGCAAATAAAAATAATGCTAAAAAAGAATATAGAAAACAAGCGCAAACCTATCCTGCGCTGGATATTGTGGCGGATAATTTTGAATTAGGAACTGAAAAAACTGAGGCTTCAAAATCGGAAACTTTAAAATTAGGCGCTTTAGCTTTAAATGCGTTTGAAAATGGTGAAGATTGGGTCATCCAGAAACTCAATATCACCAATGCGGACAGCACGCTTTCTATACAAGGCAACTGGCATAATTGGACGCGCAATCCAAATACCAGTTTAATTGTGTCACTTAACACCAATAATATTGGCAAAACATTTAGCCGCTTCGGTCAAGCCGATACGATTAGGGGCGGCGAAGCAAAAATAAATGGGCAAATCAATTGGGCTGGTAGCCCGCGTGAATTTGACGTGACACGTTTAGATGGCAGTTTGACTTTTGAAGCCACTAAAGGTCAAATTTTAAAAGTGCAGCCAGGTGTTGGTCGTTTATTTGGCTTGGTTACTTTGCAAAGTTTACCGCGGCGTTTAAGTTTAGATTTCAGAGATTTATTCAGTGATGGATTTGCTTTTGATAAAATTAGTGCAACTGCCCGAATCAATAGCGGCATTGTGCGTAGCGATGACTTTTTTATGACTGGTCCAGCGGCAGAAGCAAGTATTAAAGGTGAAACAGATTTAAAGGCTGAAACACAACACCTAACCGTAAAAGTCATACCGCATATTAGTGATAGTTTATCGCTTGCTGCACTTGCGGGCGGTCCGATTGTTGGCGCGGCGGCTTTTATTGCGCAAAAAATATTGAAAGATCCTTTTAATAAAATCGCCTCCAGTGAATATGTTATTAAAGGTACTTGGGATAATCCGATTGAAGCTGGTGCTGAAAAAGACGCTGTGGAAAAACCCGATAACAAATCACCGCTACATTGATTCAGCCATATTTAAGAATATATCATTAACTCACTACTGCACATTAACCACACTTGAATAAACCATGATTAACGTCACTAAAAAACCATCCATGCAATCAAAAAAACCAACAACAGGCACAGTAAAAGTTGCTGGCATTCAAATGGCTTCTAGCCCACAGGTAAGTGCTAATTTAATTGAAGCGGAACGTTTAATTGCACTTGCCGTTGCGCAAGGCGCAAAGATTGTTGTGTTGCCCGAATATTTTTGCATTATGGGTGTGAAAGAAACGGATAAAGTCGCGGTACGTGAAAAGTTGGGCGAAGGCCCTATTCAGCGATTTTTATCTAAAATGGCCAAAGTGCATAAAATCTGGCTTATCGGCGGCACGATTCCATTAACAAGTAATTTTGCCAATAAAGTGCGTAATAGCTGTTTGGTCTTTAACGATAAAGGCGAGCAAGTTGCGCGCTACGATAAAATCCATTTATTTGGGTTAGATTTAGGCACAGAACATTATCATGAAGAAAATACGATTGAACCCGGTGACAGCGTTGTGGTTGTGGAAACGCCCTACGGCAAAATCGGCTTGTCTGTTTGCTACGATTTACGCTTCCCAGAGTTATATCGTGCCATGGGCGAAGTGGATATGATTGTGATTCCATCTGCTTTTACCGAAACGACTGGCAAAGCGCACTGGGAAAGTTTAATCCGTGCGCGTGCCATTGAAAATTTATGTTATGTGATTGCGCCAGCTCAAGGCGGTTATCATGTCTCAGGCCGCGAAACACACGGCAACAGTATGATTGTAGACCCATGGGGCGTGATTTTAGACAGATTACCACGTGGCTCCGGAGTCGTCATCGCCAATGTCAATCGTGATTACCAAACCAGCTTGCGCCAGAGTTTACCGGCACTTAAGCACAAAACAATTAAAGCGATTTAGCTAGTCGTCAATGTTAAGCACTCATTAATCAAGAATATATTTAGCGTGATTATTGCTGTGCGAGTATAGTAAATTTAACTTACGTCACCATATATAGATTATGAAAATAGAACAGCCAAATTTAACTAAAGCCAGCCACTTTGATACCGCACAAGATGTGCTATTAAAACCGACAGGGCTTGATACAAGCGCTTTACAAGGTGTACTTGGCAACATCATGTCGCATCAGGTGGATTACGCGGATTTATATTTTCAATATAGCCGCAGCGAATCTTGGGGCTTAGAAGAAGGTCAAGTCAAATCGGGCAATTTCAGTATCGATCAAGGCGTTGGTGTGCGCGCAGTCAGCGGTGAAAAAACCGCTTTTGCCTACTCTGATGACATTAACTTGAGTGCTTTGCAACAAGCTGCCAATGCGACCAAATCGATTGCCGCTTTAGGTTTAGAACAAACTGGCAAGAGCATTGTAACTAATCAAAATAAGCAACTTTATTTACCACAAGATCCAATTGCTAGCTTATCAGCCGATGCAAAAGTAAAATTGCTGGAACGTTTAGAACAGTTTGCTAAAAAAGTTGACCCGCGTGTTACTCAAGTGATGGCCAGCATTGCGGGCGAATACGAAGTGATTATGGTGGCACGTAGCGATGGCGTAATGGCGGCCGATGTACGCCCTTTAGTGCGTATTTCAGTGCAAGTGCACGTAGAACACAATGGTCGCCGTGAACAAGGTTCCAGCGGTGGTGGCGGTCGTTTTGATTACAGCTATTTTACCGATGAGGTATTGCAAGATTATGCACAAAAAGCCGTGCATCAAGCCTTGGTTAATCTAGATGCACGCCCTGCCCCAGCTGGCAGCATGACAGTTGTACTTGGCGCAGGTTGGCCAGGCATTTTATTGCATGAGGCGATTGGACACGGCTTGGAAGGCGATTTCAACCGCAAAGGCAGCAGCGCTTTTGCCAATATGATGGGCAAACAAGTCGCCGCTAAAGGTATCACCATTGTAGATGACGGTACATTAACCGACAGACGTGGTTCATTAACGATGGATGATGAAGGCAATCAAACCAATAAAACTGTGTTGATTGAAGACGGCATCTTGCGCGGCTATATTCAAGATAGCTTAAATGCGCGATTAATGAACATGCCGTTAACTGGCAATGGCCGCCGCGAAAGCTACGCACATATCCCCATGCCGCGCATGACTAATACTTATATGCATAACGGCGACAGCGATCCTGCAGAAATTATTAAATCGGTTAAAAGAGGCTTATACGCAGCTAATTTTGGTGGCGGACAGGTAGATATCACCAGCGGAAAATTCGTATTCAGCGCAGCCGAAGCTTATATGATTGAAGATGGCAAAATCACCTACCCCGTAAAAGGCGCAACCTTAATCGGCAACGGCCCGGATGTATTAACGCGCGTTTCAATGATTGGCAACGATATGACACTTGATTCTGGCGTAGGTACTTGTGGCAAAGAAGGCCAAAGCGTACCAGTGGGTGTAGGTCAGCCAACGCTTAAGATTGATGGGTTGACAGTGGGTGGAACAGCTTCTTAAACTCTTTAGCCCAAATAAAAGGCCGCATATGCGGCCTTTTATTTGATTGTTTAATTTACAACTAAATCTATTTAAACAGTTTTTTACTAAATCAGACTACACAAAAAAGTGTTTAATTATTTTAATACGCGATTACGATATTCGCCAGTTCTAGTATCAATCTCAATTTTATCGCCTTGTGCAACAAACAGCGGTACAGGAATCTCAAAGCCTGATGCTAACTTAGCTGGTTTCATTACCTTGCCTGATGTATCGCCTTTTACTGCTGGTTCTGTGTAAGTCACTTCGCGCACAACAGTTGTTGGCAACTCCACTGAAATAGCTTTACCTTCATAAAAACGAATATCCACTGGCATGCCATCTTCAATAAACGGTAATGCATCTTCCATAAACTCTGCATCCACGTCGTACTGGTTGTATTCTGCGTCCATAAACACATAAGTTGGGTCTGCAAAATAGGAATAAGTTGCTTCTTTTTTCTCAAGCACAATCACGTCAAACTTGTCGCCTGCGCCGTAAATAGTTTCAGATGGCGCTTCTGTTAACAAGTTTTTAAACTTCATTTTAACAACGGCTGTACTGCGGCCAGATTTGTTGTATTCGGCTTTCACCACCACTAACGGTACGCCATCGGCCATAATCACGTTACCGGCGCGGAGTTCTTGAGCTGTTTTCATTGGGTTGCCTTACTGTTTAATTGGGTTGGAATCAAGCCGCGCATTATACCTTAACTAGTTTTTATTGCAAAAAATCACCAACTTAGCAGCAAGATCAGTTTGCTTTGCTAACTGCTGAGATTGTTGCAAAGTATCCGCAGAAATCTCAGGTAACTGGTTTAAATAATCTTGCCAGATAGTCGCAGTTAACTGTCCATTAACCCAAGCATTATGCATTGGGGAAACGACATTTTTTGTATCGAAATTCGCATAAAACAAAGCCAAAAATGCTGTTAACTTTTGAATATGTGTATTTTCTTCCTGAAAATACGGTTGCCAGATAAACGGTTTTCCCGCCCAAATCGCACGTACCCAGCTATCTTCGCCACGTACAAAATTAATATCACAAGCGGTTAATAATTGGTCGTAATCCGTTTGAGATAAAAATGGTAATACATGCAAATTAAGGCTTTTAAACTGATATGTTTTACCCTCACTCACAGAAGTTAACCCAAAAAAAGACCCAACTTTCGGCAGAATACTGCTGGTTGGTACATAACATTCTATAGGTCGGTTCGACTCAGCCAAAACAGTTAATAAAGATTCGATTGGCACGTGCGGATAACAAAACAGTGAAACTTTTAAGTGATTATTATTGGTTAAGTTTAGTGCCTGCCAAAACGTATTTTGGCAACTCTCACTGTTTACCAGCTTTTGATTTTCATCGAATAGATGGCTTTCTCTAATCAAACCACCAGTGTTTTCTGTAAATCCAGGAAAGTAAAAATGTCGCGTTAATCCATTTGCTTGTGGTGATGGTTTTGCGTGAAAATCTGCCACCCAAGATTCAGCAGATAAATACTCTAAATTAACCCACGTTGTTTGTTGGTCAGATTCAGATTTTTTTCTCGCCATTGCGCTTAAATATTCTGCTGGTAATTTACAAGCGAATGCTTCAATCACTACATCGGCGACGTCTGTAAAATCCGTTTCTGCGCCCCAACTTAACACGCAAATTCCATCAATAATTTGCTGATTCAAATTAACGTTTAAATTGGGAATGATTTTTTGGGCAGCTTGTAAATCATCAATAAAAAGTCGAATACTTAAATTGTGCTCGCTTTGTAATTGCTTTGTCAGCCGCCAACAGACGCCAATATCGCCAAAATTATCGACGATTTTGCAAAAGATATCCCAATGTAACTTAGGCTTTAACATTAAAGTAAATGAATGCCGAATTGTTTAATGATCAGCGCATAAATGTAGAAAATAACCAACGTCAGCACAATGCACAAAATCAATGTTGGCCAAAAACCAAACTTAGGCAGTAAAAAAGAAAATAACAGAAACATCGGTAAAGTTGGTAGCACATACCAAAATGTGTAATAGGCATGATTAGCAATTTTAGTCGTTGGTTGCTGCTCAACATACAACCAGATCAGCGTTAAGATAGTCACCAATGGCAGCGCTGCGACCAAACTCCCCAACTTATCACTCGCTTTGGCGAATTCAGAAACCAGCACCACAACCGCAGCCGTGATCAAATATTTCACTAGAATATACATCATGATTGTTCGCTTATTAAATTTATCGGGAAAAAGCGGCTAATCGCAACAGTATATGGTTACTATTAATCATTACGATGCAATTGGCCGCTAATAAACTAAATAATTTTAAACAACCAGTGGCGCTACAAAGGCAAAGAATGCGCCTATTGCAAAAATCACCACCGATAACCAATAAACACGCAATGCATTACGTCGTGTTTTGGCGCAAACTGCCGCTAAATTGGCATCAGCTGGGCAAGGCACATTGCGTGCTTGCCACTGCAAATAACCAGCTATCGCCAGCATCGCACCGGCCAAACCAAACACCAACGGTTTATGCTCACTAATCCATATCAGTTGTGGAAAATGTGTAATTAAACTGGTTAAGGTTGCCGCAGAACCAATTGCCACCAAAGTAGCTGGCAACGCGCAACAAATCAGCGTTGAACCGCTAGTGAAAAGTGACAGAATATTGGCTTTTTGAGCGGTTTTTACTGCATTTAAATCAGTTAAGTCGCTATTTAAATTAGTTATTTCTGCCATTTATTTTGCCTCCTGTTTGGCTTCAAGTTGTGCCTTAATATGCGCGACTGGGTGCTCTGAAATTTCAATAGAAGTCACCTCATAACCCGCATCTTTAATGATGGTTTTGACTTGCTCATTTGAAAGTGTTTGCCCATCTTTCAGTTCAACCGCGACCACACGCTGTTTTAAATTAACGTAAACATCTTGCGTTTGCGAAAGCGCGCGCATTTTCTTCTCAATGCCTTGCGCGCAAAATGCGCATACCATACCGTTAACATTGGCCTTGATGGTTTGTGTTGCAAAAACCATGTTGCTGAATAATGCAGAGAATACAATCGTTGTTAATACTAATTTTTTCATGATAATTTTCCTTTAATTAAGCTTTAAATAAATTCTAGAATACGTACATAAAGTTAAAGCGTGGTTCGCGTGAGTTATTCACACCCGCCTCAACAAAAAAGCTTTTGTTCACCAAGCGCACCATTGGCGTGACTTCAATCTTTTCCGATAAGCCATTCATATTGCGCGCTTCTAAAATCAGCCACGGCTGCGTTTTGTCATAATCGCTTTCATAGAATGAAAAACCGGCGCGTACAGAAGTGAAATCGTGATTAATATCGGAAGCGCGATACAGACGATGCGCTGCCTGAAAATAAATACGCGTGGTTTCGTAATCGAATTGAACGCCTGGCGTGACCATTACTTTGTCAAAATTACGGTTCTCGCCAATGAACTTATCCTCACCTTGCAATGCGCCTATTCCACCTTGAAACCACAAATTGGCTTGCGCATGTGGCAGATTCCAGCGCTGCAATAAACGTGTGTAAGTTAACTCTTCTAAAGTACGAGATTTGCTTTTGTCGTCAGCGCGCATATAAGTCGCACTTACACCAAAAGCATCACGTGGCGTAACGGCATAATTAACAAATGACTCGCGCCAATTACTATTAAAGTCGCCCATCGCCATAAAAGATTCACTAAAACCCATTGGGCCCGCGATTGCGGATTGGCTGAGTAGCATTGCCAGCAATGGCAATGCTATTTTAAAACGTAGGACAAGCATGATTTTCCTTTATCTAACTTTGATAACTTAGCTTTGAATTGCTTAGGTTTTAATTACTAAGCTGGTCATCAAATCAACAAATACGCCCTAAATTTTGGGCGGAATGAGGGTGTTAGATAAAAGCGATGGGTGGACGTTGCAGATTAGGAAGTGTGATTGAAGCGTAAGATTGATGATTAAAATCAATCATTTGTGTAAAATTTAAAGCAAAAGTCGATTGAATATTGACAGGCATAGCAGTTAACGCACACATATTGGCACATACTGTCGCGCAACTAGATTTATGCGAGACTTGCTGATGACTTTTTTTATGAGAATCCGCAGAAGTGTCGTTTTGCATAGTTTGATGGCAAGGCATGTTACTAGACATTAACTCTACTGATTTTTCCACAATATTCGCTTGCATCATGCTATTGCAAATCAGCATATTGGCGGTCGCCAAAGCTTGCATTGGCAATAATACCAATAACAAATAAGCAAAAAAAAGTGAATAACGTTTCAACATGAAATCTAGGATAGCAGAGTCATCAACTTAGTTCAAACAGCAGCATTTATTTTAAACGATATCAGTTGCAATTGAATCAGCTGGCGTATAACGGATATCTATCACTTCAAACGTTTCGTCGCCTTTTGGCGTAATCACACGCACAGTATCGCCTAAAGCTTTTCCCAACATCGCTTTTGCTAGTGGTGAAACCCAACTGATAAAGCCTAAGTTTGGCTCTAATTCATCTTTGCCGACAATACGATAGACATGTTCGCTATCGTCTGCCAAATTAAACAGCGTTACCCAAGCACCAAAGAACACTTTTTCTAAATGCTGTTGCAGGCTACTGTCGACAATTTCGGCTAAATCCATGCGGCGCATTAAATGACGGCAGCGGCTATCAATTTGGCGTAAGCGACGTTTGCCATAAATGTAGTCACCATTCTCGCTTCTGTCGCCATTACTAGCCGCCCAAGAAACCGTGCGCACCACTTCTGGCCGCTCTACTTTATATAGCGCATGGAATTCTGCCTGCAAAGCGGCAAAACCTTGTGGTGTGATGTAATTTTTTTCGTCCAAACTACTCAATTAAAATCCTGCCAATCAAAATATTGCTAACCACTTTACCCGTCATTAATTGAATGGCTCATTAAATGAATCATTATTCAACAACTGAACGTTTTTGACAAAATAAGGCGTTTCACCAAAACAACTACCTGGAATCCCTTTGTGCTCTTCATAAGTGATTCTGACGCGCTTGCCTAAACTGTCATTGATCTTTTCAACCAACTTCAAATCTTTCACTGTGAACGTAAATTTTTCAGCTTGTGTGCCAGGCATTGAAACTAGCACTAATTCGCCCTCGTAAGTTTTGCAAACGTAGCCTTTTTCTGAAAATTTCTGCACATAACCAGCACGCTCACCCGTTGAATATACCCAAGTAAGTGCCGCCCAAGTGTATAGCGCAAATAAAACAATCGGGAAAATGATTGCCAAAATGAGTATTTTGAATAGTTTAGCAAGTTTACTGACCATCGCTTACCTCAGAGTTTATGTTGAATAACGAATGTTTGAATCCGCAAGTTTATGCGGCTATTTTACTGCAAGTTCGCCTACAATAACGACATGTCAGATTTAACATCCC
>Ga0123388_1031245_pt1 | contig 14752 bp, 14 predicted proteins | sample T0HHNO3metaT_FD_89916 | JGI IMG/M metagenome (GOLD analysis project Ga0123388, IMG submission 89916) | Methane-oxidizing artificial microbial communities from Washington, USA to study methane cycling - T0-HHNO3 metaT (Metagenome... | ecosystem: Engineered > Modeled > Simulated communities...
GTCCGCCGCTACCGGTTCCCAAGGTTCGAATACATGGTGTCATCCAATCAGGTGGCTGAACACGTCCGTTCGGTGCACGCCATCATCAGCCGCCCGCAGCGCCCGTCCGGCCATGAACTGGTGGCCCGCTCGTGGCTGCGCTGCTTCCATGAACTGGGCCTCGATCCCGCCGCCGAAGACGCGCCGCCGCCGTTGGCGCCGCAGGCCTGGCGCGAGCGCGGCGACAAGCTGGGCGAGGTGATGGACAGCGCGGTGCCGGAGATGCAGACGCTGCACCGCCAGCTCGACGATCCCAATTCCGCGCTGGTGCTGGCCGATGCCGAAGGCGTCATCGTCAGCATCGTGCGCCACCCAGGTTTCGCCCGCGAAGCGTCGCTGCGCGGTCTGGTCGAAGGTGCGCGCTGGAGCGAGGACATCCAGGGCACCAACGGCATCGGTACCGTGCTGGCCGAGCGCCACTCGCTGGTCATTTCGCGCGAGGAACATTTCTTCGCCCGCCATACCGACATGGTGTGCGCTGCCGCGCCGATCTACGACGGCGTCGGCGAAGTCGCCGCCGTGCTGGCGGTCTGCTCGCTTGCACCCGGCGGCGCCCGCGCGCTGCGGGCGCTGGTCGAGCGCTCGGCCCGGGTGATCGAACACCGCGCCTTCCGTTCGCGCCACGCCACCGACTACATCATCCGCTTCCATGCCCACGCCGGTCGTGTGCTGACCGCGGTCGACGGCATGCTGGCGCTGACGCCGGAAGGCGAGGTGATCGAAGCCAACCACACCGCCTTCGAGCTGCTGTCACCGGAGGGCGAGGCGCTGCTCGGGCGCGAAGTGACCGAGTTCTTCGGCCAGTCGTTGCCTGAACTGCTGTCGCGCACCTTCCGCTCGGGTTTCCATCCGCTGACGCTGTCGATGCCGCAGCACCAGACCTGGCACCTGCTGGCGCAGCAGCCGGCGCGCAACCGCGCCCAGGCCGGCACCCGCGGCACCGACTCGGCATCGGCCGCGCAGGCGCTGGCCGAACTCGACCTCGGCGACCTGCGCATGGCCGGCAACGTGCACAGCGCGATGCGCATTCTCGACCGCGACATTCCGCTGCTCATTTCCGGCGAGACCGGTACCGGCAAGGAAGTGTTCGCGCGCGCCTTCCACGCGTCGAGCCAGCGCGCGCGCGGGCCTTTCGTCGCGATCAACTGCGCCTCGCTGCCGGAAGCGCTGATCGAATCCGAACTGTTCGGCTACAAGCAGGGCGCATTCACCGGCGCCAACCGCGACGGCCGTCGCGGCAAGGTGCTGCAGGCGGATGGCGGCACGCTTTTCCTCGACGAGATCGGCGACATGCCGCTGCAGTTGCAGGCGCGCCTGCTGCGCGTGCTCGAAGAGCGCAAGGTGACGCCGCTGGGCGGCGAGAACGCGGTGCCGGTCGATCTGCAGCTGGTGTGCGCGACGCACCGTGACCTGCGCGCCATGGTGCGCGAGGGCAGCTTCCGCGAAGACCTGTACTACCGCCTGCGCGGCATGGAAGTGACGCTGCCGGCGCTGCGCGACCGCACCGACCGCCGCGCGCTGATCGAGCGCTGTCTGAGCGAGGAAAGCGCCGGCCGGCATCCGCCGATCCGTCTGGGTCAGGCGGCGATGCAGGTGCTGGACCGCTTCCGCTGGCCGGGCAACATCCGCCAGATGCGTTACGTGCTGCGCACGCTGGTCGCCTTGTGCGATGGCCCGGAGATCACGCTGCGCGACATGCCGTCGGAACTGATGGATGCGCCGGAGCCGATGCCCGCCGTCGCACCGGCCGCCCACCCGACCGACACGGCGGGCGAGCCCGTGCATTCGACGCCGAGCAACCTCAATCCGCTGCAGTCGGCCGAGCGCGACGCGCTGCTGTCCGAGCTGCGCCGCCACCGCTGGAACATCGCCGGACTGGCGCGCGAACTCGGCGTCAGCCGCAACACCGTCTACCGCAAGATGAAACGTCTGGACATCGACACCGACACGCAGGCCGGCGATGGCTACTGATCCGCGCCTGAACGACATCCCGGACGAAGCCGAGGTCCTGCCGGATGCGCGCATCGCCTGGGGGCTCACCGGTTCCGGCCACTTCCTGAAGGAGTCGCTGGAGTTCGCCGACACGCTCGACCGCATCGACCTCTTCATGTCGCGTGCCGGCGAGGAAGTGCTGAACATGTACGGCTACCCGCTGGCCGACATGAAGAAGCGCTACCGCATCTTCCGCGACAGCACGGCCAGCGCCGCGCCGGTCGGGCTGTTCTACCAGGGGCAGTACCACACGGTGGTGATCGCCCCGGCCACCTCGAACACCGTGGCCAAGTGCGCACTCGGCATTTCCGACACGCTGGTCACCAACATCTTCGCCCAGGCCGGCAAGCTGCGCATTCCCATCATCGTGTTCGCCTGCGACAACGAGCCGGTGGTGATCACCGAATCGCCGAGCGAATGGGTGACGCTGTACCCGCGCTCGATCGACCTCGAGCACACCGGGCGCCTGGCTGGTTTCGAAGGCGTCACCGTGGTGAAGAGCGTCGAGGAACTGCAGAGCGCGCTCAGGCAGAGACTTGCGGCGGTCGGTCGTTGATCGCGCGATCGACGACCCGCTGAGCGACGAACTCCGGCATGCCTGAACAAGACGTCCGCGCCGAACGCATCCTCTTCCTGACCGGGCATCTGGCGCTGAAGAGCCTGCAGCGCATCCTCGACGACATGCAGCCGTTGCCCTTCGAGGCGCGCGCGCTCGACGTCGGCATCAACGTCGCAGGGCTGATGACGGCCGAGCTGATCCGCCGCCGCGTGCCGGTGCCGGTCGACGCCGACCGCATCATCGTGCCCGGCCGCTGCCGCGGCGACCTCGACGCGCTGTCGCAGCACTACGGCGTGCCGGTGCAGCGCGGGCCGGACGAAGTGAAGGATCTGCCCCAGCACTTCGGCCGCAAGGCGAAGAAGCGCGAACTGACGCAGCACGACGTGCTCATCTTCGCCGAAATCGTCGATGCGCCGCGGGTCGACATCGACACCGTGCTCGCCACCGCGCGCCGCTACCGCCGCGACGGCGCCGACGTGATCGACATCGGCTGCCTGCCGGACACGCCCTTTCCGCACATGGAGGACTGCATCCGCGCCTTGAAGGCCGAGGGCTTCCAGGTGAGCATCGATTCGCTCAACACCGACGATCTGCTGCGCGGCGCCTACGCCGGTGCCGACTACCTGCTGAGCCTGAAGAAGAGCACGCTGTGGGTGGCTGACGAGGTCGATGCCATTCCGGTGCTGATACCGGATACGCCAGGTGACCTCGATTCTCTGCGCGAAGCGGTGGACATCATGACGGCGCGCGGCCTGCCCTTCTACGCCGACCCCATCGTCGAGCCCATACACTTCGGTTTCACCGCGTCCATCGTGCGCTACCACGACCTGCGGCGCAGCCATCCGGACATTCCGGTCATGATGGGCGTGGGCAACCTGACCGAACTGACCGACGCCGATACCAGCGGCATCAACGCGCTGCTGTTCGGCATCATTTCAGAGCTGCGCATCGGTGCCGTGCTGGCCACCGAAGTGAGTCCGCACGCGCGTCGTGCGGTGAAGGAAGCCGACATCGCACGGCGCGTCATGTTCGCCGCGCGCGAGGACAACGCGCTGCCGCGCGACTATTCCGACGATCTGATGACGACGCATCAGCGCCGCCCTTTTCCCGACACACCTCAGGAAATCGCCGAGATCGCCGCCACCGTGCGCGACCCGAACTTCCGCATCCAGGTGAGCGAGCAGGGCATCCACATCTACAACCGCGACGGGCTTCAGGTGCACACCGATCCGTTCGCGCTCTATCCCGGGCTCAATGTTGCGGAGGACGGCGCCCACGCCTTCTACCTCGGCGTCGAGCTGGCGCGCGCGCAGATCGCCTGGCAGCTCGGCCGCCGCTACGCGCAGGACGAAGAACTGCAGTGGGGCGCCGCGGTCGAGAAGAAGGAGCAGGATCTGATGGCGCACTGCGCGCCCGGCACCACGCTGCAGCGCAAGACCAAGCGCAAGGCGGCGGACGCGCCGCCGCCGGCCGACGACACACAGGACCAAGCATGATCTGGGAAACCATACTGACCACCGTGGACGTGCAGGGCCGCACCCACATCACGCCGCTGGGCGTGCGCGAGGAACGCGGGCTGACCGTGCTCGCGCCCTTCCGCCCTTCGGGCACGCTGGACAATGTGCTGGCCACCCGTATCGCAGTGGTGAATTTCACCGATGACGTGCGCGTGTTCGCCGGCGCGCTGACCGGTCGCCGCGACTGGCCGGTGCAGGCGGCCGAGAAGATTGGCTGCGCGCGCCTCGTGAATACGCTGGCTCACCGCGAGCTCGAACTGGTCGAGGTCGAAGAGGACGCGGTGCGGCCGCGCCTGTTCTGCCGCACCGTGCACGAAGAAAGCCACGGCGCTTTCCCCGGCTTCAACCGCGCGCGTTCCGCGGTGATCGAGGCGGCCATCCTGGTGAGCAGGCTGCACATGCTGCCGATCGACAAGATCGACGCCGAGCTGGCTTACCTGAAGATCGCCATCGACAAGACCGCCGGCCCGGCCGAGCTCGAAGCCTGGGGCTGGCTGGTCGAACGCATAGCCGCGCATCGCGCCGGAGCGCAGGCGTGATCCGCATGCTGGCCAGCGTGCGCGACCTCGACGAGGCGCGCATCGTGTTCGACGCCGGGGTCGACCTGATCGACCTCAAGCAGCCGGCCGATGGCGCGCTCGGCGCGCTGCCGCCCGCGGTGATCCGCGACGTCGTCGCCTTCGTCGCCGGACGTGTGCTCACCAGCGCGACTGCCGGCAATATCGAGCCGGATGCGCAGGCCGTTCAGGCCGCGATGGCGATCATTGCCGCGACTGGCGTCGATTACGTCAAGGCGGGCCTGTTCCCTGCGAGCTGGCAGCAAGGCGGTCGCGACTACGCGGCGGTGCATGCCTGCCTCAGCGGCCTGACGCCGCTGGCGGGAACGCGGCGCATCGCGGTCATGTTCGCCGATCTCGCACCGCCGCTGGATCTGGTCGATGCGGTGGCTGATGCCGGTTTCGACGGCGTCATGGTCGATACCGCGCTGAAGACCGGCCACAGCCTGCCGGATGTCGCCGGCAGCGACTGGCTCGCCGCCTTCGTCGAGCGCACCCGAGCGCGCGGGCTGCTGTGCGGGCTGGCGGGTTCGTTGCGGCTCTCGCACATCGACTCGTTGGTGCCGCTCGGGGCGGACTATCTCGGCTTCCGCGGTGCGCTATGCGCCGGGCAGGCACGTGCGCAGCGGCTGGAGGCCGATGCCGTCCGTCGGGTGAGCGAAGCCTTGCGTGTCGCACAGGGCGAGACCGTCTGAGGCGGGGCCGATGATTCCGCTGCAGGAACTGCTGCTGTTCATCACCGCGTCCGCGGTCCTCGCGATCGCGCCCGGACCGGACAACCTGTTCGTGCTGACGCAATCGGCCCTGCAGGGCGCGCGCGCCGGGGTGTGCGTCACCCTGGGACTGTGCACCGGGCTGCTCGTGCATATCGGTGCGGTGGTGCTGGGCGTTGCGGCCTTCGTTCAGTCCTCGGCCGCGGCGTTCACCGTGCTCAAGCTCGTGGGCGCCTTCTATCTGCTGTATCTCGCCTGGCATGCGTTCCGTGCCGGGCGCGTGCCGCTGACGGTGGCGGACCGTCCGCCCGTCTACGGCGCTCTGGCCCTGTATGTGCGTGGCGTGCTGATGAACGTGAGCAATCCGAAGGTGGCGATCTTCTTTCTTGCCTTCCTGCCTCAGTTCGCCGACCCGTCGCGCGGTGCGATGCCGGCGCAGATCGTGGTGCTCGGGGTGAGTTTCCTGTTGACCGCGCTGTGCATCTTCGCGCTCGTCGCCTGGACGGCCGGGCGCCTCGGCCGCCGCCTGCAGCGGTCGGCGGGGGCTCAGCGGTGGATGAACCGGCTGGTCGGAACGACGTTCGCGGCGTTGGCCGTCCGGCTGCTGGTCAGCCGGCCATAACCCGGGCACGGACGGTACCGCCAACCCGCGGTCGGGAGACCGGCGCCGCAGAGCGAGTTCGCCCCTATCCATGTATCGGAGGTCGGCTCTGCATGGCCGACCCGTGTCGCAGGGGCAGCGCATGCGCTGCTAAACCCCTTGTGTGGGAGGTCGGCTTTGCACAGCCGACCCGTGTCGCAGGGGCGACGCATGCGTCGCTAAACCCCTTATGTGGGAGGTCGGCCCTGCATGGCCGACCAGTGTCGCCGGAGCGACGCAGTGCGTCGCTTTTATCCGGCGACACCCCACTGCGCGCATTTGCGTTCTATGGTTTTGCGGGACACGCCGAGCTGGCGGGCGGCTTCGGATTTGTTGCCGCCGCAGGCGGCGAGTACGTCGAGGATGTGCTTGCGCTCGACATCTTCCAGCGCGGCAGCCGGCTCGGCGGAGCGCGGCGGGGTGAGGGTGCCGAAGGCGTCTGTGGGGAAGTAGCCGAGGATGAGGGCGCGTTCGACCAGGTTGCGCAGTTCGCGGATATTGCCCGGCCAGTCGTGCGTGGCCATGCGGGCGGTGGTGTCGCGGTCAAGCGGAATGGGCGCGACGCCGAGCCGTGACGACAGCTGTGCCATGAAGTGGGCGACCAGCAGCTTCACGTCCTCGCGCCGCTCGCGCAACGGCGGGATGGTGACGCGCACGACGTCGAGCCGGTAGAACAGGTCCTGACGGAAGCGGCCGGCGCGTACTTCGGTCGCGAGGTCACGGTTGGTCGCCGCGACGACGCGGATGTCCACCGGCACTTCGCGCGTGGAGCCGACCGGGCGGATCATGCGGTCTTCGAGCACGCGCAGCAGCTTGGTCTGCATCGCCGCCGGCAGTTCGGAAATCTCGTCGAGGAAAAGCGTACCGCCCTGGGCGTAGAACAGCAGGCCGGGGTTGTTGTCCTGCGCGCCGGTGAAAGCGCCTTTCACGTGGCCGAACAGTTCGGATTCGATCAGTTCGGCGCTGATGGCGCCGCAGTTGACCGGCACGAAGGGCGCAGCGGCACGCGGGCTCATCTGGTGCAGCGCGCGTGCGGCGACTTCCTTGCCGACGCCGGATTCGCCGGTCAGCAGCACGGTGCTCGGCATCGCGGCGGCGCGGCGCAGCACGCTGGCCAGTTCGCGTACCGGCTGCGATTCACCCACCATGCCCTCGACGCCCTCGGTCTGACGCGCGATCTCCCGGCGCAGCACGTAGTTCTCGCGCAGCAGGCCGGCGCGGTCGAAACAGCGGTCGACCGCATTCATCATCTGGTCGATGCGGAAAGGCTTGAGGATGAAGTCGGAAGCGCCGGCGCGCAGCGCGTTGATCGCGGTTTCGATGTCGGCGAAGGCGGTGATCAGGATGACGTCGCACTGCTGACCCTGTTCGCGCAGCTCGTTCAGCCATTCGAGACCGCTGCGGCCGGGCAGCGAAATGTCGAGGATGATGAGGTCGAAGTGCAGACGGGCGAACAGCTGCTGAGCGTGTTCGACGCTGCCCGCCGTTTCGACCAGACCGCAGCGCGAGCCCAGAGCGCGGCTGATGAAGCTGCGCATGCCTTCTTCGTCATCGACCACCAGCACCGAATACTGCTGCCAGTCGCGCTCGCCGTCGCGGGGGGCGACCGAAGGCACGCGTGCGGCGTTCATGCCGATGGCTGCACCACGATCAGGATGTTGCACGGCGCTTCCTCGACCAGCGAGGCGCCGACCGAGCCTTTCCACCAGCGCTCCAGGCGTGATGCGTGGTGGGTGTGGCCGATCACGATCAGGTCGACGTGCAGTTCGCGCGCGAGGCGGCTGATTTCACGCACGGCGTCGCCGGTGACCAGGTGTCCTTCGGCAGTGACGCCGCGCGCCTTCAGCTGGTCAAGCCCTTCCTTCAGCACCTCGGCGAAACGCTCGTTCTCTTCCTCCTGCGGCACGTCGGCGACGAAGCCTTCGGCCACGAACAGCGTCGCCGCGATCGGCGCGACGGCCAGCAGATGGATTTCGGCGTGCAGCAGGTCGTTGATGTCGGCGCATTCGAGCAGCGCGCGGCGACCCGATTCGGAACCGTCGTAGGCGAGCAATACCTTGCTGTACATGAACGTTCTCCTGCTGTGTCGAAAGTCTATGCCTACCAGAGCTTCCACCAGGGATCGTCCTCACCCGGCCGCTTGAAGCCGCGCGCGAGGAAGTCGCTCTGCGGGTAGTTCTTCATCATGACGCGCTGGGCGTCGTCGCGCAGGTCGGTCAGGCCCAGCGATTCGTAGGCGACCATCAGGATATACAGTGCCTCTTCGACCGCCGGCGACTGCTGATAGTTGCTGACCGCGAACTGCGCGCGATTGGCTGCCGCGAGGTAGGCGCCGCGCTTGATGTAGTAGCGCGCCACGTGCACTTCGTGCGCCGCCAGCGAATTGACCAGGTAGTTCATGCGTATGGTCGCGTCCGGCGTGTACTTGCTTTCCGGATAACGCGTCACCAGTTCCTTCAACGCATCGAAGGAATCACGCAGACCCTTGGGATCGCGTTCCGTCATGTCCTGGCGCGACAGCACGCTCATCACGCCGAGGTCCTCGTTGAAATGGACGAGGCCACGCAGGTAGTACACGTAGTCGACGTTGGGATGATTCGGGTGAAGCCGGATGAAGCGGTCGCAGGCGGCGACGGCCTGTACGCGCTCGCCCTGGCGGTAATAGGCGTAGGCAACTTCGATCTGCGCCTGCTGCGCATAGCGGCCGTAAGGGAATTTGGCTTCCAGCTTCTCGTACAGCTTGATCGCCTGTTCGTACGAGCCTTCGCCCATCAACTCCTTCGCCTCGGTATAGAGGCGCTGGGCGGACCAGTTGGCGGTTTCGTCGATCTTATCGGGAAGGAGCCCGCACCCGGCGGCCAGAGCCACCCACAGTATCGCTACACTACGCCACATGACCGCTTTGACCCTGGAAGATACGCAAGACGACGATTATATCGCCGAGCAGCCCGCGAGCCCGACCCAAGTCCCGATATGCGCGACGGTGCCGGCTGGCGTGGTCGGCGACCGGCTGGACGCCGTGCTCGCCCGGGTCTGGCCGCAGTATTCGCGCAGCCGCCTGCAGGGCTGGTTGCGCGAGGGCAGGGTACGGGTGGACGGGAAGACCTGCGACGACGCGCGTCGACGCACCTTCACCGGCGAACGACTCGAACTGGACCCCGGCAGCCTGCCCGCCGACACCGTACATGCGCCGCAGGACATTCCGCTCGACGTGGTGTTCGAGGACGACACGCTGCTGGTGATCAACAAACCGGCCGGCATGGTGGTGCATCCGGGCAATGGCGTGCCGGACGGCACGCTGCTCAACGCGCTGCTGCACCGCGTGCCCGGACTGGCGCAGGTGCCGCGCGCCGGCATCGTGCACCGGCTGGACCGCGACACCACCGGCCTGCTGGTGGTGGCTCGCACACTTGAGGCGCAGACCGATCTGGTACGCCAGCTGCAGGCGCGCACCGTGTCGCGCCGCTATGTCGCCGTGGTGGCCGGCGACCTGAGGACGGACGGCACGGTCGATGCCGCGATCGGCCGGCATCCGGTTCAGCGCACTCGCATGGCCGTGGTGCAGGCGGGTGGCAAACCGGCGCGTACCCACTATTTCGTGCGCGAACGGCTGCAGGGCGCGACGCTGGTCGAATGCCGCCTCGAAACCGGGCGCACGCATCAGATACGTGTCCATATGGCGCACATCGGTCACTCGCTGCTCGGCGACGAGGTCTATGCGCCGCGCAATGTGGCCGAACGCTTCTCGCGCCAGGCGCTGCATGCCTGGCGGCTCGGGCTCATCCATCCGAAGAGCGGCGACGAGGTCGAGTGGGAAGTGCCGCTGCCGGCCGATATGGAGAGCCTGATCGCCGGGCTGAGGATAGCCACGTGAGCAGGTCGGCCGCGTTGCCACTGATCCTGCCCGACTGGCCGGCGCCGCCGTCGGTGCGCGCCTGTGTCACGACCAAGCTGGGCGGCGTCAGCGCGCCGCCGTTCGGACCTTTCAATCCGGCAACCCACGTCGGCGACGACCCGCAGGCGGTGGCCGACAACCGCGCGCTGCTGCGTGCGCACCTGCCGGCCGAGCCGCTGTGGCTGGACCAGGTGCACGGTGCAGATGTGCTCGATGCCGACCGTCAACGCTGCGGGACCGGTGATGCCTCGGTGGCGCACCAGCCGCACAGGGTGTGTGCGGTGATGACCGCGGATTGTCTGCCGGTGCTGTTCTGCAACCGCCAGGGCAGCGTGGTGGCGGCGGCACACGCGGGCTGGCGCGGCTTGGCTGCAGGTGTGCTGACACGAACGGTCGAGCGGATGGGCTGCGCGCCGGCCGACCTGATCGCCTGGTTGGGCCCGGCCATCGGCCCCGACGCCTTCGAGGTCGGGCCGGAGGTGCGCGCCGCATTCGTCGAACGGCTGCGCGGCGCGGCGCGCGCATTTCGCCCCGGTTCGGGCGATCGACTGTACGCCGACATCTACGCGCTGGCGCGGCTGGAGCTGGAAGAGGCGGGCGTACAGGCCGTGTACGGCGGCGGGCTGTGCACCGTGAGCCAGCGCGAACTTTTCTATTCCTACCGGCGCGACGGCCGTTGCGGACGCATGGCCAGCCTGATCTGGATCGCAGATCGTGCGACCCCGTTCGCCGCGGAACCGTCGTATCAAGGATAATAAGAGACCGTTTTCAGTTTCGAATCCCCCATGTCTGTCCTTGCCTGGATCGTGCTTGCCTCTTTCGTCGGCGGTGCGATCAGCGTCTGTGCCGCCGCGTTGTTCGGCATGGCCGTCAATCTTCAGCGCATTCCGATGCTCATCAGTTACTCGGTCGGCGCGCTGCTTGGCGCCGCCCTGCTCGGCGTGCTGCCGCAGGCGATCGAGGAAGTCGGTAGCGTAGAGCTGGCCACCAGTCTGCTTCTTGCGGGCATCCTCGGTTTCTTCCTGCTGGAGAAACTGGTGCTGTGGCGGCACTGCCACGAGGTCAGTTGCGAGGCGCACGATCCGGCGGAACTGGCGCAGCACGCAGGGTACGACCACGCTCACCACGACCACGCCGCGCTGACACACCACGATCACGGTCATGGCGGCGACGGCGCGCGCGCAGCCTCGCTCATCCTGATCGGCGACGCCTTCCATAACTTCGTCGATGGTGTGCTGATTGCCGCCGCCTTCTCGCAGAGCATTCCGCTGGGCATCGTTACCGCCACCGCCATCGTCGCGCACGAAATTCCACAGGAGGTGGGCGATTACCTGGTGCTGCTGCATTCGGGCATGAGCCGCATGCGTGCGCTGGCGTTCAACCTGCTGTCCAGCATGGCGACCCTGGTCGGCGCAGTCGGCGCCTACTTCGCGCTGTCGCTGGTCAGTGGCGCCGTGCCCTATCTTTTGTGCATTGCGGCGGCCAGCATGATCTATGTCGCGGTGGCCGATCTGATTCCCGGTCTGCACAAGCGTGCCGAGATCGGCGCCACCATCCAGCAGGTGCTACTGATTTCGCTGGGCGTCGGCAGCATCGTGCTGATCCACCACTTCGTCGACGGTTTCGCCCATCACTGATCCGTCCTCCTCCGGTTGCGGCCGCCGCGCGGCCGCGCGCCGCCTCGCCGGCGTGCCGAAAATCCACAGGAACAGCGCCAGCGGCGCGACGCCGTAAAAAAGCACGGTGAGCACGGCGGCGACGATGCTGTGCTCTGTCACGGCCATCATCAGCACCACGTAGAGCCACGCAATCGCAATGATGTACATGCGGGGAATCCTTTCCTGCAGCGCGTTTCGTTGGCCCGTGCCTGGTGCGGACGGGCGGGATTGACAGCTATTTTGTGCAATGCAACAATCCAGCCGTGTTGGCGTGTGCCGGGTGGTCGCACCCACAGCGCGCACGTCAGCCGGCATGCGCTGTTATGCTCGCCTGGCGCGATTGCGACCGGCACGATAGACGCAGATTCCCGACGACGCCATCGCGTTGCATCTGAATAAGAACGACTGGGGTTTGGTTTGATGAGCAGTGACTCGGCAGCACCCGGAAAGTCCGTCCCGCCTCGCAACGAGGCCGTGCAGCCCGACTGGACGGCCATCATGGCCGCGATGGGCAAGAACTTCAGCGAATTCATGACGCGCCAGCAGAGTACGCTGGCCGCACACACACCGCTCAACGGCAGTGCTTTCGCGGCACCCGAGGCCGCCCGTTTCTCCGAACTTCATCAGCAGTGGCTGGAAAGCCAGCACCGGCTCTGGCAGGCCTTCGCCCAGCGCAAGCCGGACGACGGACCGGCGCCGGCCGTGGTGCAGCCCGAACCCACAGACCGCCGTTTCCGCGCGCCCGAGTGGACCAAGAGCCCCTATTTCGACTATCTGCGTCAGGCCTACCTGCTGAACGCACAGTTCATGCGCGCCTGCGTCGAAGCGACGCCGGTGGCCGACGGGCGTGCGAAGGATCGCATGCGCTATCTGTCGAAACAGATGATCGAGGCGATGTCACCGGCCAATTTCGCAGCGACCAACCCGGAATTCGTCGAAACCGCGCTGCGCACCGAGGGTGAAAGCATCCGTCGCGGCCTTGAGAACCTGCTGCGCGACCTGCAGCAGGGCCACATTTCGATGTCGGCGCCCGGTGCCTTCGAAGTGGGCAGGAACCTTGCCGTGACCGAAGGTTCGGTGGTGTTCGAGAACGAACTGATACAGCTCATCCAGTACGCGCCGACGACCGACAAGGTGCACGCCAAGCCGCTGCTGATCGTGCCGCCCTGCATCAACAAGTACTACCTGATGGACCTGCAGCCGGAGAACTCGCTGGTGCGTTTCCTGGTGGAGCAGGGCATTACCGTGTTCCTCATTTCCTGGCGCAATCCTGACCAGACGCTGGCTCAGCTGACCTGGGACGACTACCTGCGCCTCGGGCCGCTGACCGCGCTCGACGTGGTGCGCGACATCAGCGGCGACGCGCAGCCGAACACCATGGGTTTCTGCGTCGGCGGCACGATACTGGCGTCGGCGCTGGCCGTCGCCTGCGGTCGTGGCGAGAAGCCGGCGGCCAGCATGACCTTGCTGACCACGCTGCTCGATTTCTCGGATGCCGGCGAGATCGGCTGCCTGGTCGACGAAGGCATGGTGGCGGCGCGCGAGCACACGATAGGCCGCGGTGGCCTGCTGCCGGGTCGCGAACTGGCGCAGACCTTCAGCAGCCTGCGTCCGAATGACCTGATCTGGAACTACGTGGTCGGCAACTACCTGAAGGGCGAAACGCCGCCGGCCTTCGACATCCTGCACTGGAACTGCGACAGCACGAACCTGCCCGGCCCCTTCCTCGCCTGGTACCTGCGCAACCTCTACCTTGAAAACAGTCTGCGCGTGCCGGGTAAACTCGAAATGCTGGGCGTCAAGGCGGATCTGGGCAAGGTGGACATGCCGGCCTACCTGCTGGCCACGTCGGAAGACCACATCGTGCCGTGGACCGGTGCCTATCTGGTGCGCAAGCTGCTCGGTGGTGACACCACCTTCGTGCTGGGCGCCAGCGGCCACGTCGCCGGCGTGATCAATCCGGCCTTGAAGGACAAGCGCTCGCACTGGGTCGGCGGCAACGAATCGACCGCCGAGGAATGGCGGGCCAATGCCGGCGAACAGCCGGGCAGCTGGTGGAAGCATTACATCAAGTGGCTGACTGCGAAGTCAGGCAAGAAGGTCGCGCCCCCGTCACGAGCGGGCAACGCGCAATACAAGGTGATCGAGCCCGCACCCGGGCGCTATGTGAAAGGCAGCGCAACGAATTGAACGCATGGCAGCCTCATGAGGGGGGCTGCGGAAGACATACCCTCGACTAATAAAAGGAGACAAGGAAATGACGCGAGTCGCACTGGTAACAGGCGGTATGGGAGGACTGGGTGAAGCGATCTGCATCAAGCTCGCGGCACTGGGTTTCCGCGTGGTGACCACACACAGTCCTGGCAATACGAAGGCAGCCGAATGGCTGCAGACCATGAACAACATGGGCTACGGCTTCAAGGCCTACCCGTGCGACGTGTCGGATTTCGACTCCTGCAAGGCGTGTGTCGAGACGGTGGCGAAGGAGGTCGGTCCTGTTGATGTGCTGGTGAATAACGCCGGCATCACCCGTGACATGACCTTCAAGAAGATGACGAAGGCGGACTGGGACGTGGTGATGAGCACCAACCTCGACTCCTGCTTCAACATGACCAAGCAGGTCATCGACGGCATGACCGAGCGCAAGTGGGGCCGCGTCATCAACGTGTCTTCGGTGAATGGCTCGAAGGGTGCGTTCGGCCAGACCAACTACTCGGCCGCCAAGGCCGGCATGCACGGCTTCACCAAGGCGCTGGCGCTGGAAGTGGCGCGCGCCGGTGTCACCGTGAACACGATTTCGCCGGGCTATATCGGTACCAAGATGGTGACCGCGATCCCGCAGGACATCCTCGACTCGAAGATCCTGCCGCAGATCCCGGTGTCGCGTCTGGGCAAGCCGGAAGAGATCGCCGGCCTGGTGGCCTATCTGGCGTCGGACGAAGCGGCTTTCGTCACCGGCGCCAACATTGCAATCAACGGCGGTCAGCACATGTCCTGACCGCCCGCGCGGAGGTCCGCGCACACCTTCCACCTCGTCCGGCGGGGGTGGAAGGTTTTTTACGCAGCTGGCTGGGAGAGAAGTCATGACGAAACGAGTTGCCCTGGTTACCGGGGGTATGGGCGGTCTGGGTACCGCAATCTGCAAGGCACTGGCCAAGGACGGCTACACCGTCGTGGCGAAC
>Ga0123388_1066130_pt1 | contig 14382 bp, 12 predicted proteins | sample T0HHNO3metaT_FD_89916 | JGI IMG/M metagenome (GOLD analysis project Ga0123388, IMG submission 89916) | Methane-oxidizing artificial microbial communities from Washington, USA to study methane cycling - T0-HHNO3 metaT (Metagenome... | ecosystem: Engineered > Modeled > Simulated communities...
CAATTAAATACGTTACGGTTAGTGTTACAACAAATACTATGCCAATTTCCTGATAGAAATGAACTGGTGTCGTTGTATAACCTTTATATATGTTAAGAATTGGGTTGTGGAAACAATAAAGCGGATAAGAAATCCAACCTAAAAACAATACTAATTTTTTTATAAAGGGTGTTTTAATATCAACGAGTACCGCAGCAATAACAAACAACGGCACGACAAAAAGTGAGCAAAAAAGCCAATAAACAACACTTTTATGAAAAGGTAATAGAAACATCAATAACAGCGCAAAAACTATTAAAAGTGGGTGGATAGCTGGAAGCCTATTTATATCATCATAAAACTTATATATGAGCACACCAAACATAAAATTGAAACCTGTGCGTGGAAAACCACCAACAAAATTAACGGTTGACCAGCCTACCCAATCTCTAAATACATACACCTCAATCATAAAAAAAATCGCAAATAATGCTGTAAATACTATTAATTTTATTTTGGACAATCTAATAGTAAATAAAAACAAACCATTTGCAATAACTTCAAAAAACAAAGACCACGCAGGTGGATTTGTAAGGAATATCCCATTAATACTTCCTGGCACGGCATTAACAAAATATGGCAAATAAAATATATTAAATAGATTCGATTCTATAATTTGTGTTGGAGTATAAGGGGTATTGCCAAAATACAATTTTACTAAATACGAAATCAAACCTAAACTTAACCCCATTAGAAACATTGGATACAATCTTATTATGCGTCTTTTAAGATACTCTAAATAACTCATACCCTCCAACAAGCGCTGACAATAAGACCATGCAATAACAAAGCCACTTAGGCAAAAGAATAGATCAACCGCTAATGGGGCAGAACTAAAATATGCCGTATGTCCATACTGCTCAGTGAAATGAAAAACCACGACCACGAGAGCGGCAATACCTCTTAAGCCATCCAGAAATTCGAAACGATGACACTTATGCATTTAACTGTCGGTTCTTTTTATTATCAAGAACGTTTTTTATTACCCCCAATAACTTATCTTTTGATAGATAAAAAATAGAGATGCAATAACTAAGACCGCCGACAGTCACCTCGGCCAACAAGCGTATTTGCTGAGAATATTCTTGCATACAATAAGCTATTAGCAAAACTGCAATGGACATGATTGCGCTAGCTAAAAATGGCTCTAAAAACTGACGAAAGTAAGTGGTGACTTTTAGATTGATAATTCTTGATACCATCACAAGGGTAATAGGCCAAAATATCACTGTTTGCAATGCCATGACCATCACAATTAGATTAACGCCTTTATTAAAGAGGATAAGGACTGTCGATATTGTTAATACTTGCCGAAAAAGTTGATAATAAAACCACCAATTACTTTTACCTTGGCTGTTAATGAGCGATGCTTGAATAATACCAATACAACTCATGAGTCCAATCAAACAAAACCATCTAGCAGGAGAAATTGCGTCAATCCATTGAGCACCAAAAACTAGTGGGATAACGTCAGCTACCACTAGTGCCAGTCCTATGAAAGCCGGAAATGACACGATTGAAGATGCAAAAGTCGTAATTAAAAAAGCATCACGTACCTTTTCACTTTCATTTTGCAATGAAGACAATAACGCATGTGAGACCGAAGTAAGTGCACCAGCAATGACATCATTTAACATTTGGAATAAACGTTTTGCAAAGTTAAATATACCTAATGGTGCTGCACCTATGAGTGACCCAATTATAATTTGATCTAAATTCATAAACTGGATAAATCTGTTGGCTGATGCAAAAAAACCATATTTCCGTAGATCTTTAAGTTCATTTAATCCAAAACTAAAGCTGGGCCACCATTTTGCACCCCAAAAAACTCCGATGCAGCTTGCTATAGAGGTTGCTAGCTGTGATATTGCTAAGGCCCAGATACCATAGCCATTTAGAAGCAAGCTTATACAAAGAATGCTGGAAACTAATGTAGCAACTACAGTTCTAAGTGCAATTAGGTGAAATGACATTGCTCTTGCTACTAGTGCATTTGGCACTACAGCAGCTAGATCAAACATCAGTTTCAAACCCAATAAAGGTAAAAATTTGGTCACCTCAGGTTGATTTACTGCGGAGGCTAATATTGGCGATAGAATAATCAACACACCATAAATAATAGCAGCAGAACATAAACATACCCAAAACACGGTATCCAAATGACTTCTTCTGACACTGTACTGCTGTATTAATGCCTCACCCAACGCTGCAGGTGCAATTGCACTGGCAAACGACACAAGGCTTAATGCTAATGCGATCACTCCAAAATCATGAGGTAATAAGTACCGTGAACTTACAATAAAAACTATGCTATTTAGCAATACAGGTACTACAGCATTGATTGCAGACCAAAATGCACCAATTAAAGCAGCAGAGGCTCGCCTTGTTTTAACATGCGCATACTTTGAATCGCCTTCCATCTTATGATTTTTCCAACCTATTTTAAATTTTCATATTTATTACAACACGCATATATAGTGGAAGCCTTCAATGGCACTAGTAAATCACTTTACCTTTCCCTAAGTCTATTATTAACTCATCCAACTTAGTTAGCATTTGATCATGTGCGCTTTCAATACGAACATCTGAACTAAGGCTAGGCATAACGTTTTTACTAATATTTAAAAGCTTATCTGCAGCTCTTTGCGCAAAAATTTGAGGTGCAACATTCAAGAGGAGAGTTCCTCTACGTCTAAACTTATCGGCTATAACTGGACTTTTATCATCAAAAAATAACACAGTTGACTCTAACAAAGATGAACAAACCATTTGAGTTGGTTTCAAGTCAATATCTAATGCAGAAGCCCAATCAAACCATTTCATGGAATGCGCGTTACTAATTGGCTGTATTGGAATCCAAGGGACTCTTAACGCATCAGAAACAATTGCACCATGCATAGCCTCTGTAATTACAAGTTCAGATGCAAGTATTTGATCCAACACATCATCAACAGGTGCGCACGGATCAATATAATGTATTGATCCTAATTGACAGGCAAGCTCCCAATTACCAATAAATGTACTTTCCCAGTGCGGCATAAAAGATACTTTATATCGCTTATCTACTTTTTGTTTTACACATGAACGCAATAATATTGCAGCATCACCAATGCCTAAGTTCTCATCTATACCTAGAGATTTTGCTGTTAACTTGCCTCTTACAAAGTGAAATTTCCAATTGTTATCCAACTCTGGTAGTTTAGTATATCCTCCATATCCTGCGCCGAACACTACCTTCTTTTTATCTTTTGGAAAAAAATCGAAGATTATTGATCCAATTCCTAAAAATATTGTATCGTCATCTGTTTCCCAGACGTCATCGATAAGCTTTGGCCACATCCAGGTATTAAGCTCATCACCAAAGTTAGGTTGCTTACCCCGATAGAAATATAAATTCACTTTGATTCCATTAAAAAATGTTTGAATTAGAAAAGTATTATTCCGTATTTTGTAAGCAGAAAATTGGAATAACTTTAATTATGTCGCAGCTAAAATAGTTTTCTGACTTTTAGGCAGACTTAATAACAACTCTCTAAGAAAGTTTTCTTGCTTTTCATAGGCTGTGACAGCTGAGGCGGGATCGCTAATTGCAGTTGAAGCTCGAACTAACACACCATCTAGAACCTTACCTTTTAAACCATCGCGTAATATTTTCAATCGCGCTGACATGCCACCTGCAGGGTAATCATCACCGATTCTTACCCAATAGCTGACTGTTTCATAGCGGTTTTGATTACTTACTAGCAAGCGTAGTGCTTTTATAGGCTTTGCCGCTGACATGTTAATTGTGTTATTGGTTTTGTTAAGTAATTGAAACCCTTGAGCGACATAACAAACTTCGGGGCGATGAATCTTAATATCTTGTTTTTGTTCACGAGCATAGGCAATGGCTAGCATGACTCTATCGCCACTATTATTGGCGTAGGTGCGCATCACAATTTTGTCATAGAGTTGGCTAGCTAGATCATTACCCCCAGTAGTCAAACCAACTTGTGTAAACGGATCTGCTATCTGTTTCCACTCTCCAAATTCCACTGGGATGATAGTGTCTAGATCTGGCGTAGCATCAACTACATGTATGGTAGGCGTTAATTTAACGGCAAATAATGCCGCCGAAATCAGAAGCACTGCGACCAGCACGCTTTTTCTTTGAGTTATTTGTGGAAAAATGAACATGCAAACTTTCATCATGCTCATCAGCCCTTAAGCGCTGCAACTGAGCGCCTTTCTAATTTACTTGAGATGTATCTTAATAAGCTATCAACACCAATAATCAGCATTAAAGCCGTCATAAATAGAAACATGCCTGAAAATTGATGGGCGAAGCCTTGCCCTGCCTCATCACCCCAATAAAATGTGATCAGCGCGAGTACGATGACTCTGGTGACGTTAGATGCGAAAGATATCGGTACAATCAATGTGGCAAGCAGGGCATTACGCATGGGCGACTCATGTCTCATCACGTTCATATAGAGTAAGCCTAACGCCTCTAAAGTAAATAATGAGTTTAAACCCGCGCATGCATCAGCAACTAACAGCTGATACTGTCCGATATAGATGATTACCCCATTTCTAGCGACCGGATAATCCATTTGATACAGCAAGTGCTCAGATGCATAAGAAACTGCCATCTTCATTGGCTGCGTAATAATATCAATAACAGAGGGTGGCAACGGCACCATAAAACACAAGAAAAAGAATGCAAACCAAAAATGCTTAGCAACACCCGTACCAAAAAAAATGAGTGTTAAAGCGAGTAATACAACCACCAATGAACCTACCTCAAATATATAAAGTGATTGAGATCTTCCAATGGCATAAAGTACGCAGCCAATCACTAAAACAGGCCAACCTAGCCTTGGAGCAGGAATAACAGGAATTCTAGTGCTGACTAGTAGCTTAGCTTTATAGTAAAAAAACCACAGCGCTACTGCAAATACAATTGGCCCATGCGCTTGTTGATCTGTTTTCCAAATACCATGAAATAAGTCATAAAATGTGGGAACATAAACGACTAACAAACCAAGCAGTATTGTCAGCAACGGCAATACCGGCATTAGATGATTTTTGCTTAAATTTGAAGCTGAGTAGTTAATAGCTATTTTCCAAATGTAGTACGGTTGTATTACTGTCTAAATTTTCACGCTTAATTTTAGACTCTTAGAAGTCGTTAACTACAGCCCCAACAATTTGAACGCCAGCAAGCGTTAACTGATCGCGAATGTTAGTTAAATCTGACAGTCGCGTTTGATTGAGTCTTGATGTTAGCAATGCACCTTCACAGCGACTCGCGACTGTTTGCGCATCAGAGGTCTCAACGGCGGGCGCCGTATCAACAATCACTACATCATAATGTGCGGTTGCTTGTTTCATAAACTCGACAAAGTTTGAACGGCTTAATAACTCTTGTGGGTTTGGTGGCACCGTACCGGCGCCCAACACCGTTAAATCTACAAATGAATCTACTTTCTTCACAACTTCAAGACCTGCACGACCCACTAAAATATCAGAAAGTCCTCTAGATTCGTTTAAGTTAAAAATCTTATGTTGAACAGGCTCTCTTAAATTGGCATCAACGAGTAAGGTCTGCTCACCCAATTGAGAAAACACCACGGCTAAGTTTGCCGCTAAGTTACTGCAACCATCACCTGAGGTAGCAGAGACAATCGCTAAGGACTTATAACCTTCATTAAACCAACGAAGTATTAACTGACTTCTTAAAGCTCTAAGCGCCTCTACCTGTTTAGAAAAGGGCTTGTAAGCAGCAACAAGCTCTTTACTAAATTGACCTTGATTAGGCTGAAGATAAGGGTAATCAAATTGCAATGACAGTACTTGCTTAATATCCGCCTCAGTAATTAATCCAAGCTTTTGAGCAGCATCACCAAAGCGGATATTCTCTGCTTTTTGCAATCGAAGTACGCGCTCAGCATCTTCTGGCTTTATCTTACCTAAATCAAGCAACAACTTACCGATACTTGAATCGGCTTTGCGACCATCATTTTGCACTAATTGCTCTTTATCCACGTTAATATCACCCATATATTTCTAATTAGAAGTAAGCAATTTTCTTGCTTGCCCTAGCAATAAGTTTTCATTCGTCTTTGTGCTATTGCCCTCAATCACGGCAAATACTGGTACGCCTAAAATGATAGAAATATCATCTCTACCGCGAACACGTCTATCCAATAGCTCTGCAAATAGTCCAAAGCCTATGCCCAGCACTAGTCCAACAAAGGCACCCAAAACTATATTTAGCAAAACTCTTGGGCTACTAGGGCTGGTAGGAACGATGGCGGGATTTAAAATGGATATATCATTTTGATTTGATTGTCCTTCTATACTCGTTTGACTAAAGCGCTGGGTCACAGCATCCATAGCTTTCTTCGCAACTTCCACATCTTTCTGCAGAACGCTCATTTCATCTCTCAGCCGATTTAAGCCTAATACCTTCTTCTTTTGACTTTCAACTTGAGAGCGAAGTTGTGCCTCGCGTTGCTGGTTGATGCTAGCTGAGTTACCAATACTATTTGATAAACGCTGAGCCTCTTCATGCAGCTGACTTCTAATTTTATTAGCTTCGCCTTCAGCAGATTTATAAGCAGGGTGATTTTTACCCAAACGCTGACTTAACTCTGCCAATTTAGCATCTGCGCGAGCAGACTCAGACTTTAGACCTTGTATTGTTGGGCTGGATGCAATATCAGGCGAATCCAACGAACTTCTCTGGGCATTTGCACTGCGTGATTGGGAGTCTATCGAAGCAACTTGTACCATACTCAACTGCCCAGACAACTCATTCAGCCTCATGTTTTCTATATCTAAGTTTTGCTCAGGATTAGTAATACCTTTTTCTTGCTGATACGCTGACAATCTTGACTGCGCCTGCTCTAAATCATCTCTTAAAACTTTAACTTGCTGTCCAAAATATCCAGCAGCTTGCTGAGCTGGGGCAACCTTTAACTGTGCACTAGTTTGTTGATAGTTTTCGGCAAATGAATTTACTGCAACAGTTGCAAAATTAGGGTCAGCGCTATTAAAAGAGATTTCTATAACGCTACTCTCCTTCGATGGCTTTACACTTAAATTTTTCAGCAATAAATCTGCTAACCAATTCCTAATATCACCAGAACCTTTACTAGCTTGTCTAAACTGTGTCTGCGCTTGCTCAGATTTATCTAGCCCTAGCTGATTAACAACTTTCAATGCAATATTTCGACTTTGTATAATATCATTCTGAGTTGCCATATAACCTGGCATTAACTGTGCAGGCAACACCATGCCAGTTACTGGATCCATGCCTTTATAGTTGAGTAATAACGAGGTTGTTGCAGTGTAGCTCTTGGACAGCAATAAAGTAACTACAGTTGCAGTTGATACTGTAATAAGGAAAGTAATTAAAATAACTTTATAACGAGCCTTTAATATCAATAAAAATTGAAGCAAATTCATAAATATCCCTAAAATAGACTTTCTTCAACATACAACACATCATTTGCTTTAATCAAGTCAGTCAACTTAGGTACTACCTTTTCTATAACGCCAGCATCATTACGGCGCATTAATTTAATATTGCGTTGCGTACCACGCACGGTTGGTCCACCACCTTGAGCTAAAGCCTGCACTACGGTCATATTTCGTTCGACTCTATAACTGCTTGGACGTTGTACCTCACCGTAAATATAGTACACGGGTGCACGATGCACATAGATTTGGTCATTCGCAACGACATATATATCTTCAGTAGATTCATTGGATAGAAAAAGTCCTGCAACATCAAATTCTTTTTTAAATGGTTGCCCATCGCGCATTCCAGTAACAACGACAGAATCTGACGCACTAGGAACCATACCACCCGCCATTGCTAGCGCATCTACAAGCCGCATTTTCACGCCATCTAAAGAGAACCTGCCTGGACGCAACACCTGGCCTATAATTGAAACCTGATTTCCAGGCGTAATGTAAATCACATCACCATTACTTACCAGAACATCTTCTGCTTTTTTATCTCCAAGAAATAGTGAAGCAAGATCAACCTCATATTTATAGGGCAGTCCGTCACGCATTCCAGATAAAACAGCCATCCCGTTTCCTGCATTGAGTGTTACTCCGCCAGCATTTGCTAAAACATGGCTAAGCGGAATGTTCGATGTTTCAAGTGGGAAACGTCCAGGCCTATTTACCATACCCAATACAGCCACTTGATTACCTCGGACTTGCAACAGTACGATGTTAACTTGCGGCTCTTTTACATATCCGCCTTTAATAAGCGCCTGAGCGATTAATTGCTCTGCTGTTTGAATGCTCTTTCCACCAACATTCACTTCACCAATTAAAGGATACGTCACTAACCCAGTACCTGAAACTCGCGTTTCAGTTGTTAACTCTGGATTCTGAAAAACATTAATGCGAATCGAATCGCCAGCACCAAGTAAATAGTCTTGCTTACCCTCTGCTTTAGCTATGTTATTAACCGACATGATTGTCAAAAACAAGCCTATTACAGTGATGAATCTTAAAAAACGTAGTTTCACGATATGTCCTTGAATAAAAAGTTATAAGATCTAATCATGCTTATTTTAAACCTGCTACACCAGCTTCAATTGTTGAGTCTTTCTTTGACTTCTTTTGCTCTTCAGTAAGATTTGATGCAGCTTCTGTTTTATCACTTGTTACTTTTGTTTGGCTACCCTCAGACTGAGTTGCAAAAGCACCTAGATACTCAATTTTGGCTTCTTGACGAAATTTTTTGATTTTATCTTCAACAATTTGCTTGCCACGCGTATTGATAAAGTAATTTTTAATCATTGGAGTAGCTTCGGTCAAACCCACTGGAGACTCTTCAATACTAGTTAATTTGATAGCATGAGCAATATCACCTGACTGCCAAACAAACATATCACCATCTTTTAGCATCTGCATTTTAGGTAAAATATCTAACGGTAGCTGTTCCGCAGGTCGGGTAAATGAGCCACTTGAAAACTTAATACCTTTAGCTTTAAGACTCTCTGCAATATCCATCATAGACTTCTGAGCATTCACATTTTCTTTTAACAACTCAAGTGTCTGCTCATTACTTTGAGTGCTGATATCTTGTAAATTGTATATACGACGCTTAGAAAACAGCTCTGTATGCTCGTCGTAATACTTTCTAAACTCGCTATCATTTATTTCTGAGGAGTTAGCCAACATCTTTTTCAAATAGGCTCTTGCTAATATTTCTTTTTTAGCAGCTTCTATCTCTAAAATGACATCCGGTGTTCTGTCCAAGCTTTCTTTGCTTGCTTTATCTAGCACAAGTTGCTGATCAATCAGCTTATCTAAAGCTTTTTTTCGAAATTCTGAAACGTTTTCTGCAGTTACGTTCTGTGCACTCTTCATCACAGAATCTATTTGATGCGTTGTAATTTCTACGCCGTTCACTTTAGCGGCTATTTGTGAGTTCGCAACCTTCTCACTACCTTTACCACACGCAGCTAAATTACAGAAAATAACAACTAGACTAAGTTTTAGAATTTTATTCATCAGAGTAAAAACCTTTAAAGTGGGTTAAAAAGTAAGTTGTCCATTGAGTCCAACCGTGTTTGATGAAAAATCTCTATCAGCAAAATTTGAGTCTCTCTCATCATGTTGCAAATTAATACCAAACCTCATGGTACTTCTTGGCACCCAAGTAGCCTCAACACCATACGTAATTCCATCATCAACCCTAGTGGACGTTGCTAAGTTTGTTAAAGGACCGTCACCAAGGAACTTCCTTTTGCTCACCGAAGCATAACCTCCTAGCACTACTTTTGAAGTTAAAGCCCAAGTTGGCTTTATGCTTAATACGTCGTTAACTGTATAGCTGCTAGTGAAGTCTTGATAAGATGCAAGCTTTCTGGTCACATCAAAACCTATATTTAGTTTTGCGCTAGCATCCCAAGAATAATTAAAACCTCCAAAATACCCAGAGAAATCTCGCAAAACATACGTATCATCCGCATGAACATTATGCCCTAAATTAGCAGTTAACTTAGATTTACCGGACAACTTCCATAACGCACTTAACTCTGCTTCATTTTCAGAAAAATCTTTACCAATTTGATTCGGAAGATTAATTTCCTGATTCTCACCATTTCTTTTGCGTAACTTTAATGCAATAAAACTGTCAGACGGGAATGAATACCTTACACCAACTTCCCCTCCATTAAGTTTGAAACTGGTTTCTTGTAAAAATGTCTGACTGTTGACACTTTCGAGCTTAGTGTAGCCCCCCAGTAAATGCCAAACATTATGTGGGGACCAATCAAAATTAAACATTTGCATTTCAATTGTACGTATATTTTGCGCATTTGAGTTTCTATTATCAAGAAACGGTATCAAATCAACATTGCGTTCCGATGACAAGTTCCCTCTTAAACTAGGAGTTAGCGACCAAAGCCATACAGCTTTATAATTATTAGAGTTAAAGTTTAAAAAATCGGCATTCTCATATTTATTATCAATATGAGAATAATCAAACTTGAACTCTTGTAGCGAATATTTCTTATCTACTTTAATACCAAAATTTGTTTTCAGTACATTATCAGACCGCTCGGCTCCTCCGCCTGGGTTTTGTCCATCCGGCAACAAAAACAAATTATCATAATGTCTATAATCGGCACCTATCAAAAAATTGATTGTATCGTCACTATCTGCGTAAGCCGAAATAGTTGCGAATTGACACAACAGCCAAGAAGCGACTAAAGTAAATTTCAACAACGCATTTTTATTGTGTCTGCACAACATAAAAGGGGATTTAAAGCGATGCAACATATAACCCACTAGACAGATCTACTTTTGACTCAACAATCGCTTCGCGAAGCCTAATACTCATAGTCTGCAATAAAGTGAGTAAGAGTTTATTGCCTAATCGAGGCATTTGCAAAAGAACATCATTTAATGTTTCACGAGTTAAAACAGCAAAATCCGTTGGCAAAACTGTGACACAACTGGCAAATCTTGGACACCCATCTATCATAGACATCTCACCGAGAGTAGCACCCACACCAACTTGCGATATTAATTTAACCTCCCCACTTGGAATAGTTTTAGTAACCTCAACATTGCCCGTTAATATTAATATTAAGTAGTCGCCAGCATCACCTTCTTTAAGCAAGGTTATACCCTTGGGCGCCGCATAGCAATGCATCAACTGACACAAAGTCCTTACTTCATCAAGGCTAAAAGCCTCAAAAAGTTTAATATCTTCAATTATTTCAAAAATCTCTTCTTCATATTGATCTGCCCCGCCTAAATAAACCAAGTCTGGATGCAACTCCATAATTTCTCTTTTCATAATTTCATTTAGCACCCAAAGTTACTCTAATACTGGGACAAGCCTTGCCAAGTTTCACCATACAACATTTGTAACTATTATAGTAGATAAAAGTTGGCACGTTTAATGCATAATACGCACTGCATCTATTAATTTTACAAAGTATTACCATTCAAAATATTTCTGTTTGATAATATAACCTTTAAACATCACTTTCAATAGTCCGAATGCATCTATAACCAAATATAATGACTGCTGAAAGGGTTTTTCCACTTGAAAAGAAACCTTACATGATAATAGAAGAGCATTTAATGAATAGGCGTGAGTCAGGACTCAAGAAGCTCATTCAAGAGTCTTTGCATATTCGTTCACATGTTGAGTTGCTATTTTGGTTGCAAGGCGATTTCCAACGCTATATTCCTCACGAAGTAATGATTGCTGCTTGGGGTGACTTCTCACTGGGAATAGTATATGTTGATATTGTTTCAGCACTTCCTGGTGTTAGAACTGGTAAGATTTCCAGCAAAAACTTAACGGCACTATTACAAAGTCTTTTTAAATATTGGCTTGAAAATTCCAAGTCGCCTTTCACCCTCAACGTAGATAAAGGTATATTTCACGAGCACGAGTTAGGCTGTATTGAAGCTAATATTAACCTACAAAAAATGAAATGTGCTATCGTTCATGGTATAAAAGATTTTAGGGGCGGACATGACTGCTTATATGTTTTCATTAATGCTTCAGCTAGAATACTTAATCGTACCAGTAAGATGATGCCAGTGTTTCTGCCCTACATCGATTCGGCTCTAAGACAACTAGAACACCTGCCTGAGCAACTTCCAGTTGTGCAATCGATACAGAACGAATCAGAAAGTGAATTTATTGATATACTCTCAGACAGAGAGTCCGAAATTATGCTTTGGGTTAAAATGGGTAAAACCAATCACGAGATAGGAATGATACTTAACATCAGTGCATTCACTGTTAAGAAACATTTGCAGCGTATTTTTAAAAAATTAGATGTTTTAAATCGAGCGCAAGCTGCCACAAAATATAATCGAATATACCAATCTTAATGAGCAATAAAAACCAACTTCCTCTCGTTCGTAAAGCATCAGGCATTAGACTAGCACGCGACAACATTCTTTCAATAACAGAGTCACTAACAGACCCATTAGTAGCAGTTATCGGATTATGGGCAGTTGCTTTTATTCAAGAAGGCCAACTAAGCCCAATATACCTTTTCCTTTCACTGATTATCTTTTTCCTCTCGTATCCAGGGGAGTCCAAACTAAGTCTCCCGATCAACAAGGCTGTAATGAATATAGTCTTCACTTGGATTATGCTATCCTCATTGCTGATACTCTTTGCGTATACCACTCGTTACATGTATTTGTTTTCCACTCAGACTATTGTTTTATGGGTGGTTCTAACACCAATCATGCAAATACTTGCACTACTGCTTCTTAGAAGCATAGCGCCACTTATCATGACACTTCAAGGCCCCGTTAAGCAAGCTGTAGTTGCTGGCATTAATGAACAGAGCATCGAGCTTGCGCTTAGATTAAATGATACGAAACTTCAATCCACGAATATTATCGGATTTTTCGAGGATCGAACTTTAAAGCGTGTTGCGGAAAATACGGACATCGACGTATTGCTTAACGGCAATATTGGCGTTTCAATTCTAGGAAAAATCGATGAATTGGCTGATTACATTAAAACGCATCAAGTTAATGTAATCTATTTATCCCTGCCAATGTCTGGTCACCCGCGCATACTTAAGTTGCTTGACGATCTTAAAGATACTACGGCTTCAATTTATTTTATCCCTGATATCTTCATGACAGACCTGATTCAAGGACGCATGGGGCAAATTGATGATATTCCTGTTGTTGCTGTATGCGAAACACCGTTCACAGGCTTTAATGGCGTTATCAAACGCACAGCAGACATTGCATTTTCATTAGCAATACTCATATTGATACTGCCAATACTTATTATTATTGCAATCGGCGTTAAGTTAAGCTCACCGGGACCAGTTATTTTCAAACAACGCAGATATGGTCTAGACGGAAAAGAAATACTTGTCTATAAATTTAGATCAATGTCTGTTTGTGAAGACGGTGGCGCAGTGACTCAAGCAACAAAAAATGATCAGCGCGTTACAAAGCTTGGCGCCTTCCTACGCAAATCATCCCTAGATGAATTACCACAGTTTATCAATGTACTCCAAGGTCGCATGAGTGTAGTTGGGCCACGCCCACACGCTGTTTCTCATAATGAAATGTATCGCAAGCTGATCAAGGGCTATATGATTCGTCATAAAGTTAAGCCGGGTATCACAGGATGGGCTCAAGTGAATGGATTACGCGGAGAGACAGAAACACTGGATAAAATGAAGGCACGTATTGATTTTGACTTAGAATATCTCCGCAATTGGAGTCCTAAATTAGATATATACATTGTGTTTAGAACTGTAAGCGTTGTATTTAAGGGGGAGAAGAATGCTTATTAAATACCTTATATATCTCACTTATTTCTGCTTTGGTAAACTTGCTAGCTTAGTTACTGCATTAGTAGTAACTAAGACAGTATAAATACCCAGCTGCGGTGTCAGCGGCATAATTTTTTGCGTGCGCGCATTCACTAGCAAATGTGATTTGACTATGCGTCATATAGCTTAAGACTACATAAAATATAATACTTGGGTTTGTATACAATACGCAGTTGGGGAATAACCTAACATTAGTTTAGGCGATTCTGTAAGTCCATTAAGTGTATTTACACTGCAATATTTCTATCCAATTAATATACCTACTGAAATATTTAGAGCACTAGCTAAGCTTATTGCCGATGTGATTTCGGAGATTTTGTATGTTTGCTATAGTTAAATACGTATGAAATATTTTTGCAGTCTTCAAACTATTGATGCAATGGGAATATTTAGTCAGCTGAATATTTACATGTATTAGCAACCTGACTTTAACGACCAAATTACTTACAAATGCCATAGCAATAAGCATTCGTACAACAAAAAGCCC
>Ga0123388_1101439_pt1 | contig 14374 bp, 10 predicted proteins | sample T0HHNO3metaT_FD_89916 | JGI IMG/M metagenome (GOLD analysis project Ga0123388, IMG submission 89916) | Methane-oxidizing artificial microbial communities from Washington, USA to study methane cycling - T0-HHNO3 metaT (Metagenome... | ecosystem: Engineered > Modeled > Simulated communities...
AGGCTCTTAGCCAGTATTATCACGCCTTCACAAGTGTAACCGATTCCTCGATAGCTCAGTCGGTAGAGCAACGGACTGTTAATCCGTGTGTCCCTGGTTCGAGCCCAGGTCGAGGAGCCAAATTTTAAGCCATTGACAGAAATGTTAGTGGCTTTTTCTATTCAGCCAGCCATGATGAGCTCAAGAATGATTCTAGCGCAAACATGATCGCTTCGACGCTATTTTAGCCGTCCAGGAGTCCAGCGAGTGATCCCCATGGGTTTCAACCAATATAAGGAGTAATACCAGTGACCAACGCACAGCGCAGAGCACTCAGCCGCATGGCTGAAATGAATTCATCAAGTAACGACAGTCAGCCTGAACAAACGCGCAGTAGCGCATTCTGCCCGCATGAGGCAGGCGCGTATTATCTCGTAACGGTGGCGACTGTCGGTAAGATTATCAATCTATTCGCCGTGGAAATTGAACCGCCTGTTCATACCTACACCATCACCACTGTGCATTTTGAACAGGATACCGATACTGATAAATGGTTCTGGTTTGATGGTAAGGAAAAACTATCTCCACGCAAAAACCAGAATAGCTGGCGTCTCGGTAGCAAAGTTTTATATGACACCCGCGAAGCCGCAGAGGCCGAGCTTCAGCGCGTAATGGCCAAAAACGGTGACCGCGTGACCAAGGTACATGACCTGCCAGACGATTTAACTCAATTAAAAAAGATCCGAAGCTCCCACCATCCAGACCGCAATAACCCTGATTCCGACCATGATCTCTATCAGGCTGTTATTGAGAAAATTGACAGAATGCGTACGGTGACAGCGTAGCCTGCCCGACCACCTTAACTTTGTCTAGTGGGAGTTTTAAGATGAAGAATCGCACGTACTTTAATAGATTAAACATGACGATTTTAAGTCACATAAGCTATTAATCCGTGTAACCTTGGTTCGAGCCTAGGTCAGGAGCCAAACAAATAAAGGCTAGCGTTTAGGCGCTGGCCTTTTTCATTTCTCTGCTGTAACTAAAATGTAACCAACTCACACATTATTACCATCTCGACATTTAGCGGCACACCTCCCGGTGTTCCACTTTTAATTTGATTAAGGCAAGCAGTTCGACTGTGACAAATCTACTCGATTCCATTCTAAGTAAATAATCTCACTTACCCGGCAATGGTCGAATATCTTTACTTCTCCGCTTAACGTTCCAATCAATATTGCTACTTTTTAGTATCAACAACCTCATATAAGACCGCTCTTGTAATGAAGATGTCTCACTTAACAGATGATTACCAGTACTTTCGGACTATGTTGGGTGAGTTTCTTTCAAACCCCAGTAACATTCAAAGAGTATTCTATCGGTGTCAGATAATTTTCTAACGACAGTGACATAGTCAACAGAAATGCTCAGTCCCGATTTGTGGAATTATGATCATCAAATGAGACTTCATGTACTTGGTTACGAAATTAGCAAAATTAGTAAACATATTAATTTTTTAATTATAAGGAAACACCATGACCAAATCAGCGCTTCAAATGAAAGTACTCGCCACGCTTCTGCTAGTCTTCGCTGGCAATGTATCAGCTACTACCTACACTAACGTACCAAGTGGCGCGACCACTGGCTCTCCTTTTGCATACTTTGGTAACGCAGCAAACCCCAGCGGCGACTCCCCTAAGGTAGGCCAAGTATTTTCCCTGCTCACGGAAGCCACTTTGTCATCTTTTAGCTTCTACGCGATTGGAAATACAACTGCATCTTTTCAGCTAAATGTTGCACAGTGGAACCCTAGTACAAACGCTCAGAACCAAGCAACAAATTTAGTTGGTCCTAGTTTGCTTACTACTATCGGTAACGCAACTGAGACCTACAATGCGACCGGTGGCTTCACTACTATTAGTTTCGACAATCTGGGTTTAAGCCTCAACTCCAATACCAAATATATTGCCTATTTGACTAGTAATGATCCAAGCGTGACCGGCATTCAATTATCACGCACTCAGACAACGCTGGATACCTCCGGTTTCGGCATTGGCAATGCCTACCTCAGCACCACACCGGGTACTGGTTGGCAACTTCCATTCAACGGGAGCGGTTTCCTGAGTCTACAATACACCGCAATTACTACATCAGTACCAGAACCTGAATCCTATGCTCTATTTCTCGCTGGCTTCGGCCTGATTGCTGCAACGGCCAAACGCCGTAGTGTCAAGCAATCTTAATAATTCACATGAAATAACGGGGGGCTAAGCCCCCAGTTTTATTTGTACGAAACGAACGATTTTTGCGATGGAAGAACTGAACGTCGGACAGCTAAATCTCGACTTAAAAACTAAATAAGGCCAAGAGCAAAAACTCTAAACCGTTGACAGAAATGTCAGTGGCTTTTTTTGTTTAAAATATAGCGTTTTGAAAAATTACTCACCTGTATATTAAAAATTAGCAAATGATCATAATGAGCTATTGAAAGTTTGTTCATATACTTAAAATATGTGATTTAGAACTTAATATCTAAAAAAATGCCAAATATTTTATATATAGAAATTTAACTTTTTAACTGGTTAAGTATATTGAATATGAAGTTATTACTGATGATTTCCACACTCGCATTGTCATTGCAAGCGCATGCGGAAATCTTTGTCTGTAAAAATATTAACAATAAAATTACTTATCAAGATGAGCCTTGCCTTGATCAAACGATTCGCACATTGAAAAATGTGCCTGATGCGCCAATTGAAGACCAAATCGAAGCGCATGAACGTACTAGAAAATCGACTGAATTATCACAACAAAGAGCGTTAATCGCTGAAACTGAACGCCAGCAGCAGGAAAAGGCGAACAGAGAATATCAAGCGATTGCGATTGAAAGACGCAAGTTGGAATTACTTGAAGAGCAAAGTTTAGCTTTGGAACAAACAGTGGCGCCACAATGGATAATTGGTGCAAGGCCGGGGTTTGGTATCAATAGATCGGGCATATATCGATATGATACTTACAGAAGAAACACATACAAGCCTGGAATGCATAAACCTATTACGAACAAACCAAGACCTTACAGACCTAATACCGATAGAAAATGATGTGAAAATAAAGGTTAACTAAACATTGTTTTGAATATTTTGTGGTTGAATTTTGAGTTGTTGAATAATTTAATCTTTGGAATTATTAACCTCTGCGGCGATTATTCCAGCGCCCAAACCTCCAGCGCCAGCCGCGGCGCCGCCACCGCCCATTCCCCCGCCACCTTTAGCTTCATTTTTATTACCGCCCTCACCTTCACGCGCTGCTGCCAGCGGCAATCTTGCTGGACCAGATGCGGGCATAATGACACTGCTTGGAATTTGCTCTAAACCTAATTGCGTACGCAAATCTGAGCGCAACGATTTAATCAGCGGTTGAAAATCTACGTACTCATCATTTTTCAACCCATTTGCACAAGCGACAGATAACTCAACTTGCGCAATGGTGCCAAATAAGATGATGTCGGCCAACGTTTCTTCTAACTGTGGCGTGTGATCTTGCCTTGCCGGTGTAAATGAACCAGCGAGCGAACGATAAGCTGCCACAAGCGATTTAAGGCGTTCAGTTTCTTGTCTGTTTTCACGCTGGCGTTTCTGTTGCACGCGTTGCATAACGAACACGCGAACCGCCAGCAGAATAACGGCAATGATTAATGACGCAATCAGCGTTAATGGAAGTGGACCAAGATTAGCAATTTGCATCGTCTACTTTCTTAGTAGTTTAATTTTATTAACTTGTTAAAAACGGGCGAAAAAATAGTGTTAATACGTTTGAATTTAGTCAGCCGCATCAGAGATTTGTTCCGCCATCAGCCTAGTACGTACAAAGTTAATGTGCCCACGTAAGCCATAAAACATATCGGCAAATGCGGCCGGAATTTTAATCTTGCTTAATTTCGCTTCTAATTGATCCAGATTACTCATGATTTCTTGACGCTTATTAGCATTAATCGTGGTTTTAAAGGCGTCACTTTCCAGTTCTAACAACGCTTTATAAAACGGATAGATAGAAAGCTGGATTTTCCAGCGATAGATAAGAGGCGCTAATTTGATGGTGGGTATCAGTATCAACAGTAGCGGTATTAATACGACTAATATTCTGTTGATAAAGCTTGCTACCCAAAACGGAAAATCACGATACAAAAAGCTTTTACCTGACTTATAGTAGCGTGCTGCGTCTGAGCTGATTCGATATTCTTGAGTGGTTAAGTTAGGAAATTCGCCACTTTTTGCAAATAAACCAGCAGAACCATGCACTTGATTCGCCACATCCAACAACAAATCAGACAACGCTGGATGCAAGGTTTCTCTTGCAATCAACTCTACACTGGGTGCGATTAGATTTAAATCATTCACTGGGATATTTTTGCCTAAATCGATTGAGCCCTCTGGCAAAACCAATTTATGCAAATATTTAATGCGTCTTGTGTAACCATCTGCTTGATCAAAGTTAAAAATATTAATGCCGGGCGTTTTCACTAAGGTCTTAATTAACTCAGTCGATACTGAATCGCCCATTACAAAGATGGCGTCAATCTTATTCTGCAATAAATCATCGACAGGGTTAAGGCTTGGCTTTTCAATTAATTGCGTAGCACCACCTGGCAAAATGCCATTTTCTTTCAGAATACTCAAGGCCAAAGAACGCGTTCCGCTGCCGGGTTCGCCGATATTTAATCGCTGGCCAGCAAAATCTGCAATGAAATGCTTACTTTCACCATGATAGAAAACAATCATCGGCTGATAGGCAATGCTGCCAAGCGACATCAGTTTATTGATGTTGATATTTTCGGCAACGCCACTTTGCACAAAGCCTATATCCACATTGACACGCTTATCAGTCAATTTATTGAGGTTATCTATAGAACCATTTGATGACAATATTGTAAGCGTCACACCTTCTTTTGCCAAAAGCGCTTTATATTTCAGCGCATTATTATGAAAAATGCTGCCTTCTTCACCTGCTGTAATGGTTAGTTTTGTGGGTGCGGCTGAATTAACGAATAAAAATAGCGCCAGACAAATAAGTACGACAAGTCCCACTGTCCATGTGGTAAACAGAATAATACTGCCACCATAGATTGCCGCTAGTTTTGCCCATATTTTTTTATAATGTGTTTTTAATTCAATCATATTGAATAATAATTCACTTTAATAAGTAATCTTAAGTTAATGATATATAAATATTTATTCATATTAATTTAACACTTATTTTGACTCGATTTTTTCATGTGTAGTTTCGTTCCAGCCGCCACCTAATACTTTATACAAAGTCACTTGATTACTAAATGCGATTAATCGAATGCTGATTAAATTCTGCTGTGCGGCATACAAAGTACGCTGCGAATCTAATACCAGCAAATAATTATCTATTCCACTTTTATAGCGCGCCTCCGACAAACGAAAGCTTTCACTAGATGCATTCACCAGCGAGCTTTGTGAGTTGAATTGTTCGGTTAATGTTTGACGTATCGCTAATGAGTCAGCGACTTCTCTAAACGCGGTTTGGATAGTTTTTTCATATTGTGCAACGGTAATATCGCGGTCGACTTCAGCAATTTTTAGATTGGCACGATTACGGCCAGCATTAAAAATGGGTACGACTATTTGCGGCACAAAATTCCAAAAACCCGTGCCGCTTGAAAATAAATTATTCAGCTCACGGCTGGCACTGCCGACTGACGCAGTTAATGAAATAGCTGGATAAAAAGCTGCGCGTGCGGCGCCAATATTGGCGTTGGCTGCCTGCAAATTGTATTCAGCTTGCAACACATCTGGCCGTTTCAGCAACACTTCAGATGGCAGTCCTGCTGGTAAATCAGCCAACACAGTAACAGCTTGCAATTCATTATCAGGACGTAATTCGACAGGCAAGTTTGAGCCGATTAATAATACCAAGGCATTTTCATCTTGCTGAATCAAACTGGTGAATCGTGCAACATCGACTTTAGCCGTATCAACAAGAATTTGTGCTTGCTGCAAATCCAAGCCAGTAGCAATGCCATAATCAAAGCGACTTTTATTTAAGTCATAAGAGGATTGCTGACTTTGTAAGGTGTTCTGTGCAAGCTTTAATCGCTCTTTATCTGCCTGCAAAGTGAGCCATGCATTAGCAACTTCTGAAATCAGGGCGATATGCGTGCTACGTCTGGCCTCTTCCGTTGCCAAAAACAACTGCAAAGCTTGGGTATTTAGACTGCGGATACGTCCAAAAAAATCTAATTCATAGCTACTAAAACTAACACCTACGCGGTAATTGCGCGTGATTTCGCCACTGGAGCCGTTCGACTGTTGAATAACACCATTGTTGATGACATTGGCTAAATTGTTGTTACCAGAGCTACTTTCGCCACTTTTTTGAATTGTGGCATTACCTGATGCATTCACCGTAGGAAAAAGGTTTGAAGTCGTGATCTGATATTGCGCGCGTGCACGTTCTATATTCAAAGCCGCAACGCGCAAATCGCGATTATTGTTTAAAGCTAACTCAATGACTTTGCGCAATTTTTCGTTAATAAAAAACTCACGCCAGCCAATATCAGCCGCTATGCTGGCTTGCTGACTATCTGTCGTCACTGGCCAAGTTTCTGCCACAGGCGGTTTTGGCCGTTTAAAATTGGGAATAAAGCTACAACTAGGCAGCAATGTGGCAAGCACGATAAGGTTAATTAGAGGTTTTTTTATCATTGATTAGCCTTCAATCTTAGGCACAGATTGACTCAAAGCACTATTTTCATACTGATAAGGAAATGCGCTGCGGATTAACACATAAAACAAAGGCACAAAAAATATGCCGAATAAAGTAGCGGTTAACATGCCGCCAAACACGCCAGTACCAATGGCACGACGACTTGCCGCACCAGCGCCGGTACTTAGTGCCAACGGTAAAACACCAAAAATAAACGCTAGAGATGTCATTAATATCGGTCGCAAACGTAGATGTACGGCCTCCAGCGTGGCATCAATTAAAGATTTTCCTTGCTCCTGCAGATGCTTGGCAAATTCAACAATCAAAATCGCGTTTTTCGCAGCCAACCCAACTGTCGTCAATAAACCTACTTGAAAGTAAACATCAGCCGTCATACCGCGTAAAGTGGTTGCCAAAATCGCACCGACGATACCGAGCGGAATAATTAAAATGACTGAAAATGGAACCGCCCAACTTTCATACAGTGCGGCTAAACATAAGAACACAAATAAAATCGAGATGGCATACAAAAATGGTGCTTGTGAGCCTGAAAGGCGCTCTTGATAAGATTGTGCGCTCCATTCATATCCAATGCCTTCTGGTAACTTGCCAGCGATTTCCTCAGCCGCTAGCATCGCAACGCCAGAGCTGACACCACTGGCAGTTTCACCTACAATTTCAAGCGAAGATACGCCGTTAAAGCGCTCTAAAAGCGGTGAGCCGTAAGTCCAATTGCTGCTGGCAAAAGATGAAAATTGCACCATCTCATTATTGCTATTTCTCACATACCAATCGTTAATATTTTCAGGTTGCATACGGTAAGGCGCATCCGCTTGTAGATAGACTTTCTTCACACGGCCTCTATCGATAAAATCGTTCACATAATTGCCACCGACCGCAATGGACAACGTGCTATTGATGCTGGCTGGCGTCAATCCAAAAGCACCAGCTTTCTTGTCGTCAATATTAATGCGGAATTGCGGCGTATCATCTAAACCACTGCTGCGCACTTTACTCAATCGGCTATCTTGTGCAGCTAAGGTTAGAAATTGGTCACGCGCTTTCATCAGTGCGTCATGCCCTAACCCACCTAAATCCTTTAACTGCATGGTGAAGCCAGAGGCAGCGCCCAAACCGCGCACAGCTGATGGCTGCAAGATGAAAATCTTAGCATCTCGAATATAAGCTAAATCTTTGGTTGCCTGTTGTGACAACGCTTGGGCGGTTTGCGCGATACCTTTACGCTCACTCCAATCCTTTAGTTTGATAAAAGCGCGCCCAGCATTTTGACTGGCGGCCCCGTTCTGTCCTTGGCCTCTAATCGTGATAATAGAATCAATCTCTGGCTTTGACAGCAGGTATTTTTCAACTTCTTTCATCACAGCCCTCATGCGAGTGTCCGTTGCGCCAACTGGCAACTGAACCTGCGCTGAAAGTATGGCTTGATCTTCATCCGGCAAAAATGATGTGGGTAATTGAAAGTATAAAACTGCCATGACCAAAGTGATTAACCCATAAACACCTGCTGCTAACAGCTTGCGATTCAATATTCCACCGACTACCGATTGATAACGATTTGAGGCGCTATCAAAATTACGGTTAAACCAGCCAAAAAATCCGCGTTTTTGTTTATGTGACGGGTCGGCTGACTTAAGTAAAGTGGCACATAAGGCTGGCGTTAGCGTTAAAGCGACAACAACAGATAACAACATCGCAGAAACGATGGTAATAGAGAATTGCCGATAGATGACGCCTGTTGACCCGCCAAAAAATGCCATCGGAATAAATACAGCGGATAAAACCAGTGCGATTCCAACCAGTGCGCCAGTGATCTCATTCATGGATTTGCGTGTGGCTTCTTTGGGCGATAACCCCTCTTCATTCATCACGCGCTCAACGTTTTCAACCACTACAATGGCATCATCCACCAGCAATCCAATGGCCAGCACCAAGCCAAACATGGTCAATGTATTAATGGAATACCCGAATACTGCCAGCACGCCAAAAGTACCTAGTAGCACGACTGGAACAGCAATTGCGGGAATCAGAGTTGCGCGAAAATTCTGTAAAAACAGGTACATAATCAGCACCACTAATACAATCGCTTCAATCAATGACTTAACCACTTCTTCAATAGAAATTCTGACGAAAGGCGTTGTATCGTAACCAATTGCGGTTTTAAGCTTTAAATCCTTGGGAAAGAATGTCTTTAATTCATCTAGTTTAGATAATACTGCCTGTGCGGTGCCAAGCGCGTTTGCACCCTCCGCCAACCTGACGCCGATAGCTGCTGATGCTTGGCCTTTAAAGGAAGTCACCGGCGTATAACTATCTGCGCCCAACTCAATGCGCGCCACATCTTTTAAGTAAACAGTAGCACCATCTGTGGTCGATTTAAGCACTACATTTTCAAATTCTTTAGCTGTTTGCAGCTTGGTACGTGCAGTGATGGTTGCATTTAATTGTTGCTCACTAACTGCGGGCAAAGCACCTAACTGACCAGCAGAAACCTCAGCATTCTGCGCAAGAATCGCCGCACTGACATCGGATGGCATCAGATTATATTTTTGTAGATTCTTAGGGTTTAACCAAATGCGCATGGCGTAACCCGAACCGATAGCCTGAACCTCACCCACGCCATCTACACGACTGATTTGATCAAGCAGTGTACTGGAAATATAATCACCAATATCCATCGATGATACCGCTGGATTATCTGACACCAATGAAATAATCATCAGAAAATCAATGCCAGTTTTAGTTACCGTCACACCCAAACTTTGCACGATTTGCGGCAACCGAGGTAAGGCTTGTTGCAGCTTATTTTGCACTTGAACCTGCGCGATGTCTGGATCTGTACCCGCATCAAAAGTCAAAGAGATGTTTGCGCCACCAGAAGAGTTACTAGTTGATGACATATAACTCAGGTTGTCGATACCTTGTATGTATTGCTCGATTACCTGCGTAACGGAATCTTGAATGGTTTGTGCAGAAGCGCCAGTATAATTAGCGCGAATATTGACACGCGTCGGCGCAATATTTGGGTATTGCTCTAAAGATAATTGGTAAATAGAGCCTGCGCCTGCCAGCATGATCACAATCGAAATGACCCAAGCAAAAATAGGACGATCTATAAAAAAACGGGCCATATTTGCTCTTTAAGGGTTTGAAGGGGTCACTGGCCGATTGATTTTTGTACTGGCGCTACTTGCTGCAGCCATTTCAATCGCCTTAACTTTATCGCCAACGCTGGCTTTCTGCATACCGTCTACAATCACTTGCTCGCCCGCAACCAACCCTTCAGTAACTAGCCATTGATTACCGATTGATTTATCAGCCGCAATAATGCGTACTTCAACTTTACTCTGGTTATTAACGACTAATACCGTCGCTTCGCCTTGCGCATTGCGACTGACACTTTGCTGCGGTACAACAATGGCATGCTCATCTACCGCTTCTCTAATGCGCGCGCGCACATACATACCTGGCAGCAAAAGCCCTTCATTGTTAGGCACTATTGCACGCAGTGTCACCGCCCCAGAAGTGGGATTGACGGTTACGCCACTGAATTTTAATATGCCTTCATGACTATAAACACTACCGTCTTCCAGTATCACTTTGATGGGCGCCTCGCTGGTGCTAGCTTTTTTCAGGTCACCGCTTGCCATGTCTCGCTTAAGTCTCAACAGCTCGTTGCTGGATTGCGTGATATCTACAAAAATTGGGTCTAGCTGCTGGATTCTAGTCAACACAACATCTTGGTTAGCGGTAACTAAGGCGCCCGGAGTCACTGCAGATACATCTACGCGCCCTGAAATAGGCGCAATAATTCGGGTGAAATTAAGGTTAATACGCGCGGTTTGTAACGCGGCCTGTGTCAGTAGTAAATCAGCCTCACCTTGTTTGAATAAGGCATTGATGTCGTCATTATCTTGCTTGCTAACTGCGTTAATTTTCACTAACTCCGCATAACGCTCTGCTTTAGATTTTAAGGAGGCTAAATTCGCTTCTGATTTTTTAACATTGGCCTGCGCGCTGTCATAAACAGCACGATAAACTGCTGGGTCTATTTGGTAGAGCAAGTCGCCAGTCTTAACATTTGCACCTTCTACAAACGCACGTTTTTGGATAATGCCACCAACTTGAGGCCTAATCTCTGCAATCATTCGCGCCACTGTACGGCCTGGTAATTCAGTCACAATAGATTGTGCCTGTAACTTAACTGTCACAACACCGACTTCTGGGACAGTTTCGACTTTGGTTTTTGGTTCACTCGCAGATTGCTTGCAACCCGCCATCAAAAAAGCGAGTGAAATACACAGGTTAAGGAAAACGTAAAATCGTATTGCTGGATATTTCTTCATGTTTGGTTGAGCAATCCGATTAATTGATGGGAAATAAAATGGTTGAGAATGGTTTAAAAGCGGAGATGATTGAATATGTTTTTTAAGAATATCAAGCATGTTAGTTTATCTTAAAAATTGTGATGATTAAATCCCAGTTGCGCATATTTGCTTATAGATGCGCATTTAATCAGCCAAACAAACCTTGCTGATAATCACTGATAGCTTGTTTGATTTCCTCCTGCGTATTCATCACAAATGGGCCGTATGCCACAACTGGCTCATTTAACGGCTCACCACCCAAAAATAATACAATCGAATCAGTGTCTGCCGCTAACTGAATTGTGCCAGCTTCACGCTCAAAAATCACATATTGATCTTCTATAACGCTTTCCGCAGCATTAACCTTAATACATCCTTTTAAAACGATTAGAACTGCATTATGACCTTCTGGGGAATCTAATTTGAATGATTTTCCTGCGTTCAGTTGTATATCCCAAACATTCATCGGCGTAAATGTTTTAGATGGGCCTTTTTTACCTTGGTAATCTCCCGCAATAATACGCAAATAGCCACTATCTTCCGGCAAGATAACCTTAGGAATCGTGTCATTTAATACGGTTTGATAGCGCGATTCTGCTAGTTTATCTTGCGCTGGCAAATTCACCCACAATTGCGCCATATGCAAAGTGCCGCCCTCTTTGGCGAAATTTTCTGAATGATATTCTTCATGCAGAATACCTGCTGCTGCCGTCATCCATTGCACATCACCTGCGCCAATTTTTCCGCCGTTGCCAGCAGAATCTTTATGTTCAAGTTCACCCTCATACACAATAGTCACCGTTTCAAAACCACGATGCGGATGCTGCCCCACGCCACGCCTTTTGTCTGTTGGCGTAAAAGTCGCTGGGCCTGCATGATCTAACAACAGAAAGGGGCTTAAATCTTGCATTACCGCCTGATTGCTATAAGAAAAAATACTCTTAACAGGAAAACCATCGCCCACCCAATGTTCGCCGTTGTGGCTGTGAATACTTTTAATCTGTTTCATTTTTCACCTCATCATTTGCATAGTGAAGACAGTTTAAGTTAAGAAAACTTAACCATTCATTTAAGCTAATTTTTCACGGTTAAACATATGTCGTTTTATGCTTAATTTATCTATATTTTTAAGATTAAGTATAAGTAAATTAAAGTACTAAAAACTTCTTTTTATATTTATATCCATTTACAATCAAGCCAATTAATATTTTAGCGTAAGCGTTATTTTCAATAATCACTCTAATATTCAACCATATAAACACACTTTATTTAGGCCAACATGGATTCATCTAGTTTTCTCGTTCAAGCAGTCATTTATCTTTCATCCGCCATATTAATAGTACCTTTATTTAAGCGATTAGGCTTGGGCTCTGTGCTTGGATATTTACTCGCCGGCATATTAATCGGCCCATACGCGCTTAAACTCATTCCAGACCCTGAACATGTACTGCACTTTGCCGAGTTTGGCGTTGTGTTGATGCTTTTTCTTGTCGGCCTAGAATTAGAGTCAAAAAAAGTGTGGGAGTTGCGCAAGATTCTATTTGGATTAGGCGGATTACAAGTGATTAGTACAATCGTATTAGTCAGCATCGTGGCGCATATGTTGCACATGAGCTGGCCAGTTGCCATCGTCATTGCGATGGGTGTTGCGATGTCTTCAACGGCGATTGGTTTAACCTCGCTCACTGAAAAAAAGCAACTTGCTACGCCTGGCGGTCAAGCTTCGTTCGCAACGTTGTTGTTTCAAGATTTATCCGTCATCCCAATTTTCATGCTGTTGGCATTTATCGCGCCAAATAGTACGCAGTCTGGTTTTGATCTATGGGCAATCGTAAAAGCCTTTGCAGTAATCGCGCTGATTACTTTTGCTAGCCGAACACTGTTAAGACCGATTATGCGTATCGTCGCGCAAACGGGTGTACGCGAGATTTTCGTCGCGTTTTCCTTGCTGCTTGTAATTGGCGTTGCACTTGCCATGCAGTCAGTCGGGCTTTCGATGGCGCTTGGTACGTTTTTGGCAGGCGTATTGCTGGCTGATTCTGAATACCGTTATGAATTGAGATTAGATATTGAACCAGTTAAAGGTTTGCTGTTGGGTCTATTTTTCATTGCTGTCGGTATGTCGGTTGATATGTCATTACTCGCCAATTCACCCATGATTATTTTCGGATTCGCTTTATTGATTGTCATCACTAAAATGACGATTCTGATCGGGCTTGGCCGATTATTTAAGTTAACCTTTAAAGAAGCCTTATTATTTGCAGTCGCGCTTTCGCAAGTGGGTGAATTTGCTTTTGTGATTTTTGGTGTCGCGCTGACAGAAAGTATCATTCCGCGTGAAACTTACAATATCCTCAACGCGATTGTTGCAGTATCTATGCTGATAACACCATTGCTGTTATTACTTTATGACCGCTTTCTAAGCTTGCAATGCAGCGAAAGGCCAAAGGACCGCATCACAGAAACTAATGGTGTCATCATTGCAGGATTTGGCCGTTTCGGTCAGATTGTTGGCCGCGTGTTACTTGCAAAAGGCATCACGGCAACGTTAATCGATAATGATCCCCGTCAAATCGACCTAATGCGCGAGTTTGGCTGGCGTTGTTATTATGGTGATGCATCTAGATTAGATTTGCTTGAAGAAGCTGGCATTGCAAATGCAAAACTGCTGGTCGTTTCTGTCAATGATCCCGTTGCAACGCTTGAGATGGCAAAGCTTGTAAAAGAGCGATGGCCTAATGTGGCAGTTGTGATTAGAGCGCGCAGTAGAACCGATGCGTTTGATTTACGCGATGTTGGATTAAATCCAATACGTGAAACATTTTATTCCTCACTAGAAGCTGCTAGACAGGCATTAATAGCGACAGGTGAATCAGCAAGCGCTGCAGCAAAAATCATTAAACATTTCGAACAGCACGATGCAGAGCAACTAGAAGCGCACCGAAAAATCAGAGGTGATATGGGCGCAATAGTAAGTTTGGCTGAAAAGGGACGAAGCGATCTCAAAGCACTACTGGCATTAGAACAGTCAGAAATCGATATCAAATAGACGCTTAAGTTGTAAGCTTTTAAAACGCAGAAACGAAAAAAGACCCTTGCGGGTCTTTAAATGCATTAAGCAAACGAGTTTACTTAAGCTTTTTGGATGTTAGAGGCTTGTTTGCCTTTTGGTCCATCAGTCACGTCAAAACTAACGCGATCATTTTCTTTCAAACTTTTGTAGCCACTGTCTACGATAGCTGAGAAGTGAGCGAATAAATCGTCACCGCCTGCATCTGGAGTAA
>Ga0123388_1062700_pt1 | contig 14282 bp, 17 predicted proteins | sample T0HHNO3metaT_FD_89916 | JGI IMG/M metagenome (GOLD analysis project Ga0123388, IMG submission 89916) | Methane-oxidizing artificial microbial communities from Washington, USA to study methane cycling - T0-HHNO3 metaT (Metagenome... | ecosystem: Engineered > Modeled > Simulated communities...
CGCGGGATTTTGAGTCCCGTGCGTCTACCAATTCCGCCATCCCGGCATGAGGTATAATGTCAACTTCATTATTATAACAAGTTTTTCGGCAATGCGAACCCAAGATTTTGACTTTTATTTACCTGATTCACTGATTGCACAACACCCTTCAAGCAAACGTAATGCTAGTAAACTACTTTATTTAAATAGTCAACCCAAGGTTATAGGTGACGAATTAGTCAGTCAAATAAGTGACCAATTATTTGTAGATTTACCCAATTTTTTATCGGCTGGCGACTTGTTGGTTTTTAACGACACTCGCGTCATTAAAGCACGGCTATTCGGCATTAAAACAAGTGGCGGTCAAGTCGAAGTTTTAATCGAGCGCGTATTAGATAGCCATCATGCATTAGCGCACGTACGTGCATCGCGCGCGCCAAAAGCGGGAAACACACTAAGATTAGCCGATGCATTTGATGCGAAAGTCATTGGTCGTGAGGATGATTTATTTCATCTGGAATTTTTGGGTGATATTGGCATATTCGATTTATTAGAACGTTATGGCGCCCTGCCATTGCCACCTTATATTACGCATGATGCAGACGCCGAAGACGATGCGCGTTACCAAACGGTTTACGCCAAACATGCCGGCGCTGTTGCTGCACCAACCGCTGGCTTACATTTTGATGAAGACATGTTAAAAATACTGGCAGCAAAAGGTGTTGGTATCGCGTATGTCACCTTACATGTCGGCGCTGGCACATTTCAACCCGTGCGTGTAGATGAAATCAAAGACCACAAAATGCATAGTGAGATTTATCATATTTCTGCTGAAACGATAGCAGCGATTGAAGCAACCAAATCAGTTGGCCGACAAGTAATTGCCGTCGGCACAACCAGTTTGCGCGCACTAGAAAGCGCAGCCTTAAACGGGACGCTGAAGGCAGGCAGCGCTGAAACCGCTATCTTTATTACACCAGGCTTTGAATTTAAAGTGATTGACAAATTACTCACCAACTTTCATTTACCTAAAAGCACGCTACTCATGTTAGTGTCAGCTTTTGCAGGATTTGCAGCGATGAAGCAAGCTTATGCGCATGCAATTGAAAAACAATATCGATTTTTTAGTTATGGTGATGCAATGCTAATTGAAAAAGCCAAGCTGTAATTAAAGTTACTGTTATTAAAAACTTCATTAAAATTAAGGTTAACTAAAAAATCCAGTCAAAATCCGCGTTGAACTAGTCAGTGAACACAAACACTAAAGCTTGCGTTCCATTAAGATGTTTATTTTTTGTATGCCTTATAGCTAGTTTGCATTAACGTATTCACCCAAGAAAGTTAACTCATTTATGTCTTTAATCAAACCAATTCTAATTAGCTCACTAGTGTTATCTAGCCTTTTATCAGCCAGCACGCTGATGGCAGAAGTGCTACCAGAAGCACTTGTGGTGATTAAAATTCCACTGGCAAAAAAACCGACAACGCGCCCGATGACAGTTGCTTACGTGCCAAGCGTGAAACATTATTACATTGCAGATGGCGGATTAGCACCATTAGCCACTGAATATGAAGCGGCAGTATCAAAATCGCAGATTCATGCCTACGATGAAGCTGGCAAATATGTCAATTCAAGCAAACCTGGCTACGACAATCGCTCTATTTATTACAACCCAAATACAGGCAAGCTGGAAACGATTACCTACAACGTATCCAGTGACGTTGGCTTTGCGCCGAATACAGGCATTTTCGCGATTCACTTATCTGAAACGGGGGAGGTAAAGAATACCTCTGATGAGCTATCTCTATTTAACCCAGCATTTGGTGATGCTGGCACCATGCCAAGTTTTGACGCAGAGAATAATCGCTATTTCGCCAAGCAAGAACGTGGTAATAAAGTATTTATTGTCGACCCGAAAAAACGTGAAAAAATTGGCGAAATTGCATTAGATTTTACTAAAGCAGGCGTTTTGCATGATGATATTAGTGATCACTATGTGGCTTACACTGGTGTAAAAGGTGAAGAGTTATTGCTGTTGGATGTGGATCACAAAGCCGCATTGATTTTTGACTTAACTGGAAAATTTGTTGCAAAAAGTGATTTGCCTAAAGACATGAAACTACGTTCACAAAATCACTTTAATGGTTTGGGTTATACCAATGATTTATTATTTGTGTATCACGAAAACGAAGGTGAATTTGGCACTTATTACGGTTTTAAAGTGGTTAAGTAATCTAATTAGATATTAGATTTAGGCATCAAAAAAAACCGCATACTAGATGCGGTTTTTTTATTTTAAATACTTAAATTTTACTTTTACTTAGCATTTATTTTCCTAGCGCGCCTGCTAATTTGCCAGAAGCCGCACCGAATAAAGCACCTAATACAACAGAAATAATGACTAATATCACAGGATTAGTCAGATTCAACGCTGTTGCATTAGCTGCCGTACTGGCTGTTAATGCTAAACCAGCGGTTGCAGCGTAACCGTAAACATTAGCTGGCACCACAGAAAGCAAATTGCAGCCGGCAACGATTACTAGTAGAAACACAGTTACTGCAATAATAACGGGAGCAGCCAACACGCCTAAAGCACCCAGCAAACCTGAACTCACCAAATATAAAGCAACGCCAGCGATTACCGCACCGTAACTCATGCCTGCAATAGTTTTTTGCAACGCTGCTGAATCACCTCCTGTATGGAAGTAACAACCCCATGCAATAAAACCAACCCATACTAATGTTGCACTTGCCAACGGATTTAATGCTAAATACGCCCAAACTCCACCTAAAATTGCGATACTCACTGCCAATGCTGTTAACTTCGACATACTTTTCTCCCTAAATTAAAAGGTAAAACTCTTTATAAAATAATGTTTTTGAGTATTACAGCCAATTAACTTAATGACCATACAACAACTTAACAGCGACAACATGACGACGCCTTTAATCGGCTTCAAACTAATTGGCTAGGCGTAGTCTAGACTTATTGTTGTCATATTGACAAGTTTTTTGTGAATCGCAGCGAATAACTGCTAAATTTTGATGGGATTTTATAGACGATAAAAAGCGCCAAAAACGCTGTAAAAGTAGACTAGCTAAAACTTATTCAGCGGATAGTGCCATTGCTTTTTCCAAGCACCAACCACTAAATTCGGATATTGCGGCCGACCCAAACTGCCGTTGTAGCGACCAAGTGCGCGATACAAATCGCCACGCTCTATATCTAAATAATGGCGCAAAATAGTACAGCCATAACGCAAATTAAGCCGCAAATGAAATAAATTATGCTCTGGGTTACCAATACTTTTTACCCAAAAAGGCATCACTTGCATATAACCACGTGCGCCTACAGAAGACACCGCATATTTTTTAAAGCCACTTTCCACCTGAATTAAACCCATCACCAATTGCGGATCTAAGCCTGCGCGCGTCGCTTCATAATGCACCGATCTTAAAAAATCTTCACGGTATGCTTGGTCTGGCATGCGCTTTTTCAGGCGTTGTGACATCTCCGCCATCCAAGCCTGACCTTCTGCTTGGCTTGCAAACATTAACTTTGGCGCCGCTAAATCACTAATCGATTTTTGCATTACCGCTTTGACTGAGTTAGAAAGCGGTTCTTCTCGCTGATTGCCAGCGAAACTAGTCGAAGTTACGCATAAAAAACAAATACTTAACCATAAAAATTGCCTCATTTTCATGGTTAAGTGTTGAGCAAACCACCCAAATGATTCATCACATCATTCAGCGCGATATTTTGCGCTTCTGATTGGCTACGCGATTTATATTCCACTTTGCCTTCTGCCAAACCACGATCACCAATCACAATGCGATGCGGAATACCCATTAAGTCACTTTCCGCAAACATCACACCTGGGCGTTCACCGCGATCATCCAGCAACACATCAAAGCCTGCTTTTTTGCAATCTGCATATAACTGATTAGCTGTATTTTTCACCAGCTCACTTTTATCCATGCCAATTGGGCAAATGACTAGCGCAAACGGCGCCATGCTTAATGGAAAAATAATACCTTTTTCATCATTACCTTGCTCAATCGCTGCGCCGACAATACGTGACACGCCAATGCCATAACAGCCCATTTCCATCACTTGTGATTGACCGTTTTCATCTAAATATGTTGCGTTCATGGCTTGTGCGTACTTAGTGCGCAGCTGAAAAATATGCCCAACTTCAATACCACGACACAAACTTAATGTACCTTTTCCATCAGGGCTTGCGTCACCATCGACTACATTCCGAATATCCGCAACCAAACTAGGCTCAGGCAAGTCGCGACCAAAATTAACACCGCTCAAGTGATATTTAGGCTTATTTGCGCCGCAGACAAAATCGCTCATATTGGCAACGGTTTTATCGGCAATCACAATAACATTCGCAGCTACATTTACTGGGCCGATAAAACCCGGTGGGCAGTTTAAATTGGCACGAATTTCTTCTTCAGTAGCCAGTCTAAAATCACCCAAAACCTTGCTCGTTTTCACTTCATTTAAACTATGGTCGCCACGTAATAAAGCTAAATAAAACTGTTCAACTTCTGTCTCTTTTTTCACCATTAAGGCGATAGACTTAACTGTCTGCTGAACAGTAATACCCAATAATTTCGCTACATCTTCACAGGTGGTTTGTTTTGGCGTCTCTACTTCGGTTAAGTTTTGGCTAGCCGCAGTTCTAATATTAGCTTCTGGTAAGGCTTCAGCTAATTCCACATTAGCTGCATAATCCGAACTTTCACAATATGCCAATGCGTCTTCGCCGCTATCTGCCAACACATGAAACTCTTGCGAACCATCACCACCGATAGCGCCAGAATCGGCTTTTACCGCACGAAACTTTAACCCTAAACGCGTAAAAACGTTGCTGTAGGCTTGATGCATATCCGCATAAGTTTTGGTTAACGATTCAAAATTAGTATGAAATGAATACGCATCTTTCATCATAAATTCGCGTGCGCGCATCACGCCAAAACGCGGGCGGATCTCATCACGGAATTTAGTTTGAATTTGGTAAAAGCTAATCGGTAATTGCTTGTAGCTGCTGATTTCGCGGCGCGCAATATCGGTAATCACTTCTTCATGTGTTGGGCCAAAACAAAAATCTCTATCATGCCGATCTTTGATTTTTAACATTTGAGGCCCAAAAACCGCCCAGCGGCCTGTTTCATCCCACAGCTCTTTTGGTTGTACTGCAGGCATTAACAATTCTAGTGCGCCTGCTTTATTCATTTCATCGCGTACTATATTCTCCACTTTACGCAATACGCGCAACCCCAGTGGCATCCAGCTATACAGGCCGCTACCCAGCTTTTTAATTAAGCCAGCACGCACCATTAATTTGTGCGAAATTAGCTCCGCATCTGCTGGAGCTTCTTTTTGGGTGGCAATAAAAAATTGGGATGCGCGCATGGGAATGATGTGGAATAAAAATTGAAACCGAATTTTAACGGTAAACGCATAATAAGTCAGTAGCGACTTACTGTTGAGAGACTGAATTGAAAGGTGCTTTTAAATTTGTAGCTGTGTGAGATTAGTCAATAATCTGAATATATGTGAGAAGTAATAATTTAAGTGTGAATATTTAAGATGAGATATTTTAATAAAAATGGACTAAATAATAACTGCAGCATCCGGCAACTCATTTTCATTCTCGCCATCGGCTGGGTAATATTGCTGCAGTAAAGCTCCAATCTGCTGAATACCATTCAAAACGCCAGCCTCAAATTCGCCATGCCTGAATTGCAATTCCATCGCATGGCAAATCGCTTCCCAGCCATCATTGCCTACATGTTGATGAATACCACGATCCGCTACAATTTCCACGTCACGGTCTGCCAGTAACAAATAAATCAGTACGCCATTATTTTGTTCGGTATCCCAAATATTCAGATGGCTAAACAGCTCAATTGCACGTTTTTTTGGCATTTTTTTGCTGAGTATTTCCAGCGGATGTAATCCAGCCTCCACCACAAAACGAATCTCACCAGAATGCGTTAATTCGCTAGCTTTAATTGCTTGCTCAATCCGGTGCAAAGCGGCTTTTGAAAAATGCTGATGCACTTGCCATTTTGACGGTTTAGCGGCGCTGATAACATGCGAAAAAAATCGCGCAATGGGATGCCTACGTTTCATTTAGCAATAATCTCCGCCATTACCAATCACCAGAAGCACCGCCGCCGCCAAATCCACCGCCGCCACCGCCCCAATTGCTTGAGCCGCCGCCGAAACCGCCGCCGCCCATTCCACCGCCCATGGGTATGCCGCCTAAACCGCGACCGCCCATCATCATGGTAAAAAAGAAAGCGACAATAGCCAAAATAACTGCGCCGCCAAGCGCGATACCTAATAACCAAACCGCGCCGCCAACCAAGCCTCCATTTAGCGCGCTACCGCCAAATGTGCCAAATATACTGCGCAAAAATAAGCCTGAAATTAAGCCGCCAAATAACAAAATAGGCAGTAGATTTTCTAAATTACTGCCGTTGTTTGCAGTTTTAGCTGGCGCTGGCAAAGGTTCGCCGTCAACCAAACCAATTAAAGTATCAACACCAGCATCCAACCCACCAAAATAATCACCTTGCTTAAATCTGGGTGAAATCACTTCATTAATCACGCGCTTGGCGATTAAATCGGGAATAGCGCCTTCTAAGCCATAACCGACTTCAATGCGCAATTTACGGTCATCTTTCGCGACTAAAACCAATATTCCATCGTCGACTTTTTCGCGCCCTACTTTCCATTGCTCAACGACTCGGATGGAGTATTGCGCGATATCTTCTGGCTGCGTGCTGGGCAGCATTAACACTGCAATTTGGCTACCTTTTTTTTGTTCAAAGGCCGCTAGTTTGGCTTCCAATTGGCTTTGTTGTTCTGCAGATAAGGTTTGAGTTAAATCGGTAACGCGCGATTTCAGTTCAGGGATGGCAACCAAATCCGCACGCGCTATGCTTGATGCGAATAACAGCATTACACATAGCGCATACAAGCTGGCTTTTAGTTTGAAAAACACTTTAATTCTGTAAGCAATAAATATCTAATAAAAAAGTTAAGTTAATTTGAGTATTAACTTAAGCTACTTTTTATCCCCAAAATCTACCTTAGGCGTCACAGAAATCGATTTTTCATTTTCTACTGTAAATGATGGCTTAGTTTTGTAGCCAAACATCATCGCGGTTAAATTATTGGGGAAACTACGCACGGCAACGTTGTAATCTTTAATCGTTGTAATGTAGCGATTGCGCGCCACTGTCACGCGATTTTCTGTGCCTTCCAATTGCGCCTGCAAATCTCTAAAACCTTGATCGGCTTTTAAATTAGGGTAATTTTCCGCTACAGCCATCAAGCGTGATAACGCGCCAGTCAATTGACCTTGCGCTGCTTGAAATTTGGCAAACGCTTCTGGGTCATTCAGCAATTCTGGCGTCACTTGCAGGCTACCCACTTTTGAACGCGCATTCGCTACATCGGTTAATACCTCTTGTTCATGCGCGGCATAACCTTTCACTGTTGCCACCAAATTAGGCACTAAATCTGCACGACGTTGATATTGATTCAACACTTCGGCCCAACTGGCTTTCGCTTCTTCATCTAAGGTTTGAAAATTGTTGTAGCCACAGCCAGATAAACTTAACGTGCTGATTAAAACAAATGCCAACGGTAAAAATTTCTGCCAAAAAGTACGCATTTTTAACTCCTTAATAGTGTGTAATTCAATTGTTTTAATTGGGTCAAATATTGGCTATTCAAGCATCTACACAAACATCAACGATCAAGCATTCACAACGCTTAACGCCATGCACAAATCATCCCACGTTTTGGCTTTATTAGGCAAATGCTGTAATAGTGCATCTGGGTGATACGTTACGACCACTTGCGTGCCATTCAGTAAATGTAATTTACCGCGTAAACTTTCAATCGTTTCTGCGCTAGTTAATAACTGTTGCGCCGCAATTTCGCCCATCGCCACAATTACGCTAGCACCAGAATCCGCAATATCTTGCTCTAATTGCTGTGTGTGTGCAGTTTGCGTGGGTTTGATTTTTAACGCACGTAAAATATTGTTAAACAACTCGGCAGATTGCCCTGTTAAAACCGCTGGCAAGACAAATACCCATTTTTTATCGTCAGATGCGACTAATACAGGGTTGCTTGCAATTACTTGTTGAATTGGGCTACTTTCAATTGGCTCAGCCTGCTTAACTTCCTCAATCTGCTCAACTTTTTCAGGCCTGTTTTCAGAAGTCTTAAGCAAAACTGGCTGTACTAATTCGACGATTGGCACGGCTGACAGCGGCGCGCGCAACTTCCAAACGGGCAATAGTTCCAGTTCGCGCAACACGTCTTCGCGTGTTATTTTACTAGCGTTTTCACGCGCTATTTTATAAGCATCTTCTTGCATAACCATTAAAGCGCCAACCCCATTAATACCGCATCTTCACGGCCATCATGTGCAGGATAATAGTTACGGCGCACAGCCATTTCGCAAAAGCCCATGTTTTCGTACAACGCAATTGCCGAAATATTACTAGGGCGCACTTCTAAAAACATATTGGCAGCCTTGTGGTTTTTAGCAATCTGTAACATATGTTCTAATAAATGCCTGCCCAAGCCTTGTTTTTGCTGATCTTTGGCAATGCTCAAATTAAGCAAATGCGCTTCGTCCAGCACCATCATTAATAACGCGTAACCAATCATTTTTTGATTAAGCTCTAAAATCCAAGCGCTGTATCCAGAATTAAGTGAATCGCTGAAATTACCGCGCGTCCATGGATGTGTATAAATCATTGGCTCAATCGCCATTACTGCATCCAAATCATCCATTTGCATAGGCCGTAATTGATATGCCTGTTTTAAGACAGCACTCATAGTCGCAAACCTTGCTCACGTTCAAGCGTAGTTAATGCCACGCGATTACGAATATAAATAGGCATTGCTTCCATTGCTGGTTTCGCCTGCCCTGCTGCAAAAACGGGCTGTGCTAAATGCAAAATAGCTTCGGCAGTCGGCGTAATACTTTGTAAAACATTCGGCAACTTTTGGCTTAAATTGTTGGTGTACAGCTGCGTTAGCGCTTCAGCATAAGCCGCCCAACCGCTACCAGCACCAAACCAATATTCACCTTCTAATGCTGGCGCATCTTGCGGCTTGCACACTTTGGTTTCGCTTACTTCAAGCCAATTACCATTCTCTTTAACTAAAGCTGCGTGATAAATTTCACCCATGCGTGCATCCAAACAGACAATCACTTTATCTTGCTTGCTTGCTTCGGCCACGGCAATTAATGTATTAATGCCCACAACAGGTAAATTAGCGCCAAAACCCAAGCCTTGCGCTACACCACTAGCAATGCGCACACCAGTAAATGCACCCGGCCCTGCGCCAAAAGCAATGCCATCTAAATCTTTCAATTCTACGTTAGCAGAATCTAACAAGATCTGAATTTGTGGCAATACCAATTGCGATGACCCTGAACCAGCGGCTTGATAATGCGTAAAAGTACGTTCGCCCAGCATTAAAGCCAGCGATAAAAATTCGGTAGAGGTGTCGAGTGCCAGTAAATTCATGCTAAAGAAATCATTTAATCAGCCGCTATTTTACCGCGCAATTGCTTCACTTGCCCACGCTGAGTTTTACTTTCCAACCTGCGTTGTTTAGAGCCATAACTAGGCCGTGTAGCGTAGCGGGTTGGTTTCACTTGGTTGGCAACATTCACAATCTCATGCAAACGCTTAATCGCATCTTTTTTATTCGTCTCTTGTGTGCGATATTGTTGCGCTTTCAATATCAACACACCCTCATCCGTAATGCGATTATCTTTGCTATGGATTAATTTCTCTTTCAGCCAATCACTCAAACTGCTGGCGTTAATATCAAAGCGCAGATGAATCGCACTAGAAACCTTATTCACATTCTGTCCGCCCGCGCCTTGCGCACGGATAGCGGTGAGTTCGTATTCGGTTTCAGGGATTAAAATCATGTATTTTCTTGTAGATTTTCAGAAAAGAAAGCCTCAACATCCGCCAACTCTTTTGTACGCTTAAATGGCGGCAAGCTCTGCCAAATACGTCTACCATAAGGCTTTGTAATCAATCTTGGGTCGCAAATCACCAGCACACCTCTATCGGTTTCATCACGAATCAATCGACCCGCACCTTGTTTTAGGGTAATGACGGAATACGGCAATTGATACTCCATAAAGGCGTTTTTGCCCTCTTGATTCATCTTATCGATGCGCGCAGAAAGTACAGGGTCATCGGGCGGGGCGAAAGGGAGCTTATCGATAATGACAACTGAGAGCGCTTCACCTCGTACATCTACGCCTTCCCAAAAGCTTTGGCTACCGACTAACACGGCATTGCCATGTGCTCGGAAACGATCTAATAATTCTGTGCGCGTACTTTCACCTTGCATCAGTAGCGGATATTCCATACCAGCACTGGCAAATGCATCTTTCAGCAATGCATGCACTTCGCGCATGGCTTTAAGCGATGTGCATAATACAAACGCACGGCCTTGGCTGGCTTGGATAACGGGTAAACTGGCAGCAGCAACGGCGGCGGCATAACTGGAGTTATTAGGGTCTGGCATATTGGCTGGCGCATACAATAACGCTTGATTGCCGTAATCAAACGGGCTTTCCCAAAAGCCAGTTTCAGCCGCGTGCAAACCCATTTGCGCGATGTAATGGCTGAAGTCACTTTTAACTGCCAACGTAGCAGAAGTAAAGATCCAAGCACGTGGTTGGGCGTTTAATTGTTTGCTAAAGCCATCTGCCACGCTCAACGGCGTGGCATGTAGTTGAATGGATTGCGTAAATACCTCTATCCAGCGCACTAAATTAGCATTTTCGGCTTTAATCCAATTGTTAAGTTGCTCGCTTAATGCCTCGCCGCGTTGCCAGCATTTCTCTAACATCGGGTCGCGCGCGGCTTGGCTTTCTAATACTTTATTCAAATCTTTGAGCATCATTTGCATATCGCAAAAAGCAAACTCAAAATTTTTCAGCGCCAAGGCTTTTTGCACGGGCATGCGCGAACCTTCAAACTGGAATACCAGCCGAAAATCTTTACAGGCTTTTTCTAACAGTGGAATCGCTTTGCCAAGCTCAATGCAATCTTTTGCCAAGGTTAAATGTGCGGCTGTGCTATCACGACATAATTCGATTAATTGGCTGGTGGAAATATCTTCACCAAAGAACAAGCCGGCTACTTCTGGTAATTGATGCGCTTCATCAAAAATGACTGTGTTGGCACTTGGCAAAAGCTCTGCCACTCCCTCATCGCGCAACATCACATCAGCAAAGAATAAATGATGATTCACCACGACTATATCAGCCGCCAGCGCCTTTTTGCGCGCTTCCATCACAAAGCAATCTTTGTAGAAATTACAATCCTGCCCTAAACAATTATCGCGGTTAGAAGTTACGTTAAGCCAAATAGTGGCATTTTCAGGCACTTCAGTTAACTCACTTTTATCGCCAGTTTTTGAATTTTCAGCAAAATTTTTGATTAAGTGTACATAGTTAGCATCTTCGCGCGAGGCAAAACGTCCGCTTTGCGCCGCAGCTTCTAAATGATAATGACAAACATAATTAGAACGCCCTTTTAACATAGCAACACTGACAGGTACTTTTAACGCATCGCGCACATTGGGCAAATCGCGATTAAACAACTGGTCTTGCAGCGTTTTGGTGCCAGTGGAAATAATCACTTTTCCACCTGAAAGCAGCGCCGGAACTAGGTAAGCAAATGTTTTGCCTGTGCCTGTACCAGCCTCAGCCACTAGCTGTTTGTTATCTTTAATAGCGGCTTCAATCGCCAGCGCCATTTCTAGCTGTTGATGGCGCTCTGAAAAGCCTTCAATCGCTTCAGCTAATGTACCGCCTTGCTTAAAAACTTGTGTTAATAGTGAATTTTCAACCATGCTTAAATTATCCCATGAATACCTGACACGATTCAGCCGTGCTTATATATAAAGCAAAACTATTAGTAAAAGTATTGCGTTATGTTTTATAAATTGTTAGCCTAGCGTTGCTATTAGCTTGAAATGATGGTTTTAATTCTGTTCTATCTCTAGGGAGGATGTATGGATTTAGCTTTGATTATTCAATTAATAAGTGGTGCAGTAGGTGGCAATGTTGCCGGTGGTTTACTTAAAAATATTAGCTTAGGTACGTTGGGCAATTCGTTAGTCGGTATTTTAGGCGGCGGTTTAGGTGGTCAATTATTAAGCCTATTAGGTGTTGGCGGTGCAGCTGCAGCCAGTACTGCTGGCGGTGTAGATATTGCCTCAATTGTTACACAAGTAGTTGGCGGCGGCGTAGGTGGCGGTGTTTTGCTGGCGATCGTTGGCTTGATTAAAAACGCAATAGCAAAAAATTAGTTGTTTCAAATCAGCCTATTTTGGGTTTCAACGTTAGTCTTAATTGACTGACTTTGTATATTTAAAATAGGCTTCATTTAATTTATTCAATATCCATATTCACTTTAAATTTCTCTTAAATTTTTAACACATTTAAATTTATCTCAAATTATTGCATGAAATTTTTTATTTTCTTTCTGACAGTTTTTTTAAGCGTTTGCTTAAACGCACATGCAGAGCAATCTTTTTTACAAAATGCTGCTGGCGTTAAGCTATACAACATAGACGAAACTGAAGAATTAGATCATCAAGAAAAACCAGACACTTGGCAAACGCGTGCGCAAGAAGTGCTGGTGAATGCATTAAGTTTAACGGGCATTCAATATAAATATGGTGGCAAAAGCCCTGAGACAGGTTTTGATTGCAGTGGATTTGTGCGCTACGTATTTAGCCAAGCCACTAATTTATCGTTACCACCAACTGCACGTGCGATTAGCCAAATCGGCAAAACAATCAAAAAAGATGAGTTACAACCAGGCGATTTGGTGTTTTTTAATACCTTAAAATCAGCTTTTTCACATGTGGGCATTTACATGGGCGATAACAAATTCATTCATGCGCCAAGCACTGGCAAGACCGTGCGCGTTGAGAGCATGAAGAGTAGCTATTGGGCAAAACGATTTAGTGGCGCGCAACGTCTGGATACAGAAGTTGAAAAAACTGCGGTCACTTCTAATTAATATCTAATCAGCAAATTATTGAGTCAATCAGCTGAAATTAAATAAATAATTTGAAACAAAAAAAGCGGCAAAAGCCGCTTTTTTATTTTGGTTGATGCTAATTTAACTAAATTAAATCTTACTCATGAAATTTAGCAATTTCACCCGGTTTACGCAGCATTTTATCTACTTCACCCAAATGTAATTCTTCTTGATAAATCATCTCACGCGCATATTCTTCTAGCATCACAGAGTCGCCTTCGACTAATTTCAATAACGCTTTGTAAGCATTTAATGAAACTGTCTCGTGTGCCAATGATTCACGCAAGATATCACCAATATCGTGATTGTGTGTTTCTAATAATGGGCCAATTGACAATGATGGATGTCCGCCCAAATGTGTGATTAACTCACCGGCTTTATCTGCATGCGTCAATGATTCTGCTGCTTGGCTACGTAACCAAGAAACGATTGGAATACGATTGTAACCAAAGACCATAAGTGCGTAATGCGTATAACGTACAACGCCGGCTAGTTCCAACTCTAAAATCGTATTTAAGGCACTAACTACTGGGCTTTTTATACCATGATCATCTGACATTTTATTCTCCTAAACTGTTCGCAATAATGTTCGTTAGTTGAGCGCTGTGTTTCAATAAAAGACTCAATGGAACGCAGTTTATAGCAAATAAAAATCGTTTGCAGAATTGCAAATAGTTCGCATTGTCACTATCAAATAGATTCGGGGCAGATACTTTCGGGCAAATAGATTAATTGAGAAAATCTGGCATTTATCATCAATCACTTAACACTAAATATTGCACGATTTTTTGTGTTAAGTTTGAGTGTTAACTCTGCCTGTCACTATGGCCTAAATCGCGTTCTGGTGAAATCACATCACGAATCAACTGCTTTAATTCTTTTGATTCTGGAAAGCGCCCCGCTTGTTTACGATTGAATATCACCACATCGTTCAAACGCACTTCAAATATGCCACCAGTTCCAGGCTGCAAACTCACCGTTTTTAAATCCGCTTCAAAAGTGGTTAACAGTTCTTGTGCAAGCCACGCTGCGCGCAATAACCAGCGGCATTGTGTGCAATATTCTATATTTACTTGATGTGTACTCAATATCAATCTCTTTCTTGTAAAGTTAGGCAAAATTATCGGTGCGTACTATTCAATTAACTTGAAATAGCGCAAAA
>Ga0123388_1055863_pt1 | contig 14248 bp, 14 predicted proteins | sample T0HHNO3metaT_FD_89916 | JGI IMG/M metagenome (GOLD analysis project Ga0123388, IMG submission 89916) | Methane-oxidizing artificial microbial communities from Washington, USA to study methane cycling - T0-HHNO3 metaT (Metagenome... | ecosystem: Engineered > Modeled > Simulated communities...
AACGCCATGCAACCGACCACCTTGCTGCTGCTTGTCCTGCCTGCCCTGGCCGGCAACGCCTGGGCGCATGGCGGCGGCCTCAACAAGGACGGCTGCCACAACGACCGCAAGCACGGCGGCTACCACTGCCACCGCGGCAGCCCCCCGGCGCCTGTGCAACAGCGCTATCAGCCTTCAGACCAGCCGGCGCCCCGCTATTAGCCCTCGCCGGCCCGGCCACAGGGCGGCCGCGTATTCGCCAATTGCGACGAGGCCAGGGCGGCAGGCGCCGCACCGATTCGGCGTGGCGATGCGGGGTATGGGGCGCATCTGGATCGGGATGGCGATGGGGTTGGGTGTGAGCCGTACAGGGGGCGTTGATCGCGCTTGCAGGATGCGGATGCCTGCACGCATTGCCTGATGAGTAAGAATTTTTCTCGCACGTACGCCGAGTTGCAGCGGCATGCAGTCGATACACTCGACGCACAAGCACTTGGGGAAGCAGCTTGAGCCATCACTTCGTACTCAGCGATTACGAGAACGTGCAGTTCACCGATGCCGGTGGATTCAAGCCGGGCGATTGTCGCATCAGGGTCTTCATTGGGCAGAACCAGGCGAACGTGCCGGTGGAGCTGGTCAAGGCCTTGCTGCCGTTCGGTCCGGACGCGGACCTACTGCGGATCTCCGGCACCGGACCGAACGCCCTGGATTTCCATATCGCGTATTACATCGGGCGATGGGCGATGGAATTTCCAGGATCGAGCTTCACCATCATTTCCAAGGACACCGGATTCGACCCGCTGATCCGGCACCTGGCAACCCACAACATAGTCTGCAAGCGCGTGCATAAGCTTGCGGTGGCGGCCAGTCCAAGCACAGCAGTAGCCACCACGCCGCCTGCGGCTGCGTCTGCGGTCAAAAAAGCAGTGCCGGCGAAGAAGGCTGTCAGCAAGAACGTCGTCGTCACGATCATGCCTGCAAGTCATACGAAGCCCGCCGTGACCGCAGCAGAAGCCAACACGGAATCGCGAGTCACAGAAGCATTGAAACGCCTCAAGGGGATGAACTCAAGCAAGCCGACGCGCACGGCAACCTTGCAGTCCACGATTAAATCATTCTTCAAGCCTGCGTTGAATGACAAGCAGCTTGCTTCTGTTATTCAGAGTCTTGCCGACAGCAAGAAGATCGTAGTCAGCGGAGCGAAGGTGACTTATTCACTCTAAAAACTTCCAGTCATACCGCAGGCCCTTTACCGCTCTATGCCTATTGCTAGCAATAGGCCTGGCATCGAGCTGTGGCGGCGGTGGCGGCAGATATGGCGACGATTACGCAAGAGACGATACTTCGTCCATCGATGAAGAGGGCGTGGTGATTGCTTCCGAAGAAGCAGCCGAAGAGGCTAGGCAGGCTGTGTATGAAGATGCCAACGCCGATAGTGATGGCACCGGAGCCGTAGCGAGCAGCGTGGACGCTTTCGATGTCGACAACAACGGAACCTATATCTGCACCCAAGATTGCTCCGGTCACGAAGCAGGATTCGAATGGGCGCAGCAGCACGATGTTGCAGATCCATCCGACTGCGGCGGCACCTCCAATTCCTTTATCGAAGGCTGCGAAGCGTTCGCTGAAGAACGACAGCAGCAGGCGGACCAACAAACTCAGGAAGCGGCCGAGGAGGCCGCGGCGACAGCGGCAGAGTTAGCTGCTGAGAACTATGACGATAGCTCTGGTGACGAATATGAGGCCGACTAGGAAGGTTGGCTCCATCAACCCAGCAGCGCAGAGCAAGTCAAAGGCCCTGGGTTGGTGAAGCTAACCCAGCCTGCGGCCCTCCATCCGACATAAGTCATCGCTATGCACGTACCATCCGGTTATGGACAGTAATCTCGCGATTGAAGCGCCCCTACGGAATAGCTTCAAGCCGTGTCTGCATGAATTGCTCGTACGGAATGATGACGATTCCTTGAGCTATGGCTATCTCGTTGTGGAAGTAGCTCGGCCATCTTTTGTCGAAGCCTGCAAGTATCTCCACGAGACCCGTTGGCTCGCCAACGATCTTGCTCCATTGGTCTTGAGCCACTTTCCGCTGTCTGAAGCCGAGGCACATATGCTGCCGAAAAGAGTGCCTTGGCTCCTGGCGAAGCCGGAAGTCCAGGCGCAACTCGACGCGTTGCGTATCGCCTTGGTCGTGCCGCTTGAGCGCCGTGGATTGATATGCGTGGATTTCGCCGATTTGGTGGTCGTTCTGGCCAATGGCGGAGAGGCCCGACTTACACAGGCTTCAGGGAAGACGGCATCGCTTGCATTCGATGGTCTATTTACTGATAAAAAATTGCATGAGTGGCTGTCTGCCCCAAACGTGGCTGCGTGCCTGCACATACGTGCAAATCCAGGGTTTACGATGAGTGACCTTGACTTAGCTGGACACCGCCTTGATTCGCTCCTCGCAGAGGAATCTTATGTCGTCATATCGGCAAGAGCATGGAATGGGGATGAAGCCGAACTTACGTTGCTGACGGTCGCGCGACGCTGAGCCTGCAGTGAGACCAACTCCACGAGGAGGCATATCGGCTCCGCTACCAAACCCTTAGCAGACGGCGAAGAAATTCCCAGGTCAAGATTTAGTTTGGCTTTAAGTACATTGTCGTCTCACCATTTGTGCCATTATTTTTTTGTTTTCTACGGGGGAGTCTATGAACATCAATTTTATTCCAGCCAGCAGTTTGAAGAAGCAGTATGAGGTGCTAGCTCACTTTTACTCACTCGCTGTGCCAGGTGCTGGGCCGCTCAAATGCCGAAGCATTCTCGAAATCAAATCGAAGGATGCACCTCCGAGCTTTTCGGTCGACGCTGTTTTCGTCCTGATGAATCCCGGTTCTTCCAGACCGACAGACAAGGAACACGAGTTGGTCGAACCATTGATCTCTACCCCTTTCGAGCCGACCACGAACAAAGGTCAACTTGTCGATTCGGAAAGTATTTCAGTGATGACAAGGGCGCTGGTGCCAACGGAGCCAGATACAACCCAGTATCAAGTCATGCGGGTCATGAATCACGCAAACTGGAAGCATGTCCGCGTAATCAATCTGTCTGACCTCCGTGATCCAGAAAGCGGATCGTTTTCCGGGCGCTATGTTCAGCTGGAACAACAAACCGGTTGTAAGGCTCACTCCATCTTCTCATCAGAAAGATCAGAGGAGCTGAAACAGAGCTTGTCTAGAAGGACCGATGGGCCAATAGTTTGCGCGTGGGGCGTCAGCGACAGCTTGCAGCCGTTGATCGAACGAGCGACAAGCAGGCTGGGTGCCGAGTCGGGCGTTACGGGCTTGGAAAAGTCAGATAATCCCGGCAGATATTTTCATCCTCTCCCGCGATCTCAGCACGAGAAGGAGAAGTGGGTGACGGATATGACGGAGCGGCTGAAGAGCTGACTCAAATCGTTGTCGCTCGCCTCAGCCAGCGGCATAACTCAAAAGAAGGTAGGCCCCACCAAGACGGGCCTACCCCGATCAGATCAAACCCGCGCATAGCATGATGACCGGCAGCGGGACGTCGGCACTGGCCTGCCACTCGTCGTCTTCAGCGAATTCGGCGGGCTTGAGCGTCCGGCCGTCGAAGTGCCAGGGCTTCATGACGCTATCCCACTCCGGTTTAAGTATCTGCCCGTCTAATTGCCAGGGCATGGCGAAAAACGTTGACCGGGCGGACTAAGTGGCCATCGAATTCCCAAGCGGCCGAGTAATGGTTTCGCCAAGGGCCGGGAATCCAGAACAGGCGGCCGTCGTGATAGCCGCCCTGTCTGCGCGAATCGCGGGGCGTCAACCATTCGCCGTCGAACTGCGCCTGTTCGAAGTTCTCCCCTCCTCGCCGGCCGATCACAATCACTGCATCCCCTCCACAGATCTGGACAAATGCTGGCATGGCGCAGTCTCATGCACAGCGATTACTGAGAACACGGAATCGCAAAATGGAGCAGGTTGAGATCTCGCAGGCTTGGATAGCTTCACCAACCCAGCATTTCATTCGGATTGAGGTAGTACGGTCTCGAGTGCAGTCGCCCAATCCATCGGGTAGACCCCGCGCTCTGCCCAAGGTAAGAAGCTGGAATGTGGCCAATGCAACGCGTGGCTCACGTAACCGTGTTTGATTGGGTTGTAGTGGATGTAGTGCAGGCAGCGCTGGAAGTGCACGTCGCCGCGCACGAGTTGTTCCCAGTAGCGACGCTGCCAGATGCCTCGTTCCTTCTTGCACTCGCGACTTTGCGAGCGCCGTTCGTTCTTGGGCAGGCTGCGCGAGAAGCGCGACTTGATCAGGCGCCAGCGCACCGGGAAATCGTCGTCGCCCGGCGGCAGCCTCCAGATGCAGTGCAGGTGTTCCGGCAGCACCACGAACGCGGGCATGGTGAATGGGTGGTCTTGCTGGGTGCTCCGAGGGCATCGATACGGTCGACCAGCAAAGTATTGCCGTGGCGCTCGGCCAGGTTGACGGTAAAGAAGTAGGTGCCGCCCGCCACCCGTGTCCGCACATATGTGCGCATACCAGCATCCTTGCCAGTTAGAAGATCAGGTCGAAGTGTACGGCGTAGGCTGGGTTGGCTCCATCAACCCAGCATCGCGGAGCAAGCCAGAGGCGCTGGGTTGGTGAAGCTAACCCAGCCTACGGAGTAACCCAGCCTACGGTCCTCTGCAATCGCAGGTTGAGCACAAGCCGATCCACGGGGTCTATCATTGGCGTTAACCTGGCACCGAAGCTCGTCACGCCAATCTCTCACCTGCTGAGACGAATGACGGTACACTGGCCGCAACACAAGTCGGCACTGATCCCTAACCCTACAGGGCACAAAATGGCCACCTCCCAGCAGCTCAAGGCTTTGCTGCAGTCGTACATGGAGAATGACCGGGATCAGTTCCTTTCGGTAGCGCTCCAAATGGCGGCCGCCGAAGCACGAAAAGGTCACACGGTCGTGGCTCGTGATCTCAAACATATGGTCGATCAGTTGCGAGAGCGTCCGATTGCATCCGGGCCTATTCCCTTAGCTAAGCCAAAGGGAGAGCTAGCAGAGCTTCTGTCGCTCTCTTATCCACAGGAGAGGCTCGCGGACTTAGTGATTCGAGATGACTTACTCGTCCAGCTACAACGAATACTTCGTGAGCAACGCAACTCAAGCGCGATCAGGGATCACGGATTGTCCCCCCGCCGGAAGCTTTTACTCGCCGGCCCACCCGGTACCGGGAAGACACTTAGCGCCCGCGTATTTGCGGGTGAACTAGGCCTTCCACTTTTTGTAGTGAGAATGGATGCGATTGTTACGAAATTTATGGGTGAGACGAGCGCCAAATTACGACAAGTGTTTGATGCCATAGCTGCCCGACGAGGCGTTTACTTGTTCGACGAGTTCGATAGCATTGGTGCTGAGCGCAGTCGTGACAATGAAGTCGGTGAAATGAGACGAGTACTAAATACATTCTTACAGCTTGTTGAACATGATCACTCCGACAGCCTAATTGTTGCAGCGACGAACCATGTATCAATTCTTGATCGGGCACTTTTCCGTCGGTTTGATGATGTGCTTCTGTTTGAAAGACCTTCAAATCTTGAAATTGTGGAATTGATAAAGCGCAGGCTGTCCACCTTCGTTTCAAAATCATTTGACTACAAGGCACTCGTTGAGGATGCCGAAGGACTAAGTCAATCCGAAATAACTAATGCGTGTTTCGATGCGGTGAAAGATGCAATCGTTCATGGGCAGAAGCGCATAAGCCAAGCATCGATAGAAGGTGCACTTGCGCACAGAAGTCGTCTAGCAAGACAAAACGAGCGCGCGTAGCTTCGCTAATCTAGGGGAAGGGAATGGCTGATCCAGCGGATTGGAAGCCTCACATATTCATAGAGAAACAAGCAAACATTAGTCAGTACGGAAGCAGCTCGTTCCCCGCTACGAGAGTGCTGCCACAAAGAGACAGAGCTCAGCATGGCGCACATCTGCAGAACTCTATTAGACAACTCATCCCCGTAGAACAGCAGATTGCCGCCGAGCAATTGGCTCGTGGACTGGCCTCCGGACGCGGGATGACGATTCAGTTTGAAAGCGAGGCCAACCTTGAGCTCAAGCTGGATAGCTTGGAACTCAAGAGGGACGGAATAGAACTCCTTTCAGTAATCGCCCGCGAAGATCGCATATTCGCGGCAGTTTTTGTGCCCGAAGGCCGGCTTCGGGTGTTTCTGCAGAAAGTAGAGGAGTACCAAGATCAAGATACGCGCTTTGGAAAGCCGCGCAATCAAGCGTTAGTAGCCTCTATATCTAATATTCGACGGGCCACTCTGGAAGCGCTTTGGACAGATGACCGCACACCCTTTCCAGCTTCGGATGATGCTGTCTGGTGGGAAGTGTGGTTGCGTAAGGGTGCAGGCGAAAGTACGTTTGAGTTCCTTACACAGAATGCGGCCATGCTTGACCTGGATGTAGGGGATCAAACCCTGGACTTCGTCGAGCGCCGCGTGGTTATGGTGTGGGGAAGGCCATCAGCACTCTCTAGATCCCTTACTTTGCTTGCAGGCATCGCAGAACTGCGCGCGGCGCACGACACCGCAGACATGTATGACTCTCTTTCTCCAATAGACCAGATGGATTGGGTTGAGTCTGCTGCCCAGAACATGATTCTTCCTTCAGACGACGCGACAGCTGTCTGTATTCTTGACACAGGATTGAACCCGGCGCACCCGCTCTTGTTTCCTTTGACGTCCGCGGCAACTATCCAAGCCTATGACGCAGCTTGGAACTCAAATGACCATGATGGGCACGGAACGACTATGGCTGGTGTCGCTGCATATGGCGACTTAACGCATATTCTCCAAAATAGCGGAAGTGCCATGCCAAGATGCATTTTGGAGTCGTGCAAAATACTTCCACCCGCTGGTCAGAATGATCCAAAACTCTATGGAGCGGTTACATGGGGCGCCGTTAGCTTGGCGGAGATCGCTGCCCCACGCCGCCGCAGGGTCCTGCAATGTGCAGTGACAGCAGACGGAGGCACGTCAGGAAAGCCCTCTAGCTGGTCATCTGCAATTGACAGCATTACCTCTGGTGCGACGGATGATATTCGGCGCTTATTTGTACTCTCTGTAGGAAATGTTAGATGGAATACGTCTTGTGCATATCCTGACGAGGCGCATTCGAGCGCATGCGAAGATCCTTCGCAAGCATGGAACGCGCTTGCAGTAGGTGGTTATACGGAGAAGGTATGGATTGATGCGGCCAAATGGCCAACCGAAGTCGCGATTGCGCCTCCGGGCGCGCTTTGCCCGGAGAGCAGAACATCCTTGATGTGGAGTAATCGCTGGCCGGTTCGTCCTGATATCGTTATGGAGGCAGGTAATATCAGTTCAGATCCAGCAACCAACCTTGCGCGAGATTTGGATGAATTGGCTTTACTCACCACGGGCCACCAGCATTTAGTTCGTCCTTTGACCCTCACTCGGGGCACGAGTCCAGCCGGGGCCGATGCGGCCGGCCTTGCAGCTGAAACCATGACCGCCTATCCGAACCTGTGGCCTGAATCGGTCAGGGGTTTGTTAGTGCATTCGAGCGATTGGACTCCAGCAATGTTGCAAGCCACTGCAGGCTATGCCGGCAAGCAACAGTATCGCGCTTTACTTCGTACCTGCGGTTGGGGCGTCCCGAGCCGGGAATTAGCACTGCACAGTCTTTCCAATAGCCTCACTCTGATAGCGCAAGACACACTTCGACCGTATCGCAAGACCCGCTCAGGCATATCATTCCGTGATATGCATCTGCATCAGCTGCCATGGCCGACGGAAGTTCTCCAGGGCATGTTTGATGCTGAGGTTGAGCTAAGAGTGACTTTGAGCTACTTCATTGAGCCCTCGCCCGGTGAGAGAGGTTATAGCGGCCCATTTACTTATGCGTCTCATGGATTGCGTTTTGCATTGCAAGCCGCTAATGAATCCGTAGAACAGTTCAAGAACAGAGTGAACGTTGCTGCACGCGACGAAGATGATGATGGCAACTATGGCGGCGATGCAGCAGGCTGGCTGCTCGGCCCAATGAATCGAAATAAAGGTTCTTTACACAGTGATCGGTGGGTGGGCAACGCCGCTGAACTTGCAGCGCGCGCAAATATCGCAATCTTCCCGATAGGCGGATGGTGGCGATACAGACCTCACCTCGGAAGATTCGATAAATCTTCAAGGTACGCCCTAATATTGAGCATTAGGACTCCTTCGGTTGAGACAGACCTGTACACAGCAGTTCAACAACAAATCACAATTCAGCAAAAAGTAGCTGTTGAAATTCCCATCGAGGTGTGAAGACAAGCAAGATACTTTGAACACCCCGACACAAAAAAACCCCTGACTTCTCAGGGGTTTGTTTTTACTAATTCCCAGAAGGAGCCTGACCGAAATGGAGACTGTCGGGCTCAAACCCCAACCGGATTAACCTTCTCCACATCAATCTTGTACTGCTTGATCGCCCTGGCCACATCCTTCCCGGTCATCTTCCCATCGGCGGCCAATGCAGCAATCGCCGCATGCGCGATGTAGTAGCGATCCACCTCGAAGAGGCCGCCCAGGTTGCATGCGTATCCGAACGCCCGAACCCCTGGCGTCCACGACTTTTAGGGAGACCGCCCAGATTTGGATTAGCGACGGCATTATCGATACATGCGCACCTTCGCCTCAATAGCAAGCAAGGTCGATAGGAATTTTTCTTGGCTCACTGGCAGATGTGTTGGCTCCCACCAACCATCATCGCAGTGAACTTCGAAGGCGCTGGGTTGGTGAAGCCCCACACCTACGGCTCTGCCCTCCGGCGGCTAAAACCCACCCTTGCCAAGCCCGTTTATAGTGCCTTTGGCTTCTCGGGCCTCTCCCGCGTGTATTCAGGCGCCTGGAGCTGGCAAGTCGACACTCTGCAGCGTGGCATGCACCACCTTCTTCACTTCCGCGTCTCCCTGCGAATACCCAGCCCCAAGCATGAAGAAGTAGTCCCCGACCGGAACGATCCACATCTCGGACGTGGTCGGAAACGCCCCGCCTTCGGCCGACCGCAGCGTGTACTCGATCACCACGTGTGCGGCCGCTAGCCCATCGACCTGGACTGCTTCGACTGGCACCACGATCCGCGCATCGGTCATCTGCTGCTGGATGCTCGGCAGGATCATCGACAACAGCTGCTGCGCATCGCGCGTCGGCAGCGACCCGAAGGCGCGGATGTTGGCTTTGAAGCTTGCGTTGAGGCCGTCATACGGCTCCTCGTGCTGCGTCATGATCACCAGCGGCGCAGTCGCGTGCTGCACGACCTGCTTCTGGAACTCGTCGCTGCCAATACGCGCGCGCTTGAGGTTGTCGAGATTCTGCTGTGCCGTCATCCAATGCCATCCGGCTGGCTTGGAAATGCTGAACCCAAGCGTTTCATTGACGTGGCGATCGCTCGGCTCGGCGGCCGAGGCCAAGCCGGCTAAACAGAGCGCGGTGGCAGCGAAAATATTCCTGATCATCTTCTACTCCCCAAAAAGAAAGCTCCGCCGAAGCGCATCTGCAGAAGCGGCGCATGTTGGCGCACGCCACATCATGGGGCCGCTTGCCCGCCACTGTCACCCGGTCCGGGAAAAGCCATTCCGGCGGCGCTTCTATCAGTTCACCAGCGGCAGGATGCGCTCCTTCAGCAGCTTGTATTCGGCGTCGATGACGTCCTGGTTCGGATCATGGCCGGCGTGCTCAAGCAGGACCAGGCCTTTCTGCGGTGCCTTCAGGCTTTCGTAATAGCGCTGCGCCACGTCGGGCGTGGCCAGCAGGTCCTGCGCGCCTTCGACGAAGAACATGGGGATGTCGAACTCCGTGCCCAGCTTGGGCAGATCGACCTGCGAGGCCATGCCGTCGCCGTGCAGGCCGACGAAACTGAGGAAGGAATATTCCTCGCCCGCCTCGTAGTCGGCCAACGCCTTGGCCGTGGTGTATTCGGCGGCCGGCTGCCAGGAGGCCGGAGGCGGCGTGCTGACCTTGGCTTCGTAGCGGCGGATCACCCGGCGCACCTTGCCGAAACTGCGCGGATCGGTCCACGGCGGCGCGCCCACTCCGTCCAGCACCTCCAGGGCCGCCGTGTCGCCGGCCGCGCGCGCCAGGCCCAGCAGCTTGCGGTAGCTGACCGCCTGGTTCTCGCGGAAATCGACCAGCTGCGAAGTGCCCAGGTAGGCATGGAACAGTTCCGGATGCGCCTTGGCCAGGTGCACGCCCAGGATCGAGCCCCAGGAACTGCCCCACAGGATGACCTTGCGCTGGCCGAAGCGCTGCGCCAGGTAGGCGGCCAGCTCGGCGCCGTCATCGCTCATCTGCTGGAGAGTCAGCATGGAATCCTCGGCCGGCGGGCTGCGGCCATAAGTCATGCCGGCGCCGCGCTGGTCCCATTGCACCAGCACGAAGTCGCGCGCCCAGGCGCCGTACATGCTGTCGGACAGCGGGCTGAGCGGATTGCCCGGGCCACCGCTGAGAAACAGGATGATGGGGCTGCCGCAGCGGTCGCCTTTGACGGTGACCCACTGCTCGATGCCGCCGATCTGCACGAAGCCTTTTTCGTCCACCTTCTGCATCGGCGAAGGGCAACCGGGGGCGGCCGCCTTCGGCGCGGCCACGGTGCGGGCAGTGGCGGCGGCTGGCAGCAGCGCCAGCAGCAAGGCGGCGCAAAGCAGGTGCGAACGGGGCATGGACAGTCCTGTGGGTGACGGGCGCGGCGATGCGGCGCGAGCGCGAAGCTTAGCCCAGGTGGCTCGACGCCCACCATGCGGTTGGCAGGCTGGGCTGGTAAAGCTGACCCGGCCTTCGGTCGCAAATCACCGCCCACATCCAATCAAAAAAAAGGCGATGTATTTCGTCGCCTTTCTGTATTTCTGCACCAGGGTCTTCGTCACACCGTGTAATGGCCCGGCATGAAGGCGCGGATCTGGTTGGCATAGGCACGCACGTAACCGGTGGCGACGATGGCCGGGCCCCTCACGCGGCGACCTCGATGTATTGCACCTGGCTGGACGGCGGCGGCACCGCGGCGCCGTCCTCCCGCAGGCCCGCCAGATGCAACTCGATGGCGTCATGGATCAGGTGTTCCACCTCGGCCTTGGTTGCCGCCGTGGCGATGCAGCCCGGCAGGTCGGGCACATAGGCGGAGTAGCCGTTGCCTGCTTGCTCGATGACGATGGCGTAGCGCATGACGGTCACCTCTTCAGGGCCCGTAGGATGGGTCGAGCATAGCGACACCCATCACGCGTGACGCCATGACGTCCACGGGCTTTGGGAAACAGATGTATCGGCTTGAGGCTCTGTCGCTTCGGACAGGAAGAGCGATGGGTGTCGCTATGCTCGACCCATCCTACGGGGCCTACGGTGGCATGGGATCGCATTCCTTGCGATGGATTCGCCGCCGCAGCCATCGGCCGGCCGGCGTATTCCGTTACGGCAGCGAAGTCGTCACATCATCCGCATCTGTGGACCAGGCTCTCTCACTGGCCCATCCATCGTCTGCGCCAAGGGTTCCCGCCGCTGGGCCTCGTTCAACGCCTGCAGCTGCACCATCGACTGTTCGACCGGCGTGCTGATCGCTTCCTGCGTCTTGGTCATCACCCGGTGATGCGCCGGATCACCCGGATTGCCCTGCACCACGAACAGGCTTTCGCCCTGAGCCACCCCACCGCGTTCCTCGCTGAGCAGCACGTGGTCGATCCGCGACAGGCCGTTGGCCCTGGCGACGCAGGCCACACTGGCCGCCATGCAGGCGCTCTGGTCGGTGTAGGGGCGGCCCAGGCTTTGCTCCAACTGGCGGACCGCGCGCTCGGCCTGTGGCACCAAGGGATCATCAACCGTGCGCGACCCAGGATCGGCGGATGGCACCGATCCGTAGCGGTCCATGTAGGGCGGTAGCGGCGGGTCGTTGCCGTTGGGGCGATGCGCGTCGTTCACGGCGGGAGGATAGATGCGCGGCGCGATCTCCTGCAGCGTGACCGGATCGATATCGCCGGTCTGCGGCAGACCCCGCGCCTGCTGGTAGTTGATCACCGCCGCCTGCATGGAAAGGCGATAGACGCCATCCACTTGCAGTGGACGATGGTCGGCGCCAAGAAAACCCTCTTCGTTGAGCCGCTGCTGCACAGTCCGCACGATACCCGCCGATTCGCCGATGCGGATCACGCCGTCGTCAATTACCGGCCGGGCTTCGATGCCAGCTGTGCGCCGATCCGGATCGATGGAGAGCCGACCACTGACCAGGTCAGCCACGTAATTTTCGTAATGCTGGTAGTAGCGGGTATCGACCTCCATGTGAACGTGGATCCGCTCAGTGGCCTGATCGCTTTGCGTACCAAGGGACTGTCCATACTGAACCGTGTCACCGACATTGACACCGATTGGACGCATGTGGCGAACCCTGGCGATTACCTCGCCACCTTCCCTATCAAGTATGTCGATCCGACCTCTCGCATCGTCCCGGAAGCCGATGTATCCAGTCAAAGGGGAAGGCACATCCACGTGGCGCGCTCCGGGCCGGCCCTGCGAAATGCGCGAATCTTCCAGGATGAAATCCTTCTTCAGCAGCACTTGATCTGGCGCCAGGCCGAACGAGTTGCCTGGCGTCCTGGCCTCAATTTCCTGCACTTCCCCACCGACAAGCGCCTGAGACCTGTCTACCTGCCCGCCAACAACCACCCCGTTTGCTAGGTGCGCTCCGCGATTGTCGCCGGGATGGTGAGTAACCAACCCTTCAAAATCAGGAACCGGGATATTTATGTTTGCGCCCGCCTGGGTAAGACGGTAAGGGGGAAGCCGGGGAACGTCACCTTCGCCTGTTCTTTCGTTCGTCATTTATACGATCTCCATTCGTTGAAAACACACGATTCCATTCCGTGTGAATTACCTGCATCGAGCATAAGTCGCGGAGCGACTTTGATCTATGACCGTCAGTGTTGCCTTGTCGGTTCCACTGAGCACGTAGATCTCGTACTGGTCATAAGCTTGTTCGTCGATATGCAGGCGGGACTTAACTTTCCATGCTTGCGGCTTCTTTGAAATTTGCAGAACAACCAAAGGTTCGTTCCACTGCTCGTAATCGACAAGCTTGGTTGGCGTGATTTCCATCCTGCTGTCGCTATCCAGATTGCCAGGCAAGCGGCACGTGCTGCCCCCACCTTGCCAGATTCCAAGGAGCTGTCTTGGATAACTCACTCCTGGCTGCTTGCTGTTGGCGGGCAGGCAGCCAATCGACAGCACTCCTGCAACAAGCATGAAAAATGCGGTGCGTGATCCATAACCCATACAGATACCTTCCTTTCTTGCTTGGCTTCCTACCGATGCTTGAACAACCGCAGCCTTGTGAGCTGGAGTTTCCTACCGGTCCGCTCCAAAAGAAAGGGCGGCACTGGGCCGCCCTTCACAACTCAGACAATCAGCTACCGAGGGTCACACCCCAACCGGATTGACCTTCTCCACATCGATCTTGTACTGCTTGATCGCCCTGGCCACATCCTTGCCGGTCATCTTCCCGTCGGCGGCCAAAGCCGCAATCGCCGCATGCGCGATGTAGTAACGATCGACTTCGAAGAAGCGGCGCAGGTTGGCGCGCGTGTCCGAACGGCCGAAACCATCGGTGCCCAGCACCGTGTAATGCCCCGGCATGAAGGCGCGGATCTGGTCGGCATAGGCGCGCACGTAATCGGTGGCGGCGATGGCCGGGCCCTGGCGGCCTTCCAGCAGCGTGGTCACGTAGGGCTTGCGCGGTGACTTGGCTTCCGGATTGAGGCGGTTCCAGCGCTCCACGTCGAAACCGTCCCGACGCAGCTCGTTGAAACTGGGGCAGGACCAGATGTCGGCGCTGACGCCGAAATCCTTGTCCAGCAGTTCGGCCGCCGCGATCGCCTCGCGCAGGATGGTGCCGCTGCCCAGCAGCTGCACGCGCAGCTCGCCCTTCTTCGGCTTGCCCGCATCCTTCAGCAGGTACATGCCCTTGGTGATGCCCTCGGCCGCGCCTTCCGGCATTTCCGGATGGGTGTAGTTCTCGTTCATCAGGGTGACGTAGTAGTACTCGTCCACCTGCTCGGCCATCATCTTCTGCATGCCGTGCTGCAGGACCACCGTGACCTCGAAACCGAAGGTCGGGTCGTAGCTGCGGCAGTTGGGGATGGAACCGGCGATCAGGTGGCTGAAGCCGTCCTCGTGCTGCAGGCCCTCGCCATTGAGCGTGGTGCGCCCGGCGGTGCCGCCCAGCAGGAAG
>Ga0123388_1010685_pt1 | contig 14246 bp, 16 predicted proteins | sample T0HHNO3metaT_FD_89916 | JGI IMG/M metagenome (GOLD analysis project Ga0123388, IMG submission 89916) | Methane-oxidizing artificial microbial communities from Washington, USA to study methane cycling - T0-HHNO3 metaT (Metagenome... | ecosystem: Engineered > Modeled > Simulated communities...
GCTAAATCCAATCGAAATCGCTGTTGATCCTCTTGGCCCGACGGGTAGTCAACAGTTAAATTAAAAGCGCGGGATAAGCATGTAGAGCTTGTGGCGGAGTGCTTGCGGCTTTTATCAGTGGCGCGAATCGTGGCATTGGCTTTGAAACAGCCAGAAAATTAGGAGAGCTTGGGATAACAGTCATTATCGGTGCACGCGACGTCGCGAAAGGTAAAGCAGCCGCTAATGACTTAATTTCAAGAGGAATAAAAGCAGATGCAATTTACTACGACGCGAATGACGTAAAATCCGCACACGATGTTTATGATTATCTTGATAAACATTACGGGAAGTTAGATATTCTTGTGAACAATGCAGGCGTCAACCACGAGCAATTGATGGGCAAGAATAACAGTAGCTCTTTAAGCAAAGATGCTTTACAGAATACATTCCAAACCAACTTATTTTCCGTAATTGAAATTACACAGAGATTATTGCCCTTAATTAGCAAAGCGCCTGCTGGTCGCATTGTGAATCTATCTAGCATACTGGCATCACTAACTCTGCACAGTATGCCAAACTCCCCAATAGATCCTGCTAAAGCGTTTGCCTATAACGCTTCAAAGACAGCATTAAATGTCTATACGGTTCATTTAGCCCACGAGTTGCGTGATACCAATATCAAAGTGAACTCCGCACACCCAGGTTGGGTAAAAACTGAGCTTGGCGGTGAACATGCGCCAATGGAAGTTGCAGATAGTTACAAAACCAGTGTTTACCTTGCCACATTAGATGAAAATGGTCCAAGCGGTGGTTTTTTCCATGAAACAGACCCACTCCCTTGGTAAGTTAGGAAATAGACATGGCTAAAAAAATTCCATTTCGTTACCGCGTATATTGTTTTGCGCTAGTAATGTCATTTTTTACATCAATGATTGTCTCCGGCACTGTGATTAGTTTGCGCACTAGCGCTCTTGAGGGATTTTTACATATTTGGCCATCGTCTTTCGCGATTGCATGGCCAATTGTATTTATCGCGATTCTTATCATCGCACCGCTTGTTAACAAATTTTTAAATGTGTTTATTGAGTCTAGCTAAAAGTAAGGAATAACCAATAATGAATCACATCTCCAAGTTAGAACAACTTCAGGAAATTAACATAGGTGCCAACTGCACACTCCGATACCTAAAAGCAGGTGCTGGCAAGCCACTCATTTTGATGCATACCATACGGACGCAATTAGATTACTTTCAGGAAGTAATTCCCGAGTTAGCAAAACACTATACAGTTTATGCAGTGGATTTACCTGGTCATGGCAGATCGTCTATCGATACAAGAGTCAATTACGATGAACCTTATATGCGAAAAGCAATAGTCGCTTTTATTGAAAAATTAGATTTAAGCGACGTCACGCTGGTAGGCGAATCGATAGGCGCAGTGTTGGCGCTTACAGTGGCTAATGAGGTACCGGAGCGTATTATCAAAGTAATTTCCTCTAACACCTACGACTACGAAACCCGTTATGCCGATGGTTTACGCAGGGGAAATATATTTTCGAATATCGTGATTGCCAATTATGCAGTACCCATCCATGGTGCAATCTTTGCCCTATTTGAAAACTGGCTATTTTTAGGCCTGGCAATGAAAGGTGGTTTAAGAAATAAAAGCTGGATGCCCTCTAAGCTCTTAAGTGAATTTAATCGCACAGGATTCCGCAGAGGCTATAGATATGTGGAGCGTAACGTTTTTGCTAACTGGCGATCATGGAATAAAGCAAGAGCGCAATATACTGGTGTAAAAGCACCAGTAACCTTAGTTTACGGCGATCATGACTGGTCAACAATTCCTGAGCGTCAGCGCACTGCAAAAGCACTGGGTAACATCAATATCATTACGTTAGAAAATACAGGGCATTTTGGATTTGTGGACAACCCCAAAAAATTATTAGAAGTAATTTTAAAACTTTAACCATTAGCTGTTAAAGATGATTTTCATGGAGTTAACTCAGTATAAATACAGGTTATGCAGAGTAACTCCATAAAAGACTACCTAAATTAATGATGTTTGGAATGGCAGCTATGCGGATTAACACGCCTTCGGCATGTTAGCGGCGACCTGCCATAGATTTTCAATTAGTGAATTACCGAAAGAACTCTAAGAAGCAATTTGAAACTTTCAGTCTACTATAAGGCTACTAAAAAAAGAAAAAGGCTTAGCCATTTCTGACTAAGCCTTATATATCTTGGTAGGGTGTGCGGGGATCGAACCCACGACAAACGGATTAAAAGTTGTTATAACAAATTGATTTTTAATGTTATTTACTCGACCTCTCTCGCCAATACTCGCTGACACTCGTCAAAGTTGTCACGTTTAAGATTTTCGAATGGCAACAATCGGTCAATTGCTGACCATCGTCAATTTACGGTATCCGGCGCCTAAGCCGGACAAAGCAGACGGTCATTTATTCAATATTTAATCAAATTCAATTACAATCAATCAAGTGGTGCTGCGTCTCTATATTAATATTTCAATATAGAGACCGAGAAACAATAAAACCAAGAAAAGACAAGGGGTTCCAGCCATGCGTCATGCAATTACATTTATTAATATAGAGACCCATGGGCCTCTATAATTACTGTTGGGCCCCATGAAATGAGCGCGAACTTCACGATCCAAAGGGCGCATGCCAACGACGCGCAGGAGGTTGCTGTAATGGTTGGCGAGCTACTGGCTGAAATCATGAACGCCATTGGTGTTCAGGCGTTCAACTTCGACCTTGCCGAAACGACATCCAGACTCCAGGATTTCCTTAACCGTGAGAAGTATTTTGTATTTGTCGCTTGTGGCGAGAGTGGAAATCCGGTAGGTTTTATTGCCCTTTATGAAAGCTATGCCCTTTACGCTGAGGGCGCTTTCGGCACCATGCCTGAACTTTACGTTCGTCCGGGGTACCGCACAAATGGGCTGGGCCTTCGTCTCGTATCCCAAGCAAAGTCTTTCGGAGTGTCGCGTGGCTGGACACGGTTGGAGGTTACAACGCCGCCGCTGCCGCAGTTCGACAGAACTTTGGCGTTTTATGAGCGTGAGGGTTTCGCTATAAGTGGTGGCCGCAAACTGAAGGTCTCTCTGTGATCTGTGACCCACCCCATCATTCCACCGGACCTGCGGGAAAAGCCGCGCAGGCCGGTGAATTCAGACGTTGACAGTCCGCTTAGCGGATGTTGCAGCCAGTCATTCTTAATTTTGTATGTTCCTTAGCATCGTGACAGCGCTCGGTCACAGCCTCACAATAACCTATTGATTTTATTCGCAAATAATAGAATTAAAAGTTGTTATAACCAATTGTTTTTAAATAAAAATAACCCGCCACCACTCGCTAGTCATCGCTGATAACCGTCATAATTTTCATGTTTAATGTTTTTTCTAATGTCCATACTTGGCCCTTAACGGTCAACTACAATTATTACTACATCCGGCAACTAAGCGGAGAAAGCAGACGATTGGATATTCATTGGTAGAAATATATGCTTCATTGGCCAATTGAAAACATGGCATCTAAATCATGTTTTGAATAGGTTTTATATGCTAGCAAGGTGTCTGTTTTTTCAATGCTGTCTAACTTTAACAAGTGATTTGTTACAAGTGCTGAAAGATCATCAATATTCTGTACTCGTACTATGGCAATCAGATCATATCGGCCGCTGACAGAAAACACCTCTGATATTTCAGTCATGTCATTCAATAGTTCAGCTGTTTCATTGATTTTGTGTCTTTCAATATTCATTAAGATAATGGCTGAGATCATGATTTTGTGTATTCCTTTTTAGAAATATATTTACAACTTTTGAAGCAATAATTTATTGTCACGCCGACATGTAACCTATAGATTTTGTTGAATTTAAATAGGATTAAAAGTTTCTATAACCAATTGATTTTTAATACAATTAACTCGAAATTACTAGCCAATTATCGCCGACAACTTTCATAAAAAGTCACATTTTTAATTTTAAAAACAGCGGCTATCTTCGCCAATAACTGATGTTTGAAACTAAATCATGCGGCTTACATTGCCGCATTCCATATCCGCACGCAATTCCTCCCCGCGGCTTTTGCTGCATACATTGCCTTATCCGCACGATCAATCGACGTTTCAACCGGCACATCAGGATCAAGGAGCACCACACCAAAAGATGCCGTAATATAAATCGGTTTTTTTCCATTGCACTCAATGGGCATCAAGGCTAGTCCTTCGCGCAAACGCTCCATCATGTCGTAGCAAGCCGCTAATTCAGTGTGCTGCATTAATAACAGGAACTCTTCCCCACCATAGCGGAATACTTTGTCATAAGGTCGGAGATGTTCGATGATGTAATGAACAAAAGTTGTCAACACGCAGTCGCCTGCCAGATGCCCATGGACATCGTTGACCGTCTTAAAATGGTCTAAATCTACCATGACAACACAGCAAGGCGGTAATTTGCGTTTTACTAATTCCTGCTGCTCACGAAGGGCTGGCAGGATACCTACTTTAGTAATCGCACCGGTAAGTGAATCGTGGTTGTAAAGCACGTTTTCCAATTCGTGCTCTAAGGCTGATATTTCAAGGCGCAACCGTTCTAGTGAGTTAGAGAAATTGTCAAAGTCAAAGGTGCTAACAGGTTTCCCTTTTTTTGCTTTCACCAGCAATTTTGCTGCCCGCTCGTGCATGAGTTTATGCGCTTCTCCCAAAGCAACAAATCCAGAAAGATCACGCAATTTCTCAGGGATTTTACTGTAGTACCATTGACCGAAGCGGCACGCCTCATGAGCATGAGGCGCAATATCATGTTGGTCTGCCGGCAACTGGCAAGCGAGTGCACGAACTAAGCCCGCATACCACTGGTTGTGATTAAAGAGAGCTTGCTCCAGCTGATTGAGCATTGCTTGCAGCTCATCTCGGGTCAGATCATAGAGTTCCATTTAATTCTCCCGTGACTTCAATACTAGATGTAATGTTTCGTGTAATAGTAGCATTTATGCATGAATATCTAGATTTAGAATCAGCAATGACTTTACTCAAATCTCTCCTTCCTGATGCAGAGTGGTTTATAGCTCAAGTTGAGTCGAAATAGGGAATTTTTAAATGCGCGTCAACAGACCTGCTACCGTGAGATGAAAAAACAATGATTTCTAAGCTTATTACAGCTTAACAACAACTGCTCCTGGGGCGTGATTCTTAACCGACTCAATACCATTATCTCTTGCCGTGGCGGTCTCATATGACTCGCTAGCTCCTATAATCTGGCTATTAGCCGCCTTGAGATTAAACATGAATTTACCCGAGCTTGTTAACTTTCGTTCATAGCTACTGTCAATAGTGGCATTTTTCTTCACTGACTCTATGCCGTTATTGCAACCTGACTTAGCTTTATAACCCTCACTTGTTAAAATTGTCTGTCCGTTAGAAGCTTTTAGCCTAAACCTGAACTCGTCCGCTTTATCAGTGTAAATTTCAAATTTTCCAGCCATATCTTTCTCCTATTTTTAGTTACAAAGGATACATGAATATTTAGGTGACTTAACTCTGAACCAGATTAATGGTGATGTAATCTGGAACATCATCCAAGGTGAAATGAAGCGTGGAAATAAGACTGCAACGGTGAATCGTCATTTGGCGGTCACTAGGGCAATTTTAAGAATGGCGCGGGATGAGTGGCAGTGGATTGATGCGATGCCTAAAATCCGATTGTTGTCGGGTGAGGTTGAACGCGATCGCTGGCTAACACGTGATGAGGCTAATCGGTTGATCGAAGCTTCACCGCCTCATTTAGCGGCTTTAATACGCTTTGCTTTAGCTACGGCTGCCGTGCTGGGAAGATCACCAGTCTTGAATGGCATCGGGTCGATTTAGATCGTAAAACGGCTTGGTTAGACAAGACTAAAAATGGAACACCGAGAGGTGTACCGCTAAATTCGGATGCGATTGAAGTATTGTTGTCGGTGCAAGGAAACCATTCCTAATACTGCTTCACTTATCAAAAACAACCGATTAAAACGGCAATAACGAATCATGCTTGGTATGCCGCAATTGAGAAAGCGGGCTTGAATGATCTAAGGTTTCACGATCTCAGGCATACATGGGCATCATGGCATCATGGCATCATGGCATCATGGCATCGTCAGGCTGGCACTTCATGCGATGAGTTGAAAGACTTAGGCGGATGGAAGTCACGTTCGATGGTAGATCGTTATGCAAAGTTTGCTACGGAACACTTAACCGTCGCCGCGTCTAGGATTGAAACTGGACGCACCGCAAACGTGATGGATTTGGTCACGTTTAAGTCACGCCAAGAAAAGAAAAAGGCTTAGCCATTTCTGACTAAGCCTTATATATCTTGGTAGGGTGTGCGGGGATCGAACCCACGACAAACGGATTAAAAGTCCGCTGCTCTACCAGCTGAGCTAACACCCCATTCGTTTCTCAAGTAATTTGTGTCACTCAGGAAAGGCCGCAATTATGGGGGAAACTATTCACTTGGTCAATGACAAAATAGAAAATTTTCATATTTTTATCGCATTTATTTTTATTGACTTCGGCATGATTTTATACATGCCGGAATTTACCCCAAAATTGCCTTAATTTTAATCAGCGCATGCCGGGTAGCTTGCCGCCCATCAGGCCTCCCATGCTGCGCATCATTTTTGACATGCCGCCTTTGCTGAACATTTTCATCATTTTTTGCGTTTCTTCAAACTGTTTCAGCAAACGGTTTACTTCCTGTACTTGCACGCCTGAACCATCGGCAATACGCTTTTTACGGGTTGCCTTGATAATCTCGGGCTTGCGGCGTTCCATTGGCGTCATGCTATTAATGATGCCCTCTATGCGACGCAGGCTTTTATCGGCATCATCCGGGTTAACCTTGGCCGCCATGCCGGCTATCTGGGATGGCATTTTGTCCATAAGCGCCCCCATGCCGCCCATTTTACGCATTTGCGACATTTGCGCTTTAAAGTCATCAAGGTCAAAATTCTTACCTGACTTCACTTTATCGGCGAGTTTCTGCGCTTCTGCCATATCGACATTTTTATGCGCCTGCTCAATCAGGCCGAGCACGTCACCCATACCTAATATGCGCGATGCCATGCGATCCGGATAGAATGGCTCCAGCCCATCGACTTTTTCACTGACGCCGACAAACTTGATTGGCTTACCCGTCACATGGCGGACTGATAAAGCGGCACCGCCGCGAGAGTCACCATCCAGCTTGGTAAGAATCACACCGGTAAGCGGCAAAGTATCGCCAAAGGCTTTCGCCGTGTTAATCGCATCCTGCCCTTGCATAGCATCAACTACAAACAGGGTTTCAATCGGGTTCAGCTGCGCATGCAATGCCTTGATCTCGGCCATCATGGCCTCATCAATACCCAGGCGGCCTGCCGTGTCAAAAATCACCACATCATAGTAACCGCGTTTGGCAAAATCCAGCGTAGCGGCAGCAATATCAGCCGGCTTCTGGCTGGCATTGCTATCAAAACACTCGACTTCAAGCTGCTTTGCCAGTGTTTTAAGCTGTTCTATCGCTGCCGGGCGGTAAACATCGGCACTCGCGAGCAACACCTTCTTTTTCTGCTCTTTAAGTAATTTTGCCAGTTTGCCTGAGGTTGTCGTTTTACCGGAGCCCTGCAAACCCGCCATCAGGATAATGGCTGGCGGCACGGCGGCTAGATTCAGGCCGACATTTTCCTTACCCATCAGCTCCGTCAACTCATCATTCACGACCTCGATGACAGCCTGCCCTGGGGTGAGGCTTTGCAATACTTCTTTACCCTGCGCGCGCAATTTAACCGCCGCGATAAAGTCTTTTACTACCGGCAATGCAACGTCGGCCTCCAGCAGTGCCATACGCACTTCACGCATGGCATCTGCAATGTTTTCGTCCGTCAAGCGCGCCTGTCCACGCAGGTTCTTAATGACGCCTTGCAGGCGTCCGGTTAGGTTTTCTAGCATTTTTATACTCTTTACGTCATTTAAGTTTCAATTTTACATCAACCTATTATCTTTACCGCACATTTGCGCCATAATTACATCATGCAGAAATTAATTCCTTATATTGTCGTTGTATTTATTTACCTGGCTGTAGCGGCCGATTTCTGGCGCGCACCCAAATTAGCCGAAAAAAGTAAACACCTGAAGCTGCATTCAATGATGATTGCCCTTGGCCTGCTGGTGCATGGCTGGCTTTTGCATCAGAGTATTTTCTCGGCGGGGTTCAACCTGGGATTCTATGAGTCGGTTTCGGCAATACTTTGGCTCACGGTTTTAATCTACTGGGTCACAGACCGCGACCATCAACTGCACAGCCTGCAGGCATTTGTACTGCCGCCAGCGGCATTATTCGCATTACTGCCCGCATTCTTCTCCAGCCACCATTTTTTACCTGATGCCAACAACAGCCTGTTCATCGCGCATGTATGGATAGCGATGCTCGCCTATAGCCTGTTCACTTTTGCGGCACTGCATGCGGCGCTGATGGCAATTGCCGAGCGCAGCCTGCATCATAAAAGCAGCCTGATCACGCTGCCGAGCTTCCCCCCGCTCATGATGATGGAATCTTTGCTGTTTAAAATTATCGGCCTGGGTTTCGCTTTGCTGACTATCACACTGATCAGCGGCATGTGGTTCTCTGAAGAAATTTTTCACAAAGCACTGGATTTTAACCACAAGACCATCTTTTCGATTGCAAGCTGGTTTATCTACGCAGCCCTGCTATTTGGCAGATACCAATATGGATGGCGCGGCCTCAAGGCGATCAGATGGACCATGATAGGCTTTGTGCTGTTGCTGCTGGCTTACATCGGCAGCAAATTTGTTTCGCAGATCCTGCTCGGCAGATAAACGGGTAGCCCAATAAAAATGGACCAGGTAGCTTGACTGCCTGGTCCATTTTTATTTTTAAAGCCTGATATAAGCCGACGCTGATTAACGCAAACTGATCTGCGGCCAGCCTTGCTGTTTTGCATAATCAGATAAAATCTCATCTGCATCAACCGCTACCGGGTTGCTTACCAGCTTCATCAGCGGCAAGTCATTGTGCGAGTCGCTGTAGAAATAGCTGGTAGCATAATCGGTTAACGCGCTACCGCGTTCTGCCAGCCACTGGTTGATTCGCGTCACCTTCCCTTCTTTAAAGCTGGGCACACCGCTTACGCCGCCGGTATATTCACCATTCACCATTTCCGGATCGGTACCGATCAGGTTATCGATGCCATAAGCCGCTGCAATCGGCCTGGTCACAAAGCTATTGGTCGCCGTGATCACCAGGCACAGATCACCCGCCGCCTTATGCTTATTCACCAGATCCTGCGCTTTTTGCGTCATCATGGGGCGAATCACTTTTTCCATATACCTTTGGTGCAGTTCGTCGAGAAACTTTTTAGGGAGCTGGCTAAGCGGTTTTAATTGAAACTCCAGAAACGCATAAATATCCAGGGTACCGTTTTTATAATCCTGATAGAACTGCTCATTGCGTGCCTGATGCGCTGCGCCGTCGAGAAGCCCTTCATTGATTAAGAACAAGCTCCAGTTATAGTCGCTATCACCTGCAAGCAGCGTGTTATCCAAGTCAAATAAAGCCAGATTCTGTGTATTGTTTTGAACCATATTAAATATCTTTTTGTTGAGTTGCTGAAAGTACTAAAAATACGCCTATTAAAATCACAGCCAGCGCGACCAACTCCATAGAGGTCACATGCTCGCCCGCAAACCAGATGCCTACCGTAAATGCCACCACCGGGTTCACAAAAGTATTGCTGCTGGCTACCAGCGGCCGCACCGTGCGCAATAAATACTGGTACGCGCTATAGGCAACAAGCGACCCCAGCACTATCTGGAATAGCAGCGCACCCCATGACTTGATGCTAATTACCTGAGGCCAGGTTTCACCGGTGACAGCACTGACTATCAGCAGAGCCACACCACCCGCCAGCATCTGCGCCGCACTTGCCATCAACCCCTGCGGCATGGCCAGATGTTTACTCCAAACCGAGCCGAACGACCAGCTTGCTGCCGCAAATATCAGCAGAAATGCGCTGATAAAGTGTCCGCTGAAACTGCCACCAAGATTAAGCAATACAATACCAAGCAAACCAATAGCAATACCGAGCCACTCCCTGGCAACGATCTTATGCCCCCAAAGTGAAGAAAACACCGCCATCCATATGGGTGCCGTAGCGATTGATAATGCGGCGACACTCGATGAAACGGTCTGCTGCACATAACATACTGTCCCATTGCCTAATGCAGGCAGCAACAAGCCCACGACAGCGGCACCTGCCCACTGCCGCTTGTTGGGGTCAGGCACGCCCAGATAGCGCATCACCGCATATAAAATCACGCCAGCTATTGTAAAGCGCATGCCGGCCATCATAAACGGCGGAAAACTTTCAATGCCAAAACGAATGGCAAGGTAAGTGGAGCCCCAAATGAAATAGGTGCAGAAAAGCGCTGCTACGATCAACAGGGTTTGCCGGGCTTTAGGCATGGTAATTTTTGTACGTTCCTTTCCGATTAGGCTAGAGATGTGCTTAAGCAGAAGTCATCTGCAAACCGTTTCATCGTTAAATCAAGCCAAGACAAGGCGCACGAGCGCAGACAGTACACCCGGTACGGCAAGCGAGCGCAACGCCGTATGGCTTGATTTTACGATGAAACTACACCTGAGGGTGGGCGCGTTCGAGTTTAGAATGCAGCTTGTTCAGACCATTCAAGTACGCTTTGGCTGAAGCCACCACGATATCCGTATCGGCACCCTGCCCGTTCACGATACGGCCGCCTTTTGAAAGCCGCACAGTCACCTCACCCTGCGCATCGGTACCGCTGGTGATGTTATTCACGGAATACAGCAACAGTTCAGCACCGCTATCCACGATTTTCTCTATCGCCTTAAATGCAGCATCCACCGGGCCGCCGCCATCCGCTTCTGATTTCTGCTCTGCGCCGTTGTCTGAAATGGTAATCAGCGCATGCGGCACTTCTCCGGTTTCTGAAGCCACTTGCAGGTAAACCAATTTAAAGTTTTCCGTCGCCTCGGAAACGAATTCATCACTGACCAACGCATGCAGGTCTTCATCAAAAATCTCGGATTTTTTATCTGCCAAGTCCTTGAAGCGTGCAAAAGCGGCATTGAGCAGATCTTCGGTCTCAAGCTCAATCCCAAGTTCTTTCAATCGTGTCCTGAATGCATTGCGGCCAGACAGTTTTCCCAAGGTCAATTTATTCGTATTCCAGCCCACATCTTCCGCACGCATGATTTCATAAGTTTCTCGGTGCTTCAATACGCCATCCTGGTGAATGCCGCTCTCGTGGGCAAATGCGTTAGCACCGACAATCGCCTTGTTCGGCTGAACCGGGTAGCCCGTGATCGAAGAAACCAGCTTGCTCGCCGGCACGATTTGCGTAGTATCGATGGTTGTAGCCAGATTGAAGATATCACCGCGAGTCTTGATCGCCATGACCACCTCCTCCAAACTGGCATTGCCTGCACGCTCACCCAAGCCGTTAATCGTACATTCCACCTGGCGTGCGCCGCTCATTACAGCAGCCAGGGAGTTGGCGACCGCCATCCCCAAATCATTATGGCAGTGTGTTGACCATACGACTTTATCGCTGTTCGGTACGCGCGCGATCAGGTCACGCATACGCTCGCCCCAGGCTGCAGGAATGGAATAGCCCACCGTATCCGGCACATTGATGGTTTTTGCACCCGCTTTGATCACTTCGTCGAAAATACGCACTAGGAAGTCCATTTCCGAGCGCACAGCGTCTTCGGCCGAAAACTCGACATCATCGGTATATTCCAACGCCCATTTGACTGCCTGTACTGCGCGCTCGACCACCTGGTCTTCCGTCATGCGGAGCTTGTTTTCCATATGGATCCTGCTGGTGGCGATAAAGGTATGGATACGGCCGCTGGCGGCCGGCTTGATTGCCTCGCCGGCACGCCGCACATCGTTTTCACTTGCGCGCGCAAGCGAACAGACCGTAGAGTTCTTGATGATTTTTGCAATTTCATGGATCGCATCGAAATCACCGGGGCTTGCAGCTGCAAAACCGGCTTCAATCACGTTGACACCCAACTTCTCAAGCTGGCGTGCAATACGGATTTTTTCTTCTTTAGTCATTGCTGCGCCCGGACTCTGCTCGCCATCGCGCAACGTGGTATCAAAAATGATAATCTGCTCTTGTTTCTTAGTGGTTTGGTTCATATACGGTTACCTAACTTTTTATTCAGTTTTTAGCTAACTATTGCTTGAATAATTCAGCTCAAAAACCGCACCTGATCAGAAACGCCAAGGTTCAGACATCAGGTGCAGCGCGCTTTAATACTAGTATGGGGGGGGTGGGGGATATAGTCTGCGCACTAGCGCAGCAACGCACGCAGGCGTAACGCAAAGGTTTTGCGTAAAACAAAAGCACTGGCAGCGAGGCTGAGTGCAAAAGAAATATAGATGATGTGTGAGTTCAACATGATGAATAGAAATATAATGTTTTTCAGCGAGTTACGCAAGCATTTAACTATTTGAATTTATTTATCATAATGATAAATAAATTCAAAGTTGACCGGCTACGGTTGTTTCGCTGATTTAAGCTTGCCGCGTACCCACATGACATAGCCGGAAAGTGCGTACACCACCATAACCAGGAACAACACCTCAGGCGGGCTGTATGAGATCAGCACCAGCGCAAGCACAACCCCCAAAATCACAAAGAACGGTACGCTGGCTTTTAAATTAATATCCTTACCGCTGTAGTAGCGCAAATCGCTCACCATGGACGCGCCGGCAAACACGGTCAGGCTCCAGGCCATCCATTTCCATTTCAATACGCCAAAGAACACATCGCGTTCACTTACCCCATACTCATATGACACCCAGACAAACCCCGCCAGCAATGCTGCCGCAGCCGGACTTGGCAAGCCCTGGAAATAACGCTTATCCTGATGCTCATCATCAAGCTTGGTATTGAAACGTGCCAGTCGCAATGCTGCGCAGGCGCAATAAATAAAGGCTGCGATCCAGCCCAGTTTGCCCAGCGGTTTTAATGCCCAGACATAAAGTATCAAGGCCGGCGCCACCCCAAAAGAAACCATATCGGACAGACTATCATATTCAGCGCCAAAAGCACTTTGCGTATTCGTCATACGTGCAACACGCCCATCCAACCCATCCATCACCATGGCGATAAAAATAGCGATCGCCGCCAGTTCAAACTTGCCGTTCATGGCCTGCACAATGGCATAAAAACCAGCAAACAAAGCTGCTGAAGTAAACAGGTTCGGCAGTAAATAAATACCCCGCGAGCGCAAAGACGGAATATCGGAATTACGGCGGGATAGTTTTTGTTTAGGTTCGATCATAGCGATATCACATAGTTGGATATGCTAAGTATAAATCATGAATAATCACGGCGTGAAAAAATAAGCTGACCGCCAAGCAAAAAGCCGGCATTCATGCCGGCTTTTTGCCATTACAATTCACTCACGGGCTAGTTTGCCGCGGCTGGCGCCGGTTCTGCAACAAATATCTCTACACGGCGATTTTTAGCGCGATTGGCGGCCGTATCATTTGCCACCAGAGGCTCGCGTGACCCACGGCCATCAATCGTAATGCGGCTTGCGGGTACGCCTTTTGCAGCCAGGTAATCACGTGTGCTGGCAGCACGGTTTAATGATAACGGATTGTTGATTGCATCCGTACCCGTACTGTCGGTATGGCCGATGATGGTGACTGTAGTCGCCGGATTGCTTACCAGGCTTTTCGCGAACGTATCCAGGACAGGCCTGAAATTTGACTTGACATCGGCACGGCCGACATCAAACGAAATATCACTGGGGATATCCAGTTTCAGGCGATTATCTGCGGTTTGCGTAACGGCAACCCCGGTACCTGCAGTTGCCTTTTCCATCTCGGCTTTCTGCTCCTGCATGCGTTTGGACCATACATTACCAGCCACACCGCCGGCAGCCGCGCCCACAGCAGCACCAATCACGGCACCTTTGCCGCCGCCGGCCACTGCACCAACCACCGCGCCTGCACCTGCGCCAATTGCCGCGCCCTTGGCTGTGCCTTTTTGTGTTTCTGTCATGCTAGCGCAACCACTGAATATGAAAGTCGCAGCTACTGCGCCCACTATCAATTTCTTGTTCATATTATTCTCCTCATTGTTGATTCCAGCAGAATGTCATTCTACACCCATAAAATTACGCTTTAAATACATAAAATAAC
>Ga0123388_1008270_pt1 | contig 14241 bp, 13 predicted proteins | sample T0HHNO3metaT_FD_89916 | JGI IMG/M metagenome (GOLD analysis project Ga0123388, IMG submission 89916) | Methane-oxidizing artificial microbial communities from Washington, USA to study methane cycling - T0-HHNO3 metaT (Metagenome... | ecosystem: Engineered > Modeled > Simulated communities...
CCGGCCACCTTGAAGTCCATGTCGCCGAGGTGATCCTCGTCGCCGAGGATGTCGGTCAGCACCGCGAAACGGTTGCCATCCTTGATCAGGCCCATCGCGATACCGGCAACATGCGCCTTCAGCGGCACGCCGGCGTCCATCAGTGCGAGCGAGCCGCCGCACACCGAAGCCATCGACGACGAACCGTTCGATTCGGTGATTTCCGACACCACGCGCATCGAGTAGCTGAACTCTTCCGGCGACGGCAGCACAGCGAGCAGCGCGCGCTTGGCCAGACGACCATGGCCAATCTCGCGGCGCTTCGGTGCGCCGAAGCGGCCGGTTTCACCGGTGGCGAACGGCGGCATGTTGTAGTGAAGCATGAAGCGGTCGCGGTACTCGCCGCCCAGCGCGTCGATGATCTGCTCGTCGCGGCCGGTGCCCAGCGTGGCGATCACCAGCGCCTGCGTCTCGCCGCGCGTGAACAGCGCCGAACCGTGGGTACGCGGCATCACGCTGTTGCGAATCGCGATCGGACGCACGGTGCGCGTGTCGCGACCGTCGATGCGCGGCTCGCCGTTCAGGATGCGGCTGCGCACGATGCGCGCTTCCATGTCGAAGAAGTAGTTCTTGATCGTGTTCACGTCCGGCGCCGTCGCGGCGTCGGCGGTCAGCGCAGCGATCACTTCGTCGCGCAGGGCGTTCACGCTCTGGCTGCGCACCTGCTTCTGCGTGATGCGGTAGGCATCCTGCAGCTTGGCTTCGGCCAGCTCGGAAATGCGGTTCCACAGCGCTTCGTCGCGGGCCGGCGCCTGCCAGTCCCACTCCGGCTTGCCGGCGACTTCGACCAGTTCATTGATCGCATTGATCGCGGCCTGCATCTGCTCGTGGCCATAGACCACGGCGCCCAGCATGACTTCTTCCGACAGTTCCATCGCTTCCGACTCGACCATCAGCACGGCTGCTTCGGTACCGGCGACGACCAGGTTCAGCTTGCTGTCCTTCAGCTGCGAGGCAGTCGGGTTGACGATGTACTGGCCATCGATATAGCCCACGCGGGCGGCGCCGATCGGGCCACTGAACGGGATGCCGGAGATCGCCAGTGCGGCGGATGCGCCGATCATGGCCGGAATGTCGGCATCGACTTCCGGGTTCAGAGACAGCACCTGAACGATGACCTGAACTTCGTTGTAGAAGCCTTCCGGGAACAGCGGGCGGATCGGGCGATCGATCAGACGCGAGGTCAGCGTTTCCTTCTCGGTCGGACGGCCCTCGCGCTTGAAGAAACCGCCGGGGATACGGCCCGCGGCGTAGAACTTTTCTGCGTAATCAACGGTGAGCGGGAAAAAATCCTGGCCGGCCTTTGCCGACTTCTGGGCCACGACGGTCGCCAACACGACGGTTTCTTCGACGTTTACGATGACGGCGCCGCTCGATTGACGCGCGATCTCGCCGGTTTCCAGCACCACTTTCTGGGTGCCGAACATGAATTCCTTGCGGGTAGCGTTAAGCAAGTCGATTCCTTTCGATTCGATGAGTGGCGGGCATCGTCCGCCCGCCAGAAAAAACAAACCGGCGGAGCCGCAAAGGACTCACGCCGGTATGTGGTGTCAAGCCTGCGAAGGCTCAGACATTGCCTTCGGATGCAATTACTTGCGCAGACCGAGGCGGCCGATCAGCGAACGATAGCCGTCTGCGTTGGTGCGCTTCAGGTAGTCAAGCAGCTTGCGACGCTGGCTCACCATCTTGAGCAGACCACGACGCGAGTGGTGGTCCTTGACGTGTTCCTTGAAGTGACCGGTCAGGTCGTTGATGCGTGCGGTCAGCAGGGCGACTTGAACTTCGGGCGACCCCGTATCGCCGGCCGCGCGCTGGAAGTCGGCCACGATGCGGGCTTTATCGGCGGAAACGATAGCCATTGATCTAAACTCTCTCGTTTGGAAAACCCAAAATTATACGCCACAGTTGCGCAATCTCAAGCCTATTTCAAGGCTTTTGCGCACTTTCCTGCGGCAACAGGCGCTTCACCCGCAAGCGGGCGCCGCGTACGACGACCAGACCGAGAAAAGCCGGTCCGGCATAGGCGCGCAACACGCCTTCTTCTTGCAACGCAATGTCCGCGTCGACCGCTGAAAGCGACACCGACTGGCCATTGATCAGGCGCTGCGCATCCGCGTCGGCAATCCGGCAGAGCGGCATGTCCTGCAACAGGATGTCGGCGGGATTCAACAGCGACGCGCGCGCGTCATCGTCAAGCGCGGCGATCTGCTCAAGCGTCACCGCACGATCAAGTCGCAAGGGCCCGGTGCGCGTTCGGCGCAGTCCGGTCAGGTGAGCGCCGCAGCCCAGCATCGCGCCGATGTCTTCAGCCAGCGTACGGATATAGGTGCCCTTGCTGCACAGCACGCGCATCGAAAATGACGGCAGCGCGACATCCAGCAGTTCGATCTCGTGGATGCGCACATGGCGGACCGCACGCTCGATGGTTTCGCCGGCGCGGGCGTATTCGTAGAGCGGTTTGCCGGCGTGCTTGAGCGCCGAGTGCATCGGCGGTATCTGCTCGATGTCGCCGGTATGCGCATCGACGGCGCCGCGCAGCGCAGCTTCGTCGATCGCGACTTCGCGGGTTTCGAGTACTTCGCCTTCGGCATCTCCGGTCGTCGTCCGCACACCGAGCCGCACCTGGGCGACATACTCCTTGTCGGCATCCAGCATCAGCCCGGCAAAGCGCGTCGCCTCGCCGAAGCAGACCGGCAGCAGGCCGCTGGCCAGCGGATCGAGCGTGCCGGTGTGCCCGGCGCGGGCGGCCTGAAACAGACGACGCGCCTTCTGCAGCGCGTCGTTCGAACTGAGACCTATGGGTTTGTCGAGCAACAGCACACCGTTGATCGCCTTCCAGCGCGAGCGTGGCTGCAACTCAATCCTCGCCGGTGGAGGGGCCGGAATGCAGGGCCTTGTCGATCAGGCGGGACAGCTGGTCGGCACGTTCCATCGTCTGGTCATGCACGAAGTGCAGCTGCGGCGTGGTGTGTATGCGCACGCGGCGGCCGATTTCGCGGCGCAGGAAGCCGGACGCGCGCACCAGACCTTCATGAATCAGCTTCTGCGCATCACCTTCGGCCAGCGTGCTGTAGTAGATCTTGGCGTGCGCATAGTCCGGCGTCAGCTCGACCGCGGTCAGCGACACCATGCCGACGCGCGGGTCCTTCAGTTCGGTGGCGATCAGCTTCGCGAGTTCGCGGCGGATCGCCTCCGATACACGGTCACTGCGGGAGTAACGTTCGCTCATCGAGTGTGCACGTCAGGCTCAGGCTAGCTTGCGGGCGATTTCCTGGATTTCGAAGACCTCGAGCTGGTCGCCTTCTTCGATCTCGTTGTAACCGCGCAGCGACAGACCGCACTCGTAACCTTCCTTGACTTCCTTGACGTCGTCCTTGAAGCGCTTGAGCGAATCGAGCTCGCCGGTCCACACCACCACGTTGTTGCGCAGCAGGCGGGCGCTGGCGCCACGCTTGACCAGACCCGAAAGCACCATACAACCGGCAATCGTGCCGATCTTGGTGCCGCGGAACACCTGGCGGATTTCCACCGTACCAAGCACGTGCTCGCGCTTTTCCGGCGCCAGCATGCCCGACAGCGCAGCCTTCACCTCATCGACCGCTTCGTAGATGATGGTGTAGTAACGCAGATCGACACCGAAGTTCTCGGCCAGCTTGCGTGCACCGACGTCGGCGCGGACGTTGAAGCCGATGATGACGCCCTTGGAAGCCTGCGCCAGGTTCACGTCGGTTTCCGAGATCGCACCGACCGCGGCATGGATCACCTGCACGCGCACTTCGTCGGTGGACAGCTTCATCAGCGACTGCACCAGCGCTTCCTGCGAACCCTGTACGTCGGCCTTGATGATGAGCGGCAGCACGCGGACCTCGCCCTCGCCCATCTGCTCGAACATCGATTCCAGCTTGGCGGCCTGTTGCTTCGCCAGCTTCACGTCGCGGAACTTGCCCTGACGGAACAGCGCAATTTCACGCGCCTTGCGTTCGTCGGCCAGCACCATCGCCTCGTCACCGGCGGCCGGCACGTCGGACAGACCCTGAATTTCCACCGGGATGGACGGACCCGCTTCGCTGATCGCCTTGCCGGACTCGTCCAGCATGGCGCGCACACGGCCGAATACCTGACCGCACAGCAGGATGTCGCCGCGCTTCAGCGTACCCGACTGCACCAGCACCGACGCGACCGGGCCCTTGCCTTTGTCGAGCCGCGCTTCGATCACCAGACCGCGGGCGGGAGCTTCCTTCGGCGCCTTCAGTTCAAGCACTTCAGCCTGCAGCAGCACGTTCTCGAGCAGTTCGTCGATGCCCGTCCCCTTCTTTGCCGACACCGGGATGAAGGGCGAGTCGCCACCGTATTCTTCCGGCACCACACCTTCGGCCACCAGTTCCTGCTTGACGCGGTCCGGGTTGGCTTCCGGTTTGTCGATCTTGTTGATCGCCACGACCATCGGCACGCCGGCCGCCTTTGCGTGGTGGATGGCTTCACGCGTCTGCGGCATCACGCCGTCGTCCGCCGCCACCACCAGGATGACCAGATCGGTCGCTTTCGCACCGCGGGCACGCATGGCCGTGAAGGCCTCGTGACCCGGGGTGTCGAGGAAGGTGATCATGCCGCGCGGCGTATCGACGTGATAGGCGCCGATGTGCTGCGTGATGCCGCCCGCTTCGCCAGCGGCCACACGGGCACGGCGGATGTAGTCGAGCAGCGAGGTCTTGCCGTGATCGACGTGACCCATGACAGTGACGACCGGTGCGCGCGGCAGCAGCTCGACATCCTTGTGCTCATCGTCGGCCTCGCCGAGGAAGGCTTCCGGATCGTCCAGCTTGGCGGGCTTGGCAACGTGGCCCATTTCCTCGACCAGGATCATTGCGGTTTCCTGGTCCAGCACCTGGTTGATGGTGACCATCTGACCAAGCTTCATCAGCACCTTGATCAGTTCGGTCGCCTTGATCGCCATCTTGTGGGCGAGGTCGGCGACGGAAATCGTTTCCGGCACCAGCACCTCGCGTACGACGGCTTCGATCGGCGCCTGCTGCTGGCCCTGATCGTGGTCGCGATGGTTACGGCCCTTCGGGCCACCACGCCAGCCACCGGTACCGGCGTCGCCGCGCGTCTTGATCTGACGGCGCTTGGCGGCGTCGTCCTTCCAGTTCGAACCCGGCTTGGCCTTGGCGGCCGCCGGCGCCGCCGGCTTGGCCTTGGCGGCCTTGTCGTCGGGCTTGGCCGGTTTGTGCAGCGTTCCGGCAGGCGCCTTCGCTGCCGCCGCCTTGGCCTCTTCCTCCGCTTTGGCCTTGGCTTCGGCCTCGGCTTGCGCGCGCACCAGACGGGCTTCCGTCTCCTGGCGCATGCGGATTTCGCGTTCCTGCTTTTCCTTGAGCTCACGCGCCTGGTGGGCGAGCAGTTCGGAGTGGCGCTTGGCTTCGCGTTCGCGCGCGGTCAGCGGACGCGGCTCGGTCGGCGCAGCCGCCTCGGCCACGACTTCCGGAGCGCTTTCGGCCACCGGCTCGGGCGTCTCGACCGGCGCGGGTTCGGGTTCGGGCTCAGGTTCCGGCTCGGGTTCGGGCTCAGGTTCCGGCGCCACTTCGAGCACCGGTTCCGGCACCACCGGCGTCGGCTCGGGCTCGGGAGCAAAGGTCGCTTCGTCAGCCACGACGTCGGCCGCGAGCTCTTCGGTCGCCGCCGCCTGCGCTGCTTCTTCGGCCAGCAGTTCGGCCGGATCGCGCTTGACCAGCACGCGCTTCTTGCGCACTTCGACCTGCACGGTACGCGCCTGACCGGACGAATTGGTCGCCTTGATCTCGGTGGTCTGACGACGGGTCAGCGTGATCTTGGTCTTTCCCGCCGTATCGCCGTGCTGACGCCGCAAGTAGTCGAGCAGGCGCGTCTTGTCCTGCTCGGTCAGCGAATCGCCTTCGCTCTTCTTGTCCACACCGGCCTGCTTCAGCTGCTCAAGCAGCGCGGCCGCGGGGATTTTCAGCTCGGTCGCAAACTGGGAAACACTCATCAACGCCATACCGTCCTCAATTATTCAAACCAGTGCGCGCGCGCAGTGGTGATCAGCGATGTCGCGCGCGCAGCATCGATGCCGGCGATCTCGACCAGTTCATCAACAGCGAGATCAGCCAGATCATCGCGCGTGCGCACATTGGCGCGCGCCAGCTGCGCCGCCAGCTGCTTGTCCATGCCGTCCAGTGCAAGCAGGGCGTCATCGACCTGCTCCAGCTGCTCTTCGTCGACGATGGCTTCGGTCAGCAGCACGTTACGTGCGCGAGTGCGCAGTTCGTTCACCGTGTCTTCGTCAAACGCCTCGATCTCGAGCATTTCGGCCAGCGGCACGTAGGCCACTTCCTCCAGCGTCGAGAAACCCTCCTCGATCAGGATGTCCGCCACTTCTTCATCCACGTCCAGCTTGGCCATGAACAGCAGGCGGATGGCGGCGTTCTCTGCGTCCGACTTGGCGGCCGACTGCTCGACCGTCATCAGGTTGATCTTCCAGCCGGTCAGCTCGGACGCGAGGCGCACGTTCTGGCCGCTGCGGCCGATGGCGATCGCAAGATTGTCCTCGCTGACCACGACGTCCATGCTATGCGCGTCCTCATCCACCACGATGGAGGCGACTTCGGCCGGCGCCAGCGCGCCAATGACGAACTGCGCCGGATCAGGCGACCACAGGATGATGTCGACGCGCTCACCGCCCAGCTCGTTGGTCACCGCCTGCACGCGCGAACCGCGCATGCCGATGCAGGTGCCTTGCGGATCGACGCGCGGATCGTTCGACTTGACAGCAATCTTGGCGCGGATGCCCGGGTCACGGGCAGCACCCTTGATCTCGATGAGGCCGTCTTCGATCTCCGGCACTTCGAGTTCGAACAGCTTCATGATGAACTCGGGCGCGGTACGCGACAGGATGATCTGCGGGCCGCGCGCCTGACGATCGACACGCAGCAGCACTGCCTTGACGCGGTCGCCGACGCGCAGGTTCTCGCGGGCAATGATGTGTTCGCGCGGCAGCAGCGCCTCCAGACGACCCACCTCGACGATGGCATTGCCGCGCTCGATGCGTTTGATGGTGCCGGTGACCAGATGGTCCTTGCGTTCGAGGAAGTCGTTCAGGATCTGTTCGCGCTCGGCGTCGCGGATGCGCTGCAGGATGACCTGCTTGGCGGCCTGCGCACCGATGCGGCCGAAATCGACCGGCTCCAGCGCTTCTTCGATGTAGTCGTCGACCTGGATGTCGGCGATCTGCTCGCGCGCATCGATCAGGCCGATCTCGGCCTCGTCGTTCTCGACCAGTTCGTCCGGCAGCACATGCCAGCGACGGAAGGCTTCGTACTCGCCGGTTTCGCGGTCGATCGACACGCGCACGTCGGCGTCATCATGGGTACGTTTCTTGGTGGCCGAAGCCAGCGCGGTTTCGAGAGCGCCGAAAACCACTTCGCGGGACACATTCTTTTCGCGTGCCAGTGCATCGACCAGCAACAGAATCTCGCGACTCATCGTTTCAACTCCTGCTTGCGTTCAAAGTCCGGCACCAGGCGGGCACGTTCGATCTGCGACAGTTCGAACTCATAGGCTTCGCCCTTGACATCAAGGGTGAGCCGGTCGTTGGCCACGCCGGCCAGTCGACCGGTGAAATTGCGTTGATTGCCCACCGGCACGCGCAGGCGCAGCTGCGCCTCCTGCCCGGTGAAGCGAACGAAGTCGGCGGCCTTGCGCAGCGGGCGATCAAGCCCCGGGGAGGACACTTCAAGACGGTCGTAATCGACGTTTTCGACCATGAAAAGACGGGTCAGGTGATTGCTCACCGTTACACAGTCATCCACCATGATGCCCTTGTCGGTGTCGATGAAGACACGCAGCAGACGGCCTCTTGGCGAGGTTTCAAGATCGACGAATTCGTAGCCGAGCCCTGTTACCGCCTGCTCGATCAGTTCCGCAACACTCATCCCAGCAACACACTTCCGGATGTACAAATAAAAAATGGGCTGACCGCCCATCGAAAAACGCCGGCAGGGCCAGCGCAACAAGCCGAGGAGTGTAACAGAGGCCATCCATCCCCTCAAGCTGCAAGGATGGACGGCCCCGCTCAACGGTGGTATGTCGTCAGGCCTCGCCGCCGCCTGCCGCAGGCTTGGCGGACGGGCGGCGACGGCGTCGCGGCGCGCGCTTGCGCGCCGGCGCATCGCCCTCACCGCCCTGCGGCGACGGAGCGCTTTGTTGCGGCGCAGCGCGATTGCCGCCCTCACCCGCTTCGCGCGGCTTGCGCGGACCGCGGCGACGGCCGCGCTTGGGCGAGGTCGGCGCCTCGCCGTCGACCGGCGGCCGGGCTTCTTCCGCCGGGCCCTTGCGCTGCTTGCCCTTGGCCGGCACCACCGACAGCAGCTTCTCGACCTGTTCCGCCTTGAGCTCCTCCGACTTGCCGCGCGCCAGACGTCGCGGCAGCTCGAACGGGCCGTAGCGCACGCGCATCAGGCGGCTCACCGTCAGGCCGATCGCCTCGAACATGCGACGCACCTCGCGGTTGCGGCCTTCGGACAGCGTGACGCGGTACCAGTGGTTCGAGCCCTCGCCGCCACCGTCGGCCAGCGAGTTGAACTTGGCGATGCCGTCTTCGAGCTCGATGCCCTCGGTCAGCTTCTTCGACTGTTCCGGCGTGAGTTCCCCGATCAGCCGCACCGCGTACTCGCGTTCGAGCTCGTAGCTCGGGTGCATCAGCTTGTTGGCCAGCTCACCGCTGGTGGTGAATACCAGCAGACCTGACGTGTTGAAGTCGAGACGACCGACCGCGATCCAGCGGCCGCCGCCCACCTTGGGCAGCTTGTCGAACACGGACGGCCGGCCTTCCGGGTCGTCGCGCGACACGATTTCGCCTTCCGGCTTGTGATAGATGAGCACGCGCGGGGCACGCTGGGCAAAGTGGATGTGGATCAGCTTGCCATTGACGCGGACCTTGTCCTCCGGCCCGACCCGCTGGCCGACGTGCGCCGGCAGCGAATTGACGCTGATGCGACCGGCGACGATCCAGTCTTCCAGTTCGCGGCGCGAACCGAGGCCCATGTCGGCCAGCATCTTGTGCAGTTTCTGCGGCTCGTTGAACACCACCGGGCCGCGCCGCTTGTTCTTGCTGTCCTGCGAGCGGTAATTGGCCACGTTGCCATTGACCTCGCCACCGCCGCCCGGTCTGCGTCTACCTTGCATCATTGAATTCCATCACCTTCTGTAGTTCGGCCAATGGCGGCAGCTCAGCGAGCGTGCGCAGGCCCAGATCGTCGAGAAAACGTCGTGTCGTTGCATACAGCGCCGGCCGGCCGGGGACTTCGCGGTAACCCACGCTGTCTATCCAGCCGCGCCCTTCGAGCGCCTTGATGATGCCCGGCGACACCGCCACACCGCGGATGTCCTCGATGTCGCCGCGCGTCACCGGCTGGCGGTACGCAATGATCGCCAGCGTTTCCAGCACCGCTCTGGAATACTTCGCGGGCTTTTCGTTCTTCAGTCTATCCAGGTAGGGCTGGACGTCCGCTGTGGTGCGGAAACGCCAGCCTGACGACACCTGGACCAGTTCGATGCCCCGCCCCGCCCAGTCCTCGCGCAACTCGTCGAGCAGACGACGGATCAGCGCGTGGTCGAGCTCCTGTTCGAACAGCTTGCGCAGTTCGCCCGTACTCATCGCGTCCTGACTGGCGAGCAGCGCGGCTTCGAGTACGCGCTTGACCTCAGACGGGCTCGGCGACTGCGGCTGTTCGGGCAGTTCGGACATAAATCGGCGCAAAGGCTTCGAGCTGAAGCAGTTCAATCAGGTTCTCGCGGGCCAGTTCGAGCACCGCGAGAAAATTCACCACCATTTGGGCGGCCGGCGCGCCGACCTCGAACAGCTGGTCGAAACGCAGGTCGCCTTCTTCGTGCAGCCGGCGCAGGATTCCGGACATGAACTCACGCACCGACAGCGCCTCGCGCGTCACCTTGTGATGGCGAGTCATGTCGGCACGGCGCATCAGCGCCAGCCAGGCCAGTTGCAGATCGGTCGCACTGACGTTCGGCTGGATCTCGACCAGCCGCTCGGCCACCTGCACGCCCACCCATTCGTGCTCGCGCTGAATGCGCGGAATCGCGTCCAGTGCCAGCGCGGCCGCCTTCATCTGTTCGTACTCGATCAACCGGCGCACCAGTTCCGCACGCGGGTCCTCGCCCTCGTCGGCGGCTTCGCGCGGCGGCCGCGGCAGCAGCATGCGAGACTTGATCTCGAGCAGCATGGCGGCCATCAACAGGTATTCCGCCGCCAGTTCCAGGCGCTGCGAGCGCATCGCCTCGACGTAGACGAGGTATTGCGCGGTCAGCGGCGCCATCGGAATGTCGAGAATATCGACGTTGGCCTTGCGTATCAGGTAGAGCAGCAGATCGAGCGGCCCCTGGAACGCATCCAGGAACACTTCGAGCGCGTCGGGCGGAATGTACAGGTCGAGCGGAAGTTTTTCCAGCGCCTCGCCGTACAGGCGCGCCGGTGGCGCGGCCTTTTCGGCCGGCACCGGTTCAGCGATGAGCGCCTCGCCGGACATCAGGCGTAGTTCAGACCCATGGCCTCGCGCACATCGCGCATCGTTTCCGACGCCAGCTTTCGCGCCCGTTCGCAGCCATCGGCGACGATGTTGCGCAACAGCATCGGATCCTCCTCATATTGCTTCGCCCGCTCGTGGATCGGCGCCTGTTCCTTCAGCACCGCGTCGATCACCGGCTGCTTGCACTCCAGGCAGCCGATGCCGGCCGAGCGGCAACCTTCCTGCACCCACTGCTTGACCGAGTCGTCCGAGTAGATGACGTGGAACTGCCACACCGGGCAGCGGTCCGGATCGCCCGGATCGGTACGGCGCACGCGCTGGGTGTCAGTCATCATGCCGCGGATCTTCTTGGTGACGACCTCGGGTTCCTCGCGCAGCATCAGCGTGTTGTTGTAGGACTTGGACATCTTCTGACCGTCCAGACCCGGCATGCGCGCCGCCTCGGTCAGCAGCGCACCCGGCTCGGCCAGAATCATCTTGCCGCCGCCCTCAAGGTAACCGTACAGACGCTCGCGGTCACCCAGGCTCAGGCTCTGCGCCTCTTCGAGCAGCGCCTTGCCCTGCGCCAGCGCGTCCTCCTTGCCTTCCTGCTGGTACAGGCGGCGCAGTTCCTCGTACAGCTTGCCGCGCTTGCCGCCCAGCTTCTTCACCGCCTCGCGCGCCTTGTCCTCGAAGCCCGGCTCGCGTCCGTACAGGTGATTGAAGCGGCGGGCCACTTCGCGCGTCAGTTCGACGTGCGGCACCTGATCCTCGCCCACCGGCACCAGATTGGCGCGATAGATCAGGATGTCGGCCGACTGCAGCAGCGGATAGCCGAGGAAGCCGTAGGTCGCGAGATCGCGGTCGGCCAGCTTTTCCTGCTGGTCCTTGTAGGTCGGCACCCGCTCCAGCCAGCCGAGCGGACACATCATCGACAGCAGCAGGTGCAGTTCGGCGTGCTCCGGTACCCGCGACTGGATGAACAGCGTCGCCTGGTTGGGATCGACGCCAGCGGCCAGCCAGTCGATCAGCATGTCCCACACGCTGCGCTCGATCACCTGGGTGTCTTCGTAATTGGTGGTCAGCGCGTGCCAGTCGGCGACGAAGAACAGACAGGGGTATTCGTGCTGCAGCTTGACCCAGTTCTTCAGCACGCCGTGGTAATGACCAAGATGCAGGCGACCGGTGGGGCGCATGCCGGAAAGAACGCGTTCTGCGTACATGTTATCGATTCATCCGGTTCAGAAAAGCAGGGACATCAGCAGCGCGTTCGCCAGCACGAGCAGCGGACGCAGGATGTCGTCGAGTACGTGCGACACCAGCAGCGCGATCAGGATAAACATGCCGTAAGGCTCGATGCGCGCGAACACCATGGACGGCCCGCGCGGCAGCAGGCTCACCATGATGCGTCCGCCGTCGAGCGGCGGTATGGGCAGAAGGTTCAGCACCATCAGCACCAGATTGATCAGTATGCCGGCCTTGGCCATCAGCAGCAGCGGCTCGGCGAAGTAGTGACCGGGCATGCCGAGCGCCAGCTTCATTGCCAGCCCCCAGCCCACTGCCATCACCAGATTGGCGGCCGGACCGGCTGCCGCAACCCAGAACATGTCCTGCTTCGGGCGACGCAGCCGCGAAAAGTCGACCGGCACCGGCTTGGCCCAGCCGAACAGCAGGCCCTCGTGACCCGCCATCGCGCCGACGAAGTACATGACCAGCGGCACCAGTATCGTGCCGACCGGATCGATGTGCTTCAAGGGGTTGGCGGTGATCCGGCCGGCCAGATGCGCGGTCGGGTCCCCCTTCATCAGTGCGGCGTATCCGTGGGCCGCCTCGTGCAGCGTAATGGCAAGCACGACCGGCAGCACGATGACCGCCAAGCGTGCAATGCTTTCGTCCATAGGCGGGCGGATGCTAGCAGAACGTGGCCGGCACGTCAGTCCAGGCCGAAGCGCGCGACGTCGCCCGCGCCGGCGCGCACCAGTTCGGGCGTGCCCGACGACAGGTCGATCACCGAGGTCGGTTGCGTACCGCAGTGACCGGCGTCGATCACCAGATCGAGCTCGTGCTGCAGGCGCTCGCGGATGTCTTCGGCGTCAGTCAGCGGCAGATCTTCGCCGGGCAGCAAAAGGGTCGAGCCGAGCAGCGGTTCGCCCAGCGCCTCCAGCAATGCCGACACGACCGGATGGTCCGGCACCCGCAGGCCGATGGTCTTGCGCTTCGGATGCAGGATGCGCCGCGGCAGCTCGCGCGTCGCCTCCAGAATGAAGGTGTAGGGCCCCGGCGTCGCGCTCTTGAGCAGACGGAACTGCGCGTTATCGACCTTCGCCAGAGTGGCGATTTCAGACAGGTCGCGGCACATCATCGTGAAGTGATGATGCACATCCACGTCGCGGATGCGACGGATGCGTTCGAGCACGCGCGCGTCACCCATATGGCCCACCAGCGACCAGGCGCAGTCGGTCGGAATGGCCGCCAGTCCGCCATCGCGGAGGATGTCGGCGGCGTGTCGTATCAGGCGGGGTTGCGGATTGTCGGGATGTACGGTGAAAAGCTGTGCCACGTGGATGTATTCGTCAGAGGGTGTGGAAAAGCGGCGTCAGGCCGGGCAGGCGACACGCGAGCCGAGCTCGGGCGCATGCCACACCGGTTCGACACCGGCCGGCAGCTGGGCGCCTCGTCCAAGGTCGATCGGACTTTCGTCCGGCGCATGGAAATCGGACGCGCGCGAGGCGTAGAAACCGAAATCGCGGGCCAGCCGGGCGAAATGTCTGACCTCGGCGTCGCCGTGCGAGCCGGACACCACTTCGATGGCCTGCCCTCCGGCATCACGGAAGTCGCCGAGCAAGCGCAGCAACTGATCGCCGGAAATGCGATAGCGGCCCGGATGGGCGACCACGGCGACGCCGCCGGCGCCACGTATCCACGCCACCGCCTGCTCCAGCGCCGTCCATTGGTGTTCGATGTAGCCGGGGCGACCGCGCACCAGATAGTTGTGGAACACCGCGTGCACGTCCGGCGCATAACCCTGCTCGACCAGCACGCGAGCGAAGTGTGAGCGACCAACCAGCGACGGATTGCCGGCATGGCGCATCGCGTTGGCGTAGGCCTCGCGCACGCCCAGCGCTTCCAGCGCCTCGGCCATGCGCAATGCGCGCTCGTCGCGGCCGCCGCGCACACTGGCCAGGCCCTGCTCCAGTGGCGCGTGGCGCGGATCGATGCCAAGACCGACGACGTGGACAGTTGTGCCGTGCCAGGTGACAGAGACCTCGACACCGTCGATGAAACGCATGCCCAGCGCACGCGCATGCTCACGCGCTTCGTCGAGTCCGCCCAGGTTGTCGTGATCGGTCAGCGACCACAGCTCGACGCCATTGGCCGCTGCGCGCGCGGCGAGCGCGGCCGGCGACAGTACGCCGTCGGAGTGGCAGGAGTGACAGTGCAGATCGGCATTCATAGCCTCGGGATTCTAGCAGGCGGCCGCAGCACGTCCCGCGCGGCTACAATCGTGCCCGGTCAAACCCACCAGGAAAAAGCAATGAATCATCCGGACAATCTTCGCTACACCGACACACACGAATGGGTCAGGGTCGAACAGGATGGCACCGTGACGGTCGGCATCACCGACCACGCGCAGGATGCCCTCGGAGATGTGGTCTTTCTGCAGCTGCCC
>Ga0123388_1013457_pt1 | contig 14192 bp, 9 predicted proteins | sample T0HHNO3metaT_FD_89916 | JGI IMG/M metagenome (GOLD analysis project Ga0123388, IMG submission 89916) | Methane-oxidizing artificial microbial communities from Washington, USA to study methane cycling - T0-HHNO3 metaT (Metagenome... | ecosystem: Engineered > Modeled > Simulated communities...
CTTCGGTACCGGTTATTCGTCATTAAGTCATCTAAAGAAATTACCCCTCGACCAGTTAAAAATCGATCAATTTCTGATGCGCGACATCGCCATCGACGGTTGCGATGCGATCATCGTAAAAACCATCATAGACATGACCCGTAAACTGGGGATCGACGTGATTGCCGAAGGCGTGGAATCCGAACAACAATTTACCTGCCTAAAACAGCTGGGTTGCTCCGCCTATCAAGGCTACCTGTTTGGCAAGCCGATGCCGTTAAATGAGTTTGAGAAAATGATTAGCTAAGCCGACCTACAGAACTTCCCACACCGAATTCCCAAGCTGGAGCTTGGGAATTCGCACAAATTTCAGGACCCAATAATGCCCAGCAACAAATTTGTAATCAGCAAACCCAAGCCATCAATCACCAAGCTCCCCGAGCAGGGTCGAAAAAAAACGGATTTCATTGACGACTTCAAACAATATTATGTCCATTTACTGGGCAGGGACGAAAACTGCCGGTCGCCCTATTATGCCGGGGAAGCCTTATCGCAGGCGATTCGCGACCGCTTGATGGAGCGCTGGAAGGCCACCCATCAAACCTATAAAAGCAATGACTGCCGACGCGGGTATTATCTGTCGATGGAATTTCTGATGGGCCGGACGTTGAGCAATGCCCTGCTTAATCTGGGCGTAACCGAACCCGTTACCCAGGCCATGTACGATCTCGGCATTGCCATCGAAGAGTTGATCAGCAGCGAGCAGGATGCAGGGCTGGGCAATGGCGGCCTGGGTCGTCTCGCCGCTTGCTTTATAGACAGTTGCGCGACCTTGCAGCTGCCGGTCATAGGTTACGGTTTACGTTACGAATACGGCATGTTTACCCAGACTATCGTCAATGGCGAACAGGTCGAAAAGCCCGATCATTGGCTGCGTCACGGCAACGTCTGGGAAATCGAGCGGCTGGAGTATTCGCATTCCATTAAATTCGGCGGCCATACCGAAATCCAAACCGATGAAAACGGCAAGCAACGGCATTGCTGGATGTCCACCAGTAATGTACTGGCCGTACCTTTTGATACGCCGATACCCGGTTATCAAAATGGGACCGTCAACTCATTGCGGCTCTGGAAAGCCGTGGCTACCGAAGAATTCAACCTGGACGAGTTTAATGCCGGCGATTATGCCGAAGCCGTCGCGGCAAAAAATACCGCTGAGAATATCACCATGGTGCTGTATCCCAATGATGCCAATGAAAACGGCAAAGAGCTGAGATTACGGCAGCAATATTTCCTGGCTTCCGCCAGCTTGCAGGATGTTATTGCCCACTGGACCGGTATGCACGGCGATAATTTCGAACGTTTTACTGAAAAAAGCTGCTTCCAGCTAAACGACACCCATCCGAGTATTGCGATTGCCGAATTGATGCGCCTGCTGATGGACATGCACGGCTTGAGCTGGGATCAAGCCTGGGCCATCACCAAAAACACCATGGCCTACACCAACCACACCTTGTTGCCCGAAGCGCTGGAAAAATGGCCGGTCAGCTTGATGCAACGGTTACTGCCGCGACTGATGGAAATCATTTTTGAAATCAATGCTCGCTTTATGGCTGAAGTCGCGATGCACTGGCCCGCCGACGGCGAGCGTTTAAGCAGAATGTCCATCATCGAAGAAGGCGATCAGCAGTGGGTAAGAATGGCCCATCTGGCTATCGTCGGCAGTTTTTCCGTGAACGGCGTTGCCCGGTTGCATTCCCAGTTATTGCAACAAGACTTGTTCAAAGACTTTTACGCCTTGTGGCCGCATAAATTCAACAATAAAACCAATGGCGTGACGCCACGGCGCTGGTTAGCCGCCTGCAATCCCGAGTTGGCAAGCCTGATAACGGAAACCATAGGCGACCGCTGGATTACCGATTTATCGCAACTGAAAAGACTGGAACCCTATGCCGAGAATGCCCAATTCAGGCAACGCTGGCATGCCATCAAACAGGCCGCAAAACAGCGTTTGATCGACTATAAAAAAATCAAACACGGTACGGAACTGCGTTTTAGCGTCGATGCCTTGTTCGACGTGCAGGTTAAGCGCATTCATGAATACAAGCGCCAACTGCTGAATGTATTGCATGTTATACACCTTTATAACTGCATTAAAAAAGGCGATGCTGACCGGGTGCCACGCTGCGTGTTAATCGGCGGCAAAGCGGCTCCCGGCTATCGCATGGCGAAAAAAACCATCAAACTGATCAACAATGTTGCCCAGGTTATTAATTCGGATCCCGAAGTAGGCGAACAATTGACCTTGCTGTTTTTGCCGGATTACCGCGTTTCGGCAATGGAAAAAATCTGCCCCGGCGCCGATTTGTCCGAACAAATCTCCACCGCTGGCAAGGAAGCGTCAGGCACCGGCAATATGAAGCTGATGATGAACGGCGCGATCACCATCGGCACACTGGATGGCGCGAACATTGAAATACGCGAAGAAGTGGGCGATGAAAACTTCTTTCTGTTCGGCTTGACCGAAGAGCAAATCGAAGCCAGACGAGCCCACTACGATCCGCTCGAAATGATCGACCAGGATGAAGACTTGCAACGGGTCATGCATCTACTGGAATCCGGCTATTTTAACCAGTTCGAGCCGGGCATATTCGACGACCTGATCAACTCGATAAAAAGCCCGCACGACCCGTGGATGACGGTTGCCGATTTTAGAAGCTTTATCGATGCCCAAAAACGCGTTGAAGATGCCTACCGGGACAAAGATCACTGGACCAAAATGAGCATCTTGAATTGTGCGAACAGCGGCAAGTTTTCTACCGACAGGACGATTGGCGAATACAACCGGGAAATCTGGAAATTGGAACCGCAGTCACCGCTGAAGGGAAAATAATCTTAACCGACGCGACCTTCTCTCATTCCCACGCGTTGCGTCACTGCCATTAAGTTAAGCAGCTTAGTAAGCGCTAATAAGCGCTAGTTCCCAAGCTCCGGCTTGGGAATTCAGTGCGGGAAGCTCCAGCTTCCCGTCTCTCGAAGCTGGAGCTTGGGAACCAACGTAAATCACCAATGCATGCTTCGAACGGCTAACTTCGCCGGAATTCCACCCTTCGGCTTCAAAGTTACCGCCATTTCAATTTCGGCTTCATCCGTATTAAGCAACTGCAAATCAAAATGCTGAATGATCATGCTCAGCAACAGCTGGCTTTCCATTAAAGCAAAATGATTGCCGATACAGATGCGTTCCCCCGTTCCAAACGGCATGAATGAAAACCTACGATTTTCACCGTTCAAAAAACGTTCGGGATCGAACTGCTCAGGCTGTTGCCATAAATCTGCGTGATGGTGAATATTGTAAATACTGAAAATCACCAGCCGGCCTTGTTTTAATAAATAGCCATCAAGCTCGGTATCTTTGCTGATCCGGCGCATCATAATGCCGACCGGCGGACGCAGGCGCATCGATTCATTCAGTACCGCTCTGGTATAGACAAGCTGCTGCAAGTCTTCCGCTGTTGGGATTTCGCCTTGCACTAATGTATCAAGTTCTCGACGCAATTTAGCCAGTATATCGGGATGTCGGGCCAGTAAATAGAATGTCCAGGTTAGCAAATTGGCAGTGGTTTCATGGCCTGCGCTAAAAATGGTAATGACTTCATCGCGAATCTGTTTGTCAGACATAAGTTCGCCAGTATCATCGCTTGCGTTCAGCAACATATCCAACAAATCGTTGTGCGCTGCTGGTTGGGCGCGGCGCTGTTCGATGATCCCGTAAATGAGATCATCTAATACAGCGCTTGCCTTATTGAACTCGCGATTGGCCTGAGTGGGTATAAATAACGGGATGCGTAAAGGATTCATGACCGATTTGGCCGCATACCGGAGCAGCGTATCTAAAGCAGGCGCAATGTGTTCAATTTTATCGAGAACGCTGGTGCTGAACATGGTTTGAGTGATCACTTCAAGCGTTACCTGCATCATTTCATCAGCGAGATTAACTTCTGCCCCGTCGCCTAATAGCCGCCATCTGGCTAATAAGTTATTACCGGCGGTGACAATTTGCGGGAGTAAATACGCCAAATTACTCCTCTGGAAAACCGGCTGCATTAACCGCCGCTGTCTTTGCCATAAATCACCCTGACTAGTCACCAAGCCTTGCCCTAACACCAATGCCAGACCGGTTGGTTTTTTAGGATCATACATTTTGACAAAGGTATCGCTTTGCTTGATTAAAGCCTGTTCGATTAGCTTTGGGTGGCTGATTAAATAAAAATGGCGAATCGCCAATCTGAAACTCACCAAATCGCCATAATCACGCTGCCAGTCACAAAGCGCTTGGAATGGATTGGCTTTCATCTGGCGTAAGTTGCCTAATATGAATTCGGCTTTGATTTTTGGGATTGTTTTGTTATCTGACATAGTCAATGCGGTTAGGAGGTGGTGGCTGTTATTCGACAGGTTGAGTATCGGGCATGCTACTTATGCTCGACACTCAGATACGACTAATAGTCGGGCAATGAAAAAACTGTTGCTCGAGGCTAACTACCTAGCGACTTAATCAATGGATTAATAACTCCATCCACTCCGTTTACATTTAGTGTGAGAACGCCTGAAAGTTCTAGCCATTGTGTGTATTTAATCCGGTCATAACTGTTTCCAAGTATTTGTTTCTCGCCCAAACAAGTCCAGAATATTTTTAAATTATTTTCGTCCAAAAATCGCAATAAAGCATCTTTTCTAATTAATAAACCAGAACTTTCTTCCTGGTTGACTGACGGATCGAAACAAACAACTTCACCTTCTGCATTTAACCATTCGCCAATATTTTTTGAATATTGAAGCTGCATTTTTTCATACATGTACTCTCTAGGAGCAAAATATGAAGGTTGTTCTCGATGATCGGCTCCTGATTCCCAATTATGTCTTTCCGTTGTAACCATTACTTCGCCTAAGACTTGTTCATAGTCACCTTTTTCATGCACATCTTCCCATTGGTTTCTACCATAATAAGGATTATCGAAAAAATGATAAGCTGGCGACCAATAATATTCACGAGAAAATACATGGTATTGATCGCTATTTTCAGGTAACCATTGCCCAAAGCCTTGCTGTTTTGCCCAAGCTGTCAAGCCATCTGCTTGTTCTGAAGGAACAAAATAGCTTCTAATTTGATACCAAAGATGTTTGTGTGGATATTCATGTCGCTCATACCCAACAGGCACCGATTCGTCCCAGCTAGGATAGGTTTCTAAAACAAGCCATTCATTGCCTTGGGTATCTTTCAGCTCAATAATTTCTTTTGGATTCGGCAAGTTTTCAGCGCTAATTAGCCAATTTTGATGGCTGCCATGCCAATCGTTATACTCGACTCTATCCCACCAAGATTCGTTGCGATTAAACGAAGAACTATTACCTGGACGGTAAACCGATGTCGGGTCTATATTCCTAACAAAAGGTTCCCAAGTACCTTGATACCAAATATATTTTTTATCGTCATGCCAGCCAGCTGATCCATCTTGCATTTGATAATTGTCAGCCACCCTAGCAAGCACTTCATACAAAGCAAGCCATTGATATTTTTTGCCGATTCTTTCTTTTCTATTCGTGTGCCTATCGCCAGAGCTGGCATGATTATCAAATTCGCCATGTTTTTTGACATCATAACCATATGTTTCAAAAATTAACTTGCAAGCGTAATTGCTTAAATCGTTGGGGTCGAATTTGTATTTCCAGTCACGTAAAGCGCTTTGAAAGGTATAGCGTCCAAAATCGCCATAACTACATATTCCTCTGCCATACTCCGTGACCATAGAACGCAGTATTGCATTTTGCCCCCAATAATCTTTTGCATCGTTCAATTTGTAGTCGTATTTGTGAGCATCGATTTCTTCATTGCTCGGAAAACTATCTGGAAATTGGCTCTTATAAGGAGGACGTATTATCTCTGGATTTTTTAAAGCAAAAATTTGTTTGTATAAAGCATATTCAATAATGTTCCTTGCGTAATCTCGAATTAGCACATTAGGATAGACTTCTTCTTTTTCGAAAAAAGTTGCCAAAATAAATGCAGATAATTCTAGTAATCCATTCAAATCGACGGAACGTAATACTGCGCCATAAGCTGCGGCAAGAATGCGTTCATAAACATAGGGATCATTAACAGTATGAAAATCAATCAGAAGCCGATTGACTATTGGAAGGTTATTTTCCAATACGCAAACTAATGCCTTTGTTGCCATATCTCTAAAACCGATATTAGTACTGGTAAACAGCCAGGCTAAAGCTTTGCAGGATAATAATCTGGATTCATCGGATAAATAATTTTTATTGCAATCATGCAATGCCCAATCGATAAGCCTTTGCATTGCTGAAACTTCATCATTTTTATGATGTAAATAAGTTGTCCACATAGCATCACGATCAGCTAATGAGAATTTCATCAAGAAACGATGCAAGCTATGTGCATTAAAGAAATGGTCAGGATCTGACGATACGGAATAGACCATTTGAAAAAACAAGTCGAAAATATAATCGTCAACTAAGACTTGCTGATTGACATAATCTTTTACTTTTTCTGTGATAGTTTCCGGTTTTCTCCAGATTAGACTTTTAACAAATGCTTCAACTATTGCCCTGTTTGACTTTTTCTCATCAGAAACCAATTCATATAATTCTTTGTCTATTTTCTCGGGAAGTTGAATTGATAAGGCTTCGACTATGCCTTGATACCGATAAATATGATTAACATATTGGGCTAATTCACCTTCATCTTGGAAAGCAATTTCAGGGTTACTTTTATCAAGATAGCTTTCGAGTAAATAGGCCGTAGTTAAATGATCTTCAAAACGTTCATAAGCAAAATAAATAATGTCTTCATTATTATTTTTCCAATAGATATTTTTAGATAAAACGCCTTCTGAAATTAAATTATCAATAAAACCTTTTCTGTCACTATATTTTGAAACTATGCTATTTGCTATATCAACTGCTGAGTCGTAAGGGATGATACTTAAATCATTTTGTAGCTTATGTTGGATGAGCGCGTTGATTACTTTTTTTACCAGCTGTTTACCGGATGCAGGCTGATAGTCAAAAAATGAGGGGTGTGATAATTTTTCATCAACACTTGCTAAAAAGAAATCTATGATGCTGGTTATGCCGCCATAACCTTTTGGAATTTGCTTTTGGCCAGAACGCTTCAAACCTTCACAAAATAATTTTAAAAATAGCGGATTGCTAAATTCTGGATGTAATAAAGGTATGCTGGGCTGCTCAATGTCATATTGAGAAAAGAAGAAACTGGAAGCTTGATATTCAACATTTTCAAATCCATGATGCACCACCCTGATAATGGCATCGTCAGGAATTAAGTCTTTTGGAGTTAATAATGTTTCATAAGAAGTTCTTATGCTTAACACAAGACTTAACCAAGGATAATTTGAGAAATCATTGATAAATCCTTTTATATAATTACCCCAGAAATAGCGCCCTCTGCCTTCGTTAATGGCATCGACGATAAAAAGCAGACGCTCACCTTGCGCTTCGGCTCTAGCATTCAAAGCTCCTAATAACTCCCTCTCGTTGCATTTTAGTCGTAGTAAATTGTTAAGAATTTGTGTCCAAGGTGACTCATCAGAACTAAGGTGTTGCCCTAATAAGAGAACACATGATTTATTTTCATTGATTCTTTTTGAGGCTATATCCGCTAATAAATGGGATTTTCCAATTCCGGCTTCACCTGAGAGCAACATTATTGGTAAATTGGCTAAAACTAATGTCGGTTCGTTAATAAATTCTTGGAATTCGTATATGGCATTGTAAGCATTTCTTATATGGAAATTTTTATAGTCAAACGTGTCTTTAGATAATTCTCTTTCTTTGTTTTTTAAGGTATTTTGGTATTCGTGTAGCGAATTTATAATAAATTTACAACCTTTTTGAATAGCTTCGATGTCAAAGTAAAGTAATTCTGACTTTTGGGAAATTTCAAATTCTCTATCTAATAGATCAATCAAATTTCTAGCTGCATCTTGACCTAAAAACTCTGTATCTAATTTTTTTAAATCTTTAAGAAGGGTGTGAAGCCTGTTTTTGAAATAGCCACGAAATCTATCGTTTCTACTAAGTGCGTCGAAGTGCTTTGCAATATCTAACTCAAAATTTAATTCTGGCGTATAGCGGTGTCCTAAATTGTAAATGCTATTTTCAATATGTGATTGAAACCATTTATCCGAGAATTCTTCTTTGGAAAACCAAAATAATCTTCTACCTGCATGTTTTTCCTCAGATAGTCGATGAATTAGCTCCGAGCTACCCCAATATTCAAAAGTAATACTTCTTCCCAGATCATTTGCATATTTACCCCATTCCTGAGTTTTCTCATTCCATTTATCCATAAACCATGATTGGTTTTCGCGTCTTGGATCTTGTCTATCCAAAGGAATACAAATGTAGTATTTGGTTAATTTCGGATGAGTTCTAAGTGCTGTTTCATAAGATTCTCTGAGCTGTGACCATTGCGAACTTCCCATAGATGAGAAATATTTTGCTTGCCAGCCGTATTCTTCACCATTTTCTAAAACACAGTAGGCTTCAACTCCCCCATCTGGAGCTGCTATACGATAGAACTCCTTTTTATCGACAATAGGCTCTTCTCTTGCCAGTTGGCAAATCAATTCTTCAAAAGCATTGTTTTGAGAATTGTTAAATGATTTGATATTTTGCCATTCGATAGACATTGTTGAGTTCCTTATATTTAGCGAGCTTGGTAGGGTACGCTGAGCGTACCTTAAGGTCTAACGTATCATATCATGATCTTAAGTGTCCGGTTGGCGGGGCTAAAGAAACGCTGTAAGGCGGACTCGCGCCAGTTCCGTAGGGTGCGCACCGCGCACCACTTGCGAATTTTAGAATTTCAACGACATCGAAAGGCACGTGATGCAACGCCTATGCAGCTTGTATCGTATGAAGAAGGCGGCATATACTATGCTTTAAGCGGGTTTTACTTTAAACCCAATCACTCTCGTTAAATTTTTAGCCTTGATGATACTTCCATGCATACTTCTACCGTCACCACTGAATACATGAAATTGTCCGTTTCTGAACGCATCCAGCTCGTTGAGGATATATGGGACAGTATTGCTGCGGAAGCACCTGATGATGCCCTTGGCTTGTCTCAAACTCAAAAGGCTGAGTTGCATCGTCGTGCTGCTGAACACCAAGCAGATCCTTCCTCAGCAGTTCCCTGGGAACGGGTTCGAGCTAAGTTGTTTCCAGATCGAACCTAATGCAGGTGGTACTCCGTCCAGAGGCAGAACAAGAGCTTCTGGAAGCTCAGGCTTGGTATGAGTCAAAAGCGTTGGGGCTTGGATTTGAGTTTGCCCGTGCTGCTGACGCGGCAGTTGCATCTGCACTTCGTAATCCTTATGGGCATTTGCACATTGAAGAATGTTTTTATCGGGTGCTATTTCGTAAATTTCCTTACACACTCATTTATCTGCCAAGCCCAAATGAGTTGCTGGTGGTTTCATTCTTCCATCAACATCGTGAACCGGGCAGTTGGCTGGAGCGGTCTGGTAGCTAATAGCGATAAAACCGGGGTATCAATTCAGAACCAAGAGAGGGCTTGCAGGTTTTATAGAATACCTATCGGAATGTCTATTCCGTCCTGGAAATTTGAATATCTACGAACAAACACTTAAGCAAAGATTGCGAATCATCACTTCCTCATCGGCCGGAACAATCAGCACCGGCTTGCACCCGGCAAGGCCGATTTCGTTCTTTCCGGCACGGTTGGCAGTCTTATCTAAAGTAATCCCCAAAAAACCCAAGGGATCGCAGATTTTTTCACGAACTTCGGCAGAATGCTCACCTATGCCGCCGGTAAAAACCAGCGCATCGATACCGCCCGCCTTGGCTGCAAAGCCGCCGATCGCCGCCCTCACCTGACGGCAAAAGTAGTCGACGGCGAATTGGGCGTTTTCACTGTTACTCGAAAGCAGCTCACTCATTTCCGAACTTTCACCCGCAGACAAAGCCATCAACCCCATCTGGTGAAACACCATATCGCTCAATTGTTCGGGATTGTAGCGTTTCGCCAGCTCCAGCATTACGCCGGGATCGAGGTCGCCGCTTCGGGTTCCCATCGGAATGCCGCCCGCCGGGGTATAACCCATCGTGGTGTCCACGGATTTCAGGTTTTCCATCAGGCAAAGGCTGGCGCCGCTGCCCAAATGAGCGACGACGACTTTTTTATAAGCCACATCGCCCAAAACTCCCGCAAGCATTTTGGCAATGTAGGCATAATTGAGCCCATGAAAACCGAAGCGGCGCAGCCCCAACTCGTTCGGAATCGGCAGGCGTTTGGCCAACTCGGGCATGGTGGCATGAAAAGCCGTATCGAAACAAACGACTTGCAGCGCATTGAAACGTTGCAGGCACAAATCCAACCCCAGCAGGTTGCCCGGCAGATGCAGCGGGGCAAGATGGATCAGCTCTTCCAATCGGCAACGCTCGGCCGCATCGACCCGCCTTGCCGGATCGACAATATCGCCGCCATGGACAAAGCGATGCCCGACCAGTTCCGGCATATCACCTTCCAGATCGTGCAGCAGCTGATCGAACGCTTCCCGTTGGTCATGCACTCGCTCATAGCGGAAATTGCGCCGCGTCCCGTCAGCCGAAAACAGGCTCGCCTTGATCGAAGACGAGCCGCTGTTGATGGTTAGAACCGAGTGCTTCAATACGGCCACACCCAGTTGTCAACCTCGGGTAAATCGGTACCGTGTTCATAAGCGTAGTTGCGGCATTCGATCTGCATGTCGCGCATGCTTTCCTTCACATGCGCACCCGCCACGCGCAAAGCAGGAACGCGGTTAATCGCATCGATCACTAGACTGAAACGGTCGATCTCGTTCTGGATCGCGAGTTCCAACGGAGTGTTGATGCTGCCTTTTTCCTTGTAGCCGCGTACATGCAGGTTCTTGTGGTTGTTGCGACGATAAGCCAATCGATGGATCAGCCACGGGTAGCCGTGGAAATTGAACAGGATAGGCTTGTCCAACGTGAACAGGCTGTCGAAATCCTTGTCCGATAAACCGTGCGGATGTTCTGATTCAGGCGTCAGCTTGTAAAGGTCAACCACGTTAATGAAGCGAATCTTGAGTTCCGGGAAGTTCTCGCGCAGCAACACCACTGCGGCCAGCGCTTCCTTGGTAGGAATGTCGCCCGCGCTGGCTATCACCAAATCCGGCTCGACGCCTTGATCGTTACTTGCCCAACCCCAGATGCCGATGCCTTTGGTGCAGTGCTTGATCGCCGCATCCATGTCCAGAAATTGCAGATGTTTTTGTTTGTCGCAAACGATCACGTTGATGTAATCGGTGCTATTCAAACAATGGTTGGCAACCGTCAGCAGGCAGTTTACATCGGGCGGCAGGTAGATACGCGTCACCGCCGGGCTTTTGTTGACCACCACGTCGAGAAAGCCGGGGTCCTGATGAGTAAAGCCGTTGTGATCCTGACGCCATACGGTGGAGGTAATCAACAGGTTCAATGACGAAACCGGCGCGCGCCACGCGACTTCCTTGGACATGGCCAGCCATTTGGCATGCTGGTTGAACATCGAATCGATCACATGCACGAAAGCTTCGTAGGTGGAGAAAAAACCGTGGCGGCCGGTCAGCAGATAGCCTTCCAGCCAGCCTTCCAGCGTGTGCTCGGAGAGCATTTCCATCACCCGTCCGTCCGGCGACAGTTCGCCGCCATCGGCGTCTTCCGGCAGGTAGTCGGCCAGCCAGGTTTTTTTGCTGACTTCGTACACGTTGTCCAGCTTGTTCGAGCTGTTTTCGTCGGGGCCGAACACGCGGAAATTGTGCATGTTCAGACTCATGATGTCGCGCAGGAACTTGCCCAGCGGACGCGTGTTTTCAGCGCTGGTGGTGCCCGGTTTGGTCACGACGGCGGCATAGTCGCGGCAATCCGGCATGTGCAGGGCTTTGCGCAACGAGCCGCCGTTGGCGTGGGGGTTGGCGCTCATGCGCCGCGCGCCCTTCGGTGCCAGCGCTTTGAGTTCGGGTAACAAGCGTCCGTCCCGGTCAAACAATTCCTCCGGCTTGTAGCTGCGCAACCAGTCTTCCAGCTGCTTGAAATGCTCCGGGGTGTCGCGCACATTGCCCAGAGGCACTTGGTGGGCGCGCCAGAAGCCTTCCACTTTCTTGCCGTCAACCTCTTTCGGCCCGGTCCAGCCTTTGGGCGAGCGCAATACGATCATCGGCCAGCGCGGACGAACCGGCTCGCCGCTGCTGCGCGCTTCCTGTTGAATGCGGCGGATTTCCAGTACGCACTGCTCCATGGTGGCGGCCATGGCCTGGTGCATGGTGTCCGGATCACTGCCCTCGACAAAATAAGGCGTCCAGCCGTAGCCCTTGAACAGGTTTTCCAGCTCTTCGTGCGGAATACGCGACAGGATGGTGGGGTTGTTAATCTTGTAGCCGTTGAGATGCAGGATCGGCAGCACCGCGCCGTCGCGGATCGGGTTCAGGAATTTATTGGAATGCCAGGAGGTCGCCAGCGGCGCGGTTTCGGATTCGCCATCGCCGACCACCACCGCAACAATCAAATCCGGGTTGTCGTAAGCCGCGCCGAACGCATGCGAGACGCTGTAGCCGAGTTCGCCGCCTTCATGAATCGAGCCCGGCGTTTCCGGTGTGCAATGACTACCGATGCCGCCCGGAAAGGAAAATTCCTTGAAGAACTGGCGCATGCCGTGTTCGTCTTCGCTCTTGTTCGGATAGGTTTCGCTGTAAGCGCCTTCCAGATAAACCGGGCCGAGCACGCCCGGCGCGCCATGTCCCGGCCCGGCCAGGAAAATGGCATTCAGGTCGTACTTGTTGATCAACCGGTTGAGGTGGATATAGGTAAAAGATAATCCCGGACTTGAACCCCAGTGCCCCAGCAAGCGACTCTTCACATGCTCTATCTTGAGCGGTTCGCGCAGTAGCGGATTGTCACGCAGATAAATCATGCCCGCAGCCAGATAGTTGCAGGCTCGCCAATAGGCGTCAATATTGCTGATTTCTTCTTGGGTTAGCTGGGTCGGTTGGGTGGTCATGTTTATATATCCGGGTTTGGTTTCATAGGGGACAATTGACTTTCGATATTAGACATTCTCATTATGACGCCTGTATGACAGACTGGCTAACAATACAAGGTAATCGTTCTTGAATGGCCTAACGATGATGAAGAAGCCCCCTGAAATGAAAGTATTTGGGGACATAAGGTGGATAAGCTCAGCACCTCCATTCCAACACTGAATTGACATCAATACCCGCTTGAACGTGCTCTGTCCCAATAGATAATTACACCCTGACTTTTGAGTAATTCAGCAAAAGAGAACAACAAGTGTTGACTCTCCAAATGATAATCATTATTATTTAAACCCATGAACAAACAACTACCCGACTCTATCGAACCTCTGGACTTAACGCTGTCTACAAAGCAGGACACAACGCCGGCTTTACGACAACGGTTAAACAGCGCCGAGCTATTTAATACCAGCCGCGAAGTGGTCATCGAACATGCCGGTGAGGAATACCGCTTACGTTTAACGCGCCAGGACAAATTAATCCTGACCAAATAATTTGTAAAAAAACAGCCAGCCATCATCCAACACTTTCAGCTGTTGGTAGCCAGCCAATGTCAAAGACACGCTACATACCGTAGCTTCGGCAGACTCCATTCTGCCTAACATTTGGATGGTGAAATCAATGAACTCAAATAAACAACACAAGAAAGTAAGCCTTGCCGGTAACGCCGATTGTCGCGTGGTGTTTTGTCCTGATTGCGGCACATTAGAGATAACTTTGGGCGCAACAAAGATACACACCAATTGTGAATCGTTACACATACTCAGCTCAGTCTTAAACCACGCCAAGGTGCGGATCGCCCAGATGCAAGATGCGTCACCGGCAAATCGCAATACCCGGCCAACAATAAGCCGTATTCACTAAAGGTCATCCGGAAAAACCCTGTCACCTGAACCAAAGTGAAAGTTACGCGCGCCAATAATCGCCACGCTACGCGCTATCGGTCAGGAATAGAGATGAAACATCGGTTTCATCTCCGAGCCGGCTAAATCCATTACACAAAAAACAGCCACCCAGCTTTCTTGCCAGGCAGCCATCACTCTAATTATTAAAGGGGAAATGCATGTC
>Ga0123388_1066792_pt1 | contig 14151 bp, 11 predicted proteins | sample T0HHNO3metaT_FD_89916 | JGI IMG/M metagenome (GOLD analysis project Ga0123388, IMG submission 89916) | Methane-oxidizing artificial microbial communities from Washington, USA to study methane cycling - T0-HHNO3 metaT (Metagenome... | ecosystem: Engineered > Modeled > Simulated communities...
CAGGGTGATTTTCAATCAGAAAGGCGGCGTGGGTAAATCTACCATTACCTGTAACCTGGCAGCCATCAGCGCCGTCGAGGGTAAAAAAACCCTGGTGATCGATCTCGATGTGCAAGGCAACTCCACCCAATACTTGTTGGGCAACAAGGTCGCCGATTCCGACAAGACCATCGCCCACTTTTTTAAGGATAGCCTGGGCCTCGGCCTGTTCGGCGGCGGCAAGGAAGGCTTGGACGGTTTGATTCATGAAACCCCTTTCCCTAATCTCTACGTATTGCCGTCCCATTCGGATTTGGAAGGCTTACAAAGCCGTTTAGAATCTCGGCATAAGATCTACAAGTTAAAAGAGGCGCTGGAAAAGTTGGAAGGCTTCGATCAAATCTATATCGACACCCCGCCTATCCTGAATTTTTACAGCCTGTCCGCGTTAATCGCCGCCGAAAAATGTCTGATTCCCTTCGACTGCGACACCTTCGCCCGCGAAGCGCTATACACGCTGATGCGCGCCATCGCTGAAGTCAAAGCCGATCATAACGACAGACTGGAAGTAGAAGGCGTCATCGTTAATCAATATCAGAAACAAGCCAACCTGCCCCGCCAGTTGGTTGATGAACTGATCGCCGAAGGTTTGCCGGTACTGGAAACCAAAATCTCCACCTCGGTGAAAGTCCGCGAGTCGCATAGCGATGCTCAGCCTTTGATTCACTACGCGCCAACCCATAAGTTGACCGAAGAATACCGGGCCTTGCATTTGGAAATTCACAAATAGCCGTTTAGCAAACACCAACATTAAAAAAGCCAGCAATGCTGGCTTTTTTGTTTTAAAGGACACTACAAACCGGTGCGTGAACGTAGGGTTTACCCGATTAACTCCATCATCGATTTCTCAACCCTCATGTTCAACCGACAAAAGGCCTTGTGCAACACCTCCCAGCCTTCGAAAGAAACGATCACCCAATTCTCGGTGCTGCGATCCCATTCCGTGTCCAATAACACACCCAACCGCACCAGCTGCTTAAAGGTGTCGTCGGAAGGTGCATCGATATGCGCCAAGGCTGCTTCGAGTTGATTTGGCGGGATCAAACGGGCTGCCGGTTGATCATTACCCGCATGCCGGTTTGCATACATGATATACCCTGGATTAAGCTGCAATTTATGTAAATCTTGACAGTAAGCATCAAAATTTTGAAGCGGGAACTGCAACATCTGACTCATTTCCATACTCCCTAGCTGCGCTAAATAATGATTTCGGTCAAGCTACACTCGTTGATAGACGCTTGTTGGGGCTTCAACGTATGCGCCAGCCGCAGTTCGCGAAGCATCGCGCGTTTCTTGGCTTGATGCTGCTGCATACGCCTGAGAATATCGTCCAAAACGCGCACCGCGCTAAGCACATGCGGCCCCTTGTTGATCATCACACACTCCGCCCGGTCGCCCATGGCGGCATCGGTAATTTCCGCCCGCGAGGGCATCCCCTCCTTGGCCAGAGTTTCCAGAACCTGCGTCGCCCAGATCACCGGCACATGGGCAGCTTCGCAGATCCATAATATTTCTTCCTGCACTTCGGCCAGCCGTTCAAACCCACACTCCACAGCCAAATCGCCACGAGCAATCATCACCCCGCAACAAGGCGCTCGCATAGCAGCCAGCAACATGGCCGGCAAGTTTTCGAACGCCCGCCTGGTTTCAATTTTTAGCACGATCGCCGGCCGTCTATCCCCCAGACGCGCCATATGCTCATGCAGCAACTCGACATCATGCGCGCTATTGGCAAAAGACAATTCCACGACATCAGCGTTTTCGACCACGAAACCCAGATCTTCGATATCCTTGGCCGTCAACGCACTGATCCCTAGTCTGCTCTCGGGCAGATTGATCCCCTTATCGCCTCTCAGTTTTTCACCGCGCGCACGCACATGGGTGATTCTGACCAGAACTTGGGCAAACTCAACTCTATCGATCACGCCACCAATTTTGCCATCATCGAACCAGATCGGCTCTCCCGCTCGAACATCGTCAAAAATCTCCGGAATGGAGCAACCGATCATGGCCGGCGTCAGCACCTGGCCGCTACTGTCATAAGTTGCCGGCCGACCGGGCGCCAGGTCACGCGTTAAGATCAACAAATCGTCCTGTTTTAGCAAAATGGCATTTTCAGCTTGCGGTAACAGATTGATAGTCACTTGGCGATCATCGGCATGAGCCACCTTACGCTCGTGATTCAAAACCGTGCCGGGAACGATATAAGCGCTTTGCGTCGCCTCCGCCCAATAACCCTGCTCAGTAATGTCAACCACTGTCAGGTTTCGTTTCGCGCCGCGGGCATCGGTGAATTTCAGTTGCTCACCCAGGTATAAACGGCGTAGCCATTCGCCTGGCAATAGCAAACAGGCATTAGCGGGTGAAGGCGGAGCAGCGGGTTGCGACACGTCCGTTAACCAGACGCGCGCCGGCGCGATGAGTCGGCCGTGGTCGTCGTGCGTCGGACGAATTCGCAATACCGCTAATCGGGGATCGAGCGGGCCGGTCCGCAACTTGGGACCGGCCAGATCCATCACGACACGACAAGTTTTGCCCAGCGCACGCTCGGCTTGTCGCAGATGAGCTATCATTTGCATCCATGCCACCGTGTCATCATGGGCGCAATTGATCCGCATACAATCCATGCCTTGCTCAAGCAGATGATGAATTAGCGAATAGTCTTCCGCCGCTTCGCTGGGCATGGTCACCATGATCCGCACGCCGCGGCCATTTGCAGCCTCCCCCAACAAGCAATGAGTATGGTCGACCAGCAATCGCTCGCCGGCGGCAAAATCCACCACTACCGTCTCTTGATTAGGCGGCACCCACTCCTGTCCGGTTAAGCGATGCAAAACCTCCAAAACCGCATCGATGGTTGCCAATACATGCGATTCCGCTCGCCCCAACGACGACAGCCCCAGGGCAGCCAGTTTTAGTTGCAAGGGCCTGAGGTCGCGGCGGCGCAGCGCTAGATAATGCAGCATATTACGGGCGCTATCCCGGTTATTGCCCTCCACTTGATCGATACGCTGTTGACACCCCGCGGTTTCGGCAATCATTTCCGCGCGAATGTCCATCAATTCTCTCAGGACCTCATCGACCACGGCGTCTTGCAAATAAGTGTTTTTGGTAACGGGATTCGTTGTCAAAGATCGCCTCTAAAGCCATGCGGTCGGCTTGGCCGCTTAATCAGCTGGGATTGTTAATGCAACTTTCCTTAATCGCTAGACCGCCATGCCGCACATCAATACCGTCCAACATGAAAATCGCGTGCTCGGCGATGTTCCGGCAATGCTCGCCGCAACGCTCCATGGCTTTCATCATTTGCATCACATCCAGAGCTCGGCGGATCATGCGGGCATCGTGCAATACTAAGGTTAGTTGATGCTTGATACCCTCCTGCAATTCCGACTCGCAATCCCTGTCGCATTGCAACAGGGCGTAAGCCTGCTTGGAATCCCGACTTTCGAAAACCACCATCAGTTTATCCAAAATCAGCTTGATTAAACCACCCATTTTTACTATGTCCGTCAGCAGCTTTTGATTGGGGTCGCTAGTGTTCGGGTCGAACAACACCGTAATCAGCTTGGCGAACTCGACAATCTCGACACCGATTTTCTCCAGCTCCACCGCGATTTTCGATGTTGACAACACATAGCGCAGATCATTTGCCACCGGACAATGCCGGGCAATGATGTTCAATACTTCGCCATCAATCTTGCTTTCGAAATGTTTGACCTTTTTATGCCGCGAAACGACTTTTTGCGCCAGTTCGCCGTCGCCGTAATCCAGGGCCTGCATCGCCTGCTCCAGCTGATAAACCAAAAGGTCCGTCATATCCAGCATCAAACTGTGCATATGCCCCAAATCGGTGTCATACGCATGTAAGGTATGCACATTATTGGGTGTGTCTGTTTGCTTCGTCATCGTCAGTTCTCTTGCTTGTTTAGCCAGGGTCTCGGTAATAAACAAACCTTAGAACAAGTACATTACAGGAATGTGACATAACCCTGTCAGACACGCGAAACGTGGCTCGTTAGCTATTGTTTTTAAAAAACATATTTCTAACAGCCATAGTCTAAAGCCTGCAAAAAGCCCCCAAAAAAATCCGTGGCCCACATTCACCGGCAAAAAAGCGACAAGCAGACTCTGTCATGCTGTTGTCATAAACGCAGACAAGAATAGCCTACGTCCGATACCAATATTTGGCGTTTGCTTATGAATACCTCTTTTTATCGCACCATATGGATTTCCGACCTGCACATTGGCTCGACCCAATGCCAAGCCGATGCCCTGCTGGATTTTTTAAAACATAACGACAGCGAAAAACTGTACCTGGTCGGCGACATCATCGATTTTTGGGCCTTGTCCAAAAAAATGTACTGGCCGCGCGATCACAACACCATCATTCAAAAAATCCTGCGTAAAGCCAGACACGGCACGCAAATTATCTACGTACCCGGTAACCACGACGAAAACGTCCGCGATTACGACGATTACGTGTTCGGCGACATCGTCGTGAAAAACTCGGACATTCACACCACCGCAAAGGGCAAACGCTTCCTGATCGTGCATGGCGACGAATACGACACTATCGCCAAACATCACCAGTGGCTGGCAAAGATCGGCAGTTTGGGTTACGACTGGCTGATAGAAATCAACCGCTTCCTGCGCCTGTTTAGACGCCTGTTCGGTAGGCAATCGCACTTCTCATTGGCCGCCTTTGTGAAGTTCAAAGTCAAGAATGTGGTGCAATTTATTTCCGATTACGAGGAAAGTATTGTTCGCACTCTAAAAAACGAAGGCCTGGACGGCGTAATCTGTGGGCATATCCATCATGCCGAAATCAAGGAAATAGAAGGCTTTTTGTACGTCAATACCGGCGACTTCGTGGAAAGCTGCACGGCGATTGTCGAACATCAGGACGGCAGACTGGAATTGATCCGCTGGCTGGCGCAAGAAACGCCGCAATTAACGCAGCAGCATGACGGAGAATTGCCGCACCTTGGCTAAACCGTCATCCGGCTAATTGCTAAACCCTTAGCACGACTGGCCTGATTGGCGTTTGTATTACATGTCACAAAAACTTCGCTAAACCGTCACGGTATCTTAACCCTCCCGCCTCTGTTATCCCGGAAAATGTGACCGGGCTTGCAGAATTTTGGGAAATTACCCAATGACGCGCTCGTCGCCTTCCCCCTTAGACCGACGAGTGCGTTTCTCTGCGAGTCAGCTCAGGCCCAAGGCCTGTTTACTGATTTTTAAGCACAGAGACCATCCGACCATGATCGCAAAGCATATCCGCAGCTATCCGCTGCTGGCGGCAGTGAGTGCCCTCAGTTTTTTCGGCAACGCCCAGGCTGCCACGCCGGTGTTTATCAACGAAATACATTACGACAACGGCGGCGCTGATACCGGCGAAGCGGTGGAGATTGTCGGACCCGCAGGTACTAATTTAAGCGGTTGGTCGTTGGTGTTTTACAACGGGAACAGCACCATTCGCAAAGTTTACAAAACCACTGCACTCAGCGGAACCATCGGCGACCAATCCGGTAACGGCGTTGGCACTCTAAGCTTTTCTATCAGCGGGATAGAAAATGGCGCACCAGACGGAATTGCATTGGTCAATGGCAGCACAGTCGTACAATTTTTAAGCTATGAAGGTTCTTTCATTGCTGCTGACGGTCCGGCTACCGGCATGAACAGCATCGACATTGGCGTTTCGGAACCCGGCAATACAGCCAGCGGCCAATCGCTACAATTACAAGGCAGCGGCACTAGTTACGAAGACTTTACCTGGAACGCGGAATCGACAAGTTCCTTTGCAGCAATCAACAACGGCCAGAACTTCGGCGGCGTCACCCCACCACCGCCACCCGTCTCCCAATGCGGCCAAGCCGCAACGCTAATTAGCGCAATCCAAGGCACAAGCAGCGTTAGTCCCTTGAGCGGCAGCGTGCAACATGTGGAAGCCGTTGTTAGCGCCGATTTCCAAGGCAGCACGAATTTAAACGGTTTTTTCGTACAACAAGTTAGCGGTGCGGATGCTAACGACGCGACCTCCGAAGGCTTGTTCGTCTCGTCCAGCCTGCCGGTTAATGTCGGCGACAAAGTACACATCGTCGGCACCGTGACCGAAACATTCTCTATGACCCGCCTAGAAGCCGTCAGCTCGGTCGATGTCTGTTCTTCCGGCAATACCTTGCCAGCCGCGGTTGAAGTCAACCTGCCTTTCGACAGCGCCGGCAATGATCCCGAGCGCTGGGAAGGCATGCTGATTCAATTGCCGCAAACCCTGACCGTCACCGAAAACTTCAACCTGGGCCGCTTCGGCGAATTCTTGCTGTCATCCGGCGGTCGCTTGTTGACGCCCACGCAAGTAGCCACGCCCGGCCAGGCGGCTATCGATGTCGCCGCGCAAAATTTAGCCAACCAATTACTGGTTGACGACGGCATCAATGTGCAAAATCCGGATCCGGTGATTTACCCGCAACCAACTGGTTTGAGCGCCGCTACTCCGTTGCGCAGCGGCGACTCAGTAGTTGGAGCTACCGGTGTATTGGCTTACGACTTTGGCGTGTACCGCCTGCAACCGACTCAGCCATTGACCTTTGTCGCCGACAACAGCCGCAGCCCGGCTCCGACCTTATCAAGCTTGGGTTCTCTGAAAGTCGCTAGCTTTAACGTGTTGAATTACTTTAACGGCAACGGCCTGGGCGCAGGCTTCCCAACTTCTCGCGGCGCGGATACGCTAGCGGAGTTTAATCGTCAGCGCGCCAAAATCATTCCGGCCATTCATGCCTTGAACGCTGACGTCATCGGCTTGATGGAAATCGAAAACGACGGTTACGGCAGCAGCAGCGCTATTGCCGATCTGGTGAACGGTTTGAATCAACTGGCCGGCGCCGGCACTTACGCCTTCATCAATCCAGGCTTGAGCAAAGTCGGTACCGACGAAATCGCCGTGGGTATTATCTATAAACCTGCAAAGGTTTCGCCGTCCGGCTCGGTAGCTATTTTGGATTCCTCGGTCAACCCCTTATTTATCGACACCAAAAACCGTCCGGCCCTTGCCCAAACCTTCTTGGACAAAGCCTCCAACAAACTGCTGACAGTGGCCGTGAACCACCTTAAATCCAAAGGTTCGGCTTGCGACGATGTTAACGATCCGGATACCGGCGACGGCCAGGGCAATTGCAACCAAACCCGCACCGATGCCGCGCAAGCCCTAGCAAGCTGGTTGGCTAGCGATCCTACCCACAGCGGTGTCAGCAACGCCTTGATCATCGGCGACTTAAACAGCTATGCACAGGAAGACCCGATCAGCGCCTTGAAAAACGCTGGTTATCAAAATCTGCTGGAGACCTTCGTCGGCAATCAAGCCGCATACAGCTATGTGTTCGACGGCGCGGCCGGTTATCTGGACCACGCCCTGGCAAACACCGCGCTAGCGTCGCAAGTCAAAAGTGTCGCCGAATGGCATATCAATGCCGACGAACCGAGATCCCTGGATTACAACACGGAGTTCAAATCGGCAAATCAGGTAACCAGCTTCTATGCGGCCGATGCCTATCGTTCATCCGATCACGACCCGCTGTTGATCAAACTGTTCGTGCCCGGTGACCTGGATAACGACGGCGATGTCGATAACAACGACGCTGGCCTGATCAAAGCCCAAGTCGGTAAATGCAGCGGTAAGGTTGGTTTTAACCGTGAGGCTGACTATGACAAAACCGGTTGCGTGACTTACGCCGATTATCGAATCTGGTACGGCTATTACAACAGCTATACCGCGTCCGCTAGCGCTCAATAACCCGGATCACCACCGGCAAACCCTTTGCCGGTGGTCTTGGATACACAATTTTAGGATAACGATATGAAAAACTTGATTCATATGCTGGCGTTATGCGGCGCCAGCTTGCTGCTGACGACAGCCAATTGCCAGGCTGCAAACATCTCCTTCAGTCTGGAAAGCGCCAGTAACCCGATTCACGTCGGCGACGTGTTCGCTATTGAAGTGGTCGCGCACGACCTCTTCGCCGGCGACAACAGCGATGAGTTATTGGCTTTTGGCTTAAACGCCGCCAGCTCGATCTCCGGTCTGTTGGAGTTTCAAGGCAGCACCGTCAATCCGCTGTTTTCCGACGATAGCTTGCTGGTCAATCTACATGCGGCCGGCTCGGCGTTTCCCGGCATAAGCAGCGATCCATCCAACACACTGTTATTCAATCTGGCGACTTTGCATTTTAAAGCCTTGGCAACCGGCCAAGTTTCGTTGGCTATCGCTTCCGATTTGTCCGACTTCAATCAAGGCCTGATCTTTTTGAACCAAGGTCCGATGGCGATTAATGCCAGCCGCAGCTTCGACATCGCGGCCGTGCCATTGCCGCCGTCTTTGTTGATGTTTGTTAGTGGGGTGGTGGTGAGTTTGGGTGGGTTTCGGCGGAAGCGAGGCTAAAACTTGATTTAATCCGTTGAGGATTTTGTGTCGCTAACGCGACGGTTTTATCTAATGTCGGTTCTCGGACCGACAACCGAAATACTTTCTTTTGCGTGGCCAAAAGAAAGTATTCAAAGAAAAAGCCACCCGACATTCCGCCTTAATCCTCCGCTTCTCGCTTTTGCCGAGGGTTTTCGGAAGGGGCTTCCTGCCCCTCCGAAAACGAGCGGCATCCTTGCCGCTCCCCTGCGGGCTATTCTCGCCAAAAGCTCCGATGCTCGGGGCGGAATAACGAGAAAAAACCGATCCAAGCGGCCTGATAGGACAGTTATTGAATTGGCAGCTTAGTTTCGCATTGCAGACAGATATAAAACAGACTGATCGAAACCAAAGATATATCCATACTCTATTCACTAGAAGCAAGGTGCCAAGGATGATATATTCCTGTACTTTTGAAGTGTCGTATTTTTCAACCCCACTTGGGTTGTTAAAGTCACAACCACACATTGAATCAATTACTTAAGCATAAATAAATGGAGTTATACGACAACTGCATAGGATTTTTGGACATCTAATGTCGTATACATTACGTTATGAGTGAAAGGGAAATGACCAACATCGTAAACAGGATCAGAAATTCTTCCCAATGGCCTAGCTTTGAGAACTCAAGTCATCTTTCTGATCTCGATACATTAGCTGATGACGCGAATGCGCTTGATACTTTAGAAGGTTACCTGGCCGCGTTAACAATCTATCACCAGTTATGCGATGAGATGGCCAAGCTGCTCGTTAAAGATTCCGAGTTTTTCATTCAACTTTCATGTTATCCAACAGGCATCGATTTCCCAAAACCAAAGCAACAGATGGCAGGTCAAGTTCTTTCTCAGTTAGAGTTTGCCGTCGAATTTGAAGGGAAAACAGAGTTCATTGAAAAGTGTAGGATAATGAACTCGCTCAGAAACAATGTTTTTCACAATCTCACGAAGCAAACTTCACTTGTAGAGTTGAAAGGTAAACTGAGTCAAATCAGCACTCTATATGAAGAGATCTTCGAGTTGTTTTCAACGTCGCATGGTTGGTTTTGGCTTTGCTTCAAGGATTTTCGAAAAGATGTGTTCATTGATGAAATTGAAGATGAAAACACATAACGAGCGTATCAATTTGAGCCCAAAAAGTTCCACGGCTATCGCCGTTCTGCATTTCGGGCCAAGTTATATTTAAGGCCCCAAGGCGCAATTCGTAGGGCGTCAATAGGCGCAGCCGTATTTTGCCGCATTTGGCCTTAAAGCATTCGGCGTATTACCCTAACGCTAATGAGCCCTACAAAACTGCGCAAATATTAGCTGGGTTTAAACTTCACGGCGGGGTTTTCTCCCATATGCCGCGCCGAGCACCGGAGGGTTTGAACGGATTCGCCCGTCAGGGGCGCCGCAGGGATGCGGCGCGTTGCATGCAGGGGCTGGGAAGCCCCTTCAGGCAACCCCGTTCAAACCCTTCGGCGCGCAGGATCAAAGCGGCATCCGGGCCGCCTTTTCTTTGGATACTTTCTTTTGGCGGAGCAAAAGAAAGTATCTCGGCTGTCGGGCCGAGACCCGACTTCAAAACACCCGTCGCGATAGCGACACTTATCCTATTCACCCAGCCCTTAAATATCTTCATTCCCCAAATTTTATTGCTCACATTCAGGCCTAACAGTCTGAAACCACCGCCGCTAGAAAGCCGGCAACACATTTGTATTACATTTCACGAAATCTTCATTTAGCAATCACAAGTTCATCACAAAATTTCCTTAGGCTGTACTTGCTTTACCCATAGCGATAGAAATTTCTCAACCCCAAATGAACGAGCAGCCTGTGACTTATAACAAAAACGCACGCGCTGTCTTTATCGGAGCACTCTAAATGATCAAAATATCTGTTATTGCCGCAGCATTGCTGTCGGCAATCTGCACGCAAGCCGAGGCGATTACCCTTAATGCCGACGGCGCTTGGCATGCGTTCGACGTAGACAATTCGGTGTCTAATTCCGGCGGTCTGGAATGGATAGACCTGGATAACAATGCTTTAAGCTTTGAATTCACCTTAACCGGCTCGGCGATTTTGCGCGTAGTGGACGCCGGCTTCGCTGGTGATAGATTCAAGATTTTTAACACGGCCAGCGTAATCGGTGAAACCTCGGCCGCCGTTAACAATTATCCAACTTCTGTTTACAGCGATTTTGACTTGGCTTACGCCAGCTCAGACTACAGCCGCGGCGAATTTCTGCTGGGTGCCGGCAGTTACCAAATCAGCGGCCTGCTGATCCAATCCGCTCTGGACAATACCTCCGCCGAGATTAACGCCACCGTCGGCGCTGTCAGCCTGACCGCCGTGCCACTGCCTGCCGCTGCCGGTTTATATGCCGCCGGCGCCGGCCTGCTGGGCTTGGTCTCTCGTCGCCGCAAATCCACTAAATAAGGGTTAAACCAATGAAATTAAACAAACTAGCCATAGGCATCGCATTGGGCTTGGGCACACTGGGCGCGGCCAATGCTGTGACCACCATCCCCACCACCACGATAAAAATCGTCGCCTTCAACGATTTCCACGGCCAATTGGAATCGCCGGGCACCTTCCGGCAAACACCCACCAGCGCGGCATCCACCAATATTCCGGTCGGCGGCGTGGATTGGATGGCCGGCTATATCAACGAATTAAAAAACCAAAACCCGAGCACTGTCGTGGTATCGGCAGGCGACATCATCGGCGCGACGCCGCTGGTTTCCGCGTTGTTTCATGACGAACCGACCATCGAAACCATGAACCGTCTGGGCCTGGAATTCAACGCGGTCGGTAACCATGAATTCGACGAAGGCAAGACTGAATTAAAACGCATGCAAAACGGCGGCTGTCATCCGACCGATCCTAACTCCTGCCAAGGCGCTTCAGTCGGCACGCCGGTGCCTTTTGAAGGCGCGGATTTCAAATTCCTGGCTGCCAACGTGGTCGACACCGCCTCCGGCAAAACCCTGTTCCCGCAATACGCGATCAAAGTCATCGGCGGCGTGCGGGTCGGCTTTATCGGCATGACCTTGAAAGAAACCCCTACCATCGTCACCCCCACCGGCGTGGCCGGCCTGGAGTTCAAAGACGAAGCGGCGACTGTGAATGCCCTGATTCCAAAATTGCGCGCACGCGGCGTCGAAGCGGTGGTGGTGATGATTCACCAAGGCGGCACGATACCGGTCACCCAAAGTGCCTCTACAATCAACAATTGCGATGGCGGCTTGAATGGCTCGCCGATCAAATCCATCGTCAATCAATTGGACGACGAAGTGGATTTGGTGATTTCCGGTCACACTCATCAAGCTTATAACTGCCAAATCGCCAACAAAGCCGGCCGCTTGATTTCAGTAACCAGCGCCAATTCGCAAGGCCGGGTATTGACCGACATTGATGTCGCTATCAGCACCGTCAACGGCGAAGTCAGCAGCGTCAGCGCCGAAAACATTGTCGTTGATCGCAGCAACACGGCCATCACACCGAATGCGGCGATTAAAACCATCGTCGACAATTACAAAGCCCTGTCCACACCTATTGCTAACCGAGTGATCGGCAACATCAGCGCAGCGATTACCAGAACCGCTAGCGCTGCCGGCGAATCGGCTTTGGGCGATGTGATTGCCGATGCGCAATTGTTAGCAACCCAAAACGTCGGCTTCGGCGAAGCGGTGGTGTCATTCATGAACCCCGGCGGCATCCGCGCCGATTTGACCTTTCCGTCCAGCACTGCTGCGGAAGGCGACGGCAAGGTCACTTACGCCGAAGCCTTTACCGTACAACCCTTCGGCAACACCTTAGTGACACTGACCTTGACCGGCACGCAAATCCACACTTTGCTGGAGCAACAATTCACCGGTTGTACCGTCGGCTATCCGGCCGGTGCACCAGTTGCGGGCCAAGCGTTCAACCGTATCATGCAAGTGTCTAATGGCTTTAGTTACGAATGGAAAGAAAAAGGCACAGCTTGCGATAACGTCGATCCAGCCAGTATCAAGATCAACGGTGTCGTGGTAGACCCAGCCGCCAGCTATCGAGTTACTGTGAATAATTTCATGGCGGACGGTGGCGACCAATACTATGTGTTGACGCAAGGCACTAACCGCTTGGGCGGCGCGCTGGATCTGGATGCGTTGGAAAACTACTTTACCGCTAACGGTACTGTAGCCCCCGGCCCGCAGAATCGGATTTTGCCGGCTCCGTAAGTTTTATGGATTAGTTGTAAGCTCTGTAGTGGTACTCGGGCCCGCTGGTACGCGATACAGCGGGCTTTTTTTTGCCTGTTCAGTCAAGCAGCAAACAGCATCGATACTCGATTATTAATTCGGCCCCCAAATATCGTCGCTCCCGCGCAGGCGGGAGCCTAGCTTCCTTGCAATTAAGGCTGAATCTATACCTTACGTCGCTCCCGCGCAGGCGGGAGCCTAGCACCTATACTGGATTCCCGCCTCCGCGGGAATGACGAATCCAGGGATTTTAAGGACGTAATTAATGATGATGTTCATGTCCCATTTGGGCTTGCACTTTAATCACGAACGGATCGGACTCCTTGTCGCCCAAATCGGCAAAATCGATTACATCGTAGCCATTGACTGGTGTAGGTTGCCAGGGCGCGGCGTTCAACGGATAAGCGTTTAGCAATTCGGTACGCTCGGAAAACTCGCCATGTTCACGTTCAATCAACGCCGGCAAGGCCACATCCAACCGCATCACCACATGCCATTGGGTGTCCGCGACTTTGCCTTGGTATTCGCGAGTCGGGATGCCGTCGGTCCATTCGATTTCTTCGGCTGTGAGTTTGTCCAGCAGTTGGCTATCCAGCAACAGCGCCAATTTTTGCCAGGACGGGGTGATGTCCAGCATCCGTAAGTCGCCAGCTTGAAACTCGATTGCCCGTTGGTCTTGGTGATAGAGCTTACGGTGAATCAGCTCCTGGCCGTCGCGCTGCCACAGTTCGCCCAAGCCCCGTTGCGGCCTTTCTATCGTAATCTGCTGGCTATCGCGCCAGAAGCGCCAGCTGACTTCTGCGGGCAGTGCTTCGTGTTCTTCGTGTTCGTGCTCTTCGCCCGTGCGGGTGGTGACAAACTCGGCGGCTACCGCCGGCAAGTTTGCCGAAGATAGCTCGATAATCTGCGTGTTGGCGGCATGCTTGGCCGGCACATGACTGCACGCTGCCAAAACGATCAATAAGCCCAGAGCAAACAGTTTGGGTAAAAACTTGAAAATAGTGTTGAACATGGATCCTGCACTTTAGCGGTATTCAAAAAAAATCAGGGACGGCTAGCGTCCCTGATTCGGTTTCGGGAAAGGTTCCCGGACTATTTGCGCATGCCTAGCGCATCAGCCATCACATGATAAATCACGTTTTGTTCCAGCGTACCACGCACCAGATAGGCGCCAGGGCCGTCCGCATAGATAGCCACGTCTTCGCCGGCGTGGGTTTCCGCGCTCATCGGTACTGTAGCTTCCTGCATGTAGTTAGGGTTGGCTGTATCAACCGCTGTCAAATCAGGACGCAGTTTGCTACCTGCATAAGCAGCGGCCACGGTGCCTTCGTTGGCTGGATTAAATTCCTTGCGTTGCAAGCCGCCGGTCCAACCCGGACCGTTAGCATACGACAAGGTGGTGTAAGGCAAACCCAAAGAATCCTTC
>Ga0123388_1075709_pt1 | contig 14078 bp, 11 predicted proteins | sample T0HHNO3metaT_FD_89916 | JGI IMG/M metagenome (GOLD analysis project Ga0123388, IMG submission 89916) | Methane-oxidizing artificial microbial communities from Washington, USA to study methane cycling - T0-HHNO3 metaT (Metagenome... | ecosystem: Engineered > Modeled > Simulated communities...
GCCATGCGAACGGGCAGCCCCAGGATGTGCGCCAAGCGGGGCAGATCGCGGGCGAACAACTGGTCTTGCAAGGCCTTGGTGGCCGTAGACAACAGCACCCGCTCGCCACTCAGCAAGGCCGGCACCAGGTAGGCAAAGGTCTTGCCCACTCCGGTGCCTGCCTCCACCACCAGCGCCCCTCCCTCTGTAATGGTCTGGGCCACCGCAATGGCCATCTGGGTCTGACCGTCACGCGGTTGAAAATGCCCATCCGCCCTCGCCAGCACACCATCGGAGGCAAACACCTCGGGCACCATGGCCTCCAGTGACATCAGGCGGGCTCTTGCGGTTGAAGTTGCCGCTCCAGCCGTTCCATCGCGTCACGCAACACGAGTCGGCGCTTTTTGAGACGGCGCAGGGTGAGTTCGTCGGGTGCCGCTTCGGGCGTACACCGGTCGATGAGTGCGTCGAGATCGGCATGTTCCATGCGCAGCTCGATCAACTGACGGTGGGGAGAGTGCAGACTGGGTTTCAAGGCAGGAGGCCATGGGCATGGCAAAAATGCCACAGGCGGGCGGATAATACGCGCTTGGCCCGCTTTCCACGACAGGCGTTCGCGTAGGCGCCCCCACAATCTGCAGCATGACCAAAGCGTTTCGCCTCATCGCCTCCACCGGCATCCACAAGGGTGACCGCGAATACCAGCAAGACCAGGTGGCCCTGATCTCCCACGAGCGGCACAACGGCTGCGTTCTGGGTGTGGTTGCCGACGGGATGGGCGGCCGCAGCGGGGGGCGCAAGGCATCAGACCAGGTCATGATGACAGCACGACAACTGTTCGAGCGGTACTCGCCCGACACCGATGACCCGGTGGCAATGCTCAAGAACATGGTTGAAGAGGCCCACATCGTTATCCGGTTGACGGCCATATCGGCAGAGCAGGAACCTCACAGCACCATCGCTGCGTTTCTCATCAATCCCCGGGGCGACTGCCATTGGGTGCATGCGGGCGACTCGCGCATCTACCACTTTCAAGGCTCACGGCTGGCATTCCGCACCAGCGACCACTCTTATGTGCAAGCCCTGGTGGACCGGGGTGAGCTGACGGAAGCCGAGGCCAACAACCATCCTCATTCCAACATTCTGGTGGGTTGCCTGGGCACAGAGAGTGACCCGCCCATCACTACCCACGTCATTCCGCAACTTCAGCCGGGCGATGTCTTGCTGGCCTGCAGCGATGGGGTTTGGCACTACTTTTCTCCCACCGAACTGGCATCGGTGGTCGATTCGCTGTCGCCCCGCGAAGCGACGGAGTTCCTGATTGAAAAAGCCCGCTCCCGGGCACGCGGAGGCGGCGACAACCTGTCGCTGGTGGTCGTCAAGATCGAAGCCCTGGCCGAAGAGAAAAAGATTGCGCGCCTGACGCCGCTGGACACGGGTCGGCCCTGAGGGCCTTGTCTGCACCACCCATCGGTGTATCGACGGGTGAACGCGAACCCATCGAACAATCACCAGGTAGTCGCCGCTACCCTAGCGTCAACCACTCAGCCACTGATTGCTTGGCTCAGAGGCCCTTCCAAACTCAGCGAGGCGCAGAAGCAGCAGGCGCTGGCAAGGGCGCTGCAGGCTTGCGGCCCTGAGCCAGGGCATCAGCTTGAGATTTTTCGACCCGCGCGCGGCGCTCCTCCGCCGCTTGGAGCGCCTGGGTATGTTTGGCACGCGATTGGGCAGCGCGCTCGGCAGTCCCCGCAGCGCGGGCCGCCTGTTCACTGGCCTGAACCTGGGCACGGCTATTTTGTTGCTGCGCGCGTTGGTGTGCGTCCTGGTCCCGCTGTGCCTTGGCAACATCCGGATCGGCGGATGGCTTGCGAACCTGCGCGTCAGCGCGTTTGCTCGCTGGCGGTACGGCCATTTGCTTGTCTTCAATGGCCCGCAGGCGCTCCACCGCTTTCTCCCTGCGCTCGGCATCGTTGAGTTCAATTTCCTGCGCACGCAATCGGTCGTGGGACTCCCGTGCCTTGGCACGTACGCCGCGCAAGCAATCCTCCACAGCAAAGCGTTGGTAGCACACTGCCTCATCCTGCTGCCGCCGGGCCGTCAGTGCCTCGCGCTCCATTTTGATTCGGTCACGCTCCACTTTGCGATGTGCAGCGGTCGACGCGGATGCGGCATCTACTTCTACCCCCGTCGCGGCCCAGGCCGGGGCTACCAGCACAGGCAGTATTGAGCAAGCCAGCGCCAGCACTACCGCCAAAAAGCGACCACCGGTCTTGTTCATGTCAACCCCGTATCCACCATGCGGCGCTCCAGCGCCAGAAACTCCTTGGACTGCATCTCGTTGAGCCGGGACACTGTGCGCGGAAACTCGTGAGCCAAAGGCCCTTCGGTATACAACTGCTCGGGCGGTACAGCCGCCGACAGGATGAGTTTGACCCGGCGGTCGTACAGCACATCCACCAGCCAGGTAAAGCGCCGCGCAGGCGACGCCATGCTCACAGGCATGTAAGGAACATCGGACAGCAACACCGTGTGGAACTGCGTCGCAATTTCTAGGTAGTCGTTTTGCGACCGAGGACCACCACACAGTGTCTTGAAGTCAAACCACACCACCCCGCCAGCCTTGCGGCGGGCGCGAATTTCGCGCGCCTCGATATGCAGCACGGGGTCTTCATCGTGCACTTCAGCGAGTTGGTCGAACGCCTGGTTCATCTCGGCATCCGCCTCTGCGCCCAGTGGCGTGTGATACAGCTTTACGTGCTCCAGCGTACGCCGGCGGTAATCGGTGCCGTTGTCCACATTGACCACCTCCAGCCGCTCATTGAGGAGTGCAATGGCGGGCAAGATGCGGTCCCGATGCAAGCCACCGGGGTAAAGGTCGTCAGGCTTGAAATTGGAAGTGGTCACGAAGCCGACGCCGTTGTCGAACAACGCCACCAGCAATCGGTGCAGGATCATCGCGTCCGTGATGTCCGCCACATGAAACTCATCAAAACAGATGAGCTTGTAGCGCTTGGCAATGCGCTCGCCCAACACATCCAGCGGATTGACCGTGCCCTGAAGGGCCGCCAGTTCGCGATGCACCTCACGCATGAATTCGTGAAAGTGCAAGCGCACCTTTCGCTTCAGGGGAACAGCGTCAAAAAAGCACTCCATCAAAAAGCTCTTGCCGCGCCCCACCCCGCCATACATGTAGACACCGCGGGGAATCTCCGGGCGGTTGATCAGCTTTTTGATCGCGTTAGAGCGCCGAGCCTTGTACTGGGCCCACTCGTCCGCACAGCGCTGCAGGGCTTCCACTGCTCGCAGCTGGGCGGGGTCGCTTTGATAGCCTTTGGCGGCCAGCTCGGCCAGGTAAGCCTGTTTGACGGTCACTTTGCGGATGCTCTGATACTACAAAAATAATAGCTACAGGCGCATGTAGATCATGCACCTGTAGCTGATTGAGGCCTAAATCAGAAGTTCAGCGTGCGCTTGTCCACCGCCAGCGCTGCTTCCTTGGTGGCTTCGCTCAAGCTGGGGTGCGCATGGCAAATGCGTGCGATGTCTTCGCTGCTGGCCTTGAACTCCATGGCGACCACGGCCTCGGAGATCAGCTCGCTGGCCTGTGGGCCCACGATGTGCACGCCCAGGATCTCGTCGGTCTCGGCATCCGCCAGCATCTTGACCATGCCGGTGGTGTCGCCCAGCGCACGTGCACGGCCATTGGCCAGGAACGGGAAGCTACCCGCCTTGTACTTGACCCCATCGGCCTTGAGCTGCTGCTCAGTGCGGCCCACCCAGGCGATCTCGGGGCTGGTGTAGATGACCCAGGGGATGGTGTTGAAGTTGACATGACCATGCTGGCCGGCAATGCGCTCGGCCACGGCAACGCCCTCTTCCTCGGCCTTGTGGGCCAGCATAGGGCCGCGCACCACGTCGCCCACCGCCCAGACGCCGGGCAGATTGGTCTTGCAGTCAGCATCCACCACGATGGCGCCGCGCTCGTCGAGCTGCAGACCCACCGCTTCGGTGTTCAGGCCGATGGTGTTGGGCACGCGGCCGATGGAGACGATGAGCTTGTCCACGTCCAGCGACTGGGCTTCGCCCTTGGCGTTAGTGTAGGCAATGCTCACACCCTTTTTGCCAGTCTTGATCTCGCCGACCTTCACGCCCAGCTCGATCTTCAGGCCCTGCTTGTCGAAGGCCTTCTTGGCTTCCTTGGCGATCTGCTCATCCACCGCGCCCAGGAAAGTGGGCAGACCTTCGAGGATGATGACTTCAGCGCCCAGGCGGCGCCAGACCGAGCCCATTTCCAGGCCGATCACGCCCGAGCCGATGAGGCCGAGCTTCTTGGGTACGGCGCCAACGCGCAGCGCACCGTCGTTGGACAGCACCAGTTCTTCGTCGAACGGCGTGCCGGGCAGCGCACGGGCGTTGGAGCCGGTGGCGATGATGATCTGCTTACCGGTCAGCGTCTCTTCAGCGGCACCTGCCACCTTGATCTCGTAACCGCCTTCGGCAGCCTTCACGAACGAGCCACGGCCGTGGAAGAAGCTGACCTTGTTCTTCTTGAACAGGTACAGGATGCCATCGTTGTTCTGCTTCACGACGGTGTCCTTGCGGGCGATCATCTTGGCCACGTCCATCTTGACGCCAGTGGCGGTGATGCCATGCTCGGCAAAGTGTTTGTTGGCATGCTCGAAATGCTCGGACGACTGCAGCAGGGCCTTGGAGGGAATGCAGCCCACGTTGGTGCAAGTGCCGCCCGGTGCGGGGCCACCCTTTTCGTTCTTCCATTCGTCGATGCACGCGACATTGAAGCCCAGCTGGGCGGCGCGGATGGCGGCGATGTAGCCGCCGGGGCCGCCACCGATGACGATCACATCAAATTGTTTGCTCATGGGAAATCTCGTTCAGTCAGTTGGAGAAAGACCCACCGGCGGGCAGGACCAGAGGCCGGGCCACGCGGGTGGGTCGATACAGTCAGGGGATCAGATGTCGAACAGCAGGCGCGATGGGTCTTCCAGCGCGTCCTTCATCGCCACCAAGCCCAGCACGGCTTCGCGGCCGTCGATGATGCGGTGGTCATAGGACATGGCCAGGTAGTTCATCGGGCGGATCACGATCTGGCCGTTTTCGACCACGGCGCGATCCTTGGTGGCGTGCACGCCCAGAATAGCCGACTGGGGCGGGTTGATGATGGGGGTGGACAGCATGGAACCGAACGTGCCGCCATTGGAGATGGAGAACGTTCCACCGGTCATTTCCTCAATGCCCAGCTTGCCTTCCGCAGCCTTCTTGCCGAACTCGGCAATCTTCTTCTCGATGTCGGCGAAGCTCATCTGGTCTGCATTGCGCAGGATGGGCACCACCAGGCCACGGGGCGAGCCCACAGCGATACCAATGTCGAAGTAGCCGTGGTAGACGATGTCGTTGCCGTCCACCGATGCATTCAGCACAGGGTACTTCTTGAGGGCATGCACAGCAGCCTTCACGAAGAAGGACATGAAGCCCAGCTTGGTGCCGTGCTCCTTGGTGAAGCTGTCCTGGAACTTCTTGCGCAGGTCCATCACAGGAGCCATGTTCACTTCGTTGAACGTGGTCAGGATGGCGTTGGTCGATTGCGACTGCAGCAGACGCTCGGCCACGCGGGCACGCAGGCGGCTCATGGGCACGCGCTGCTCGGGGCGGCCGCTCAGGTCTTCCTTGCCAGCGGGCGCTGCCACCTGGGGCAGTGTCTTGGAGGGCACACCGGTGGGGATCACGCTGGGGGCTGCCACGGCAGCCTTGGCGCTACCGGCCACAGCGGCCAGCACGTCACCCTTGGTCACACGGCCATCCTTGCCCGAACCGGCCACGGCCGACACAGACAGGTTGTTGTCGGCGAGCAGCTTGGCGGCGGCAGGCATGGCCACATCGCCCTTGGAGCCACCGGCAGCGGCAGGAGCAGCAACAGGCCCTGCGGCGGCAACAGGAGCTGCTGCTGCCGGAGCAGGAGCCGCGGCACCAGCCTTGCCTTCGGTGTCGATCTTGGCGATGAGCTGGTCGGCAACCACCGTGGCGCCGTCGCCCTGGATGATTTCAGCCAGCACGCCAGCGGACGGTGCGGGCACTTCGAGCACAACCTTGTCGGTTTCGATCTCGATCAGGATCTCGTCCACGGCCACGGCCTCACCGGCCTTTTTCTTCCAGGTCAGCATGGTGGCTTCGGCCACGGATTCGGACAGCTGGGGGACTTTGACTTCTACGATAGCCATATCAATTCTTTCGGAATGGGGTTTTGTTCTGTTGTCGGGTCGCAGCTGGCCTTACTTGGTCAGGACAAAACCCTTGAGCTTGGCAAACGCGCCGTCCACCAGCGCCTTTTGTTGTTCCTGGTGCAGGTGCGAGTAACCCACGGCTGGCGATGCCGAAGCAGCGCGGCCAGAGTAGCCCAGCTTCTGGCCTTCGAGCATGTTCTCGTGGATGTAGTGCTGCACGAAGAACCAGGCACCCTGGTTTTGCGGCTCGTCCTGGCACCACACCACGTCGGTAGCGTTGGGGTACTTCTTCAGTTCAGCGGCAAACGCCTTGTGCGGGAAGGGGTACAACTGCTCGACGCGCAGGATCACCACATCGTCGGCCTCCTTCTCTGCGCGCTTCTTCACGAGGTCGTAGTAAACCTTGCCAGAGCATGCGATCACGCGCTTGACCTTGGCAGCCTTCTTGACGATGGCTTCATCCTGCTCAGGAATCACCGTCTGGAAGCTGCCCTTGGTGAACTCGGACAACGGCGAGGTCGCATCCTTGTTACGCAGCAGCGACTTGGGCGTCATGATGATCAGCGGCTTGCGCAGATCACGCACCATCTGGCGACGCAGCACGTGGAAGATCTGGCTGGCCGTAGTGGGCTGCACGATCTGCATGTTGGCGTCGGCAGCCAATTGCATGAAGCGCTCCAGGCGGGCAGAGCTGTGCTCTGGGCCCTGGCCTTCGTAGCCGTGGGGCAGCATCAGGGTGATGCCGTTTACCCGGCCCCACTTCACTTCGCCGGAGGCGATGAACTGGTCGATCACCACTTGGGCGCCATTGGCGAAGTCGCCGAACTGCGCTTCCCAGATCACCAGTGTGTTGGGGTCGTTCGACGCATAGCCGTACTCGAAGCCCAGGACGGCCTCTTCGGACAGGATGGAGTCGATCACAACAAACGGGGCCTGGTTGTCGGCCACGTTCTGCAGCGGCACGTAGGTACCAATGTCCCACTTCTCGCGCTTTTGGTCATGGATCACGGCGTGGCGGTGCGTGAACGTGCCGCGGCCGCAGTCTTCACCGGACAGGCGCACGGGATAGCCGCTGGCCACCAGCGAGGCAAATGCCATGTGCTCACCCATGCCCCAGTCCACAGGGATGTCACCACGGCCCATGGCCGCGCGGTCGTCATACACCTTCTTCACCAACTGATGCGGCGTCACGCTCTCGGGGATGGTGGTGATCTTCTCAGCCAGGCGCTTCCACTCGGCCAGAGGAATAGCCGTGTCTCCAGCATCAGTCCACTTTTTGCCCAGGAACGGGCTCCAGTCCACCGCGTACTTGCTCTTGAAGTTGGTCAGCACGGGATCGACCGTGTGCTTGCCCGCATCCATAGCAGCGCGGTAGGCCTTGACCATGTCATCGCCCAGTGACTCGCCCAGACCCTGCGCCGCCAGCTTATCGGCGTACAGCTTGCGTGTGCCGGGGTGTGCGCCGATCTTCTTGTACATCAGCGGCTGCGTCAGAGCCGGGGTGTCCTGCTCGTTGTGGCCCAGCTTGCGGAAGCAGATGATGTCCACAACCACGTCTTTCTTGAACTCCATGCGGAACTCAAGCGCGAGCTGAGTGGCCAAAACCACAGCTTCCGGATCATCACCGTTCACGTGCAGTACGGGCGACTCGATCATCTTGACGATGTCGGTGCAGTACAGCGTGGAGCGGGTGTCACGTGGATCGGACGTGGTGAAGCCGATCTGGTTGTTGATGATGATGTGCACCGTGCCACCCGTGTAGTAGCCACGGGTCTGGGCCAGCGCCAGAGTTTCCTGATTGACACCTTGGCCTGCAAAGGCCGCGTCACCATGCACCAGCACTGGCAAAACCTGCTTGCCGTGTGGATCGGCACGGCGGTCCATGCGAGCACGCACAGAGCCTTCGACCACGGGGTTCACGATTTCCAGGTGCGAGGGGTTGAATGCCAGCGACAGGTGAACCGGACCGCCGGGGGTCGTCACATCCGAGCTGAAGCCCTGGTGGTACTTCACGTCACCCGCAGGCAGGTCTTCGGGAGCGGTGTGATCGAACTCAGCGAACAGGTCCTTGGGCATCTTGCCCAGCGAGTTGACCAGCACGTTCAGGCGGCCCCGGTGGGCCATGCCGATCACGATTTCTTGTACGCCCTTGGCGCCTGCAGACTGGATGAGTTCATCCATCGCAGCAATAAAGCTTTCGCCGCCTTCCAACGAAAAGCGCTTCTGACCCACGTACTTGGTGTGCAGGAAGCGCTCCAGCCCTTCGGCAGCCGTCAGGCGGTCAAGGATTTGTTTTTTCTTGTCAGCACCAAAGCTGGGCTTGCTGCGGATCTTTTCCAGCTTCTCCTGCCACCAGCGCTTCTGGTTCTGGTCGGTGGCGTACATGTATTCAGCGCCGATGGAGCCACAATAGGTCTCACGCAGCGCGTTGATGAGTTCACGCAACGTCATCGACTCTTTGCCGAAGAACGTGTTGCTGGTGTTGAACACAGTTTCCTGATCGGCGTCGCTGAAACCGTAGAACGAAGGCTCCAGTTCAGGAATTGCGGGACGCTCTGTGCGCTTGAGCGGATCCAGGTCGGCCCAGCGCTGACCCACATTGCGGTAAGCGGCGATCAGCTGCTGAACGGCGGTACGCTTGCGGCCCAGTTCAGAGTCGGCGCCCGTCGCAACCACGACCTTGGTGCCGCCTTGCTTGGCACGCTCGGCAAAGGCATTGATGACAGGCAGATGGGGAACGTCTTTGGCGTTGCTGCCATCCACGGCGGGGACATGCTGCAGCGCGTCAAAGTACTCGCGCCACGTATCTGGCACGCTACCGGGATTGGCGAGATAGTTCTCGTACATCTCTTCGACATAGGGCGCATTGCCGCCGAAGAGGTAGGTGTTGCCTTGGTAGGCTTGATAGACGGATGTCGTATCGCTCATATTCCGCTGACCTCCGCTTTCCTTGGGAAAGCATTAGCTGGTTGAGAAACCTTCCGCGACACGGCTGAACCGGTTGGCGGATGCGACTGTGGCTGGGGAAGGGCCTTGGTACGGGCGCCATTGTGCCACCGAACCGAAGTCCACCCCCAAAAAGTGGATCCAGACCATCGCCGCACAGCGCAAGAAGCTGCGCCGATCAGCGCCTCGCGTACATTCCGGGTATCCCATTGCAAACCCCACTCCATGCCGCATCAACATCTCCAGGACAAAGCCTTTTTGCTGCTGCTCACCCTCGTCACCGTCGCGTTTGGAGCAATCCTGTGGCAGTTTCACGGAGCCGTTTTCTGGGGCGTCATCCTCGCCATTCTTTTTGCCCCACTGCACCGCAAACTGCTGCGAAAAATGCCCAAGCGGCCCACGCTTGCGGCTTTATGCACACTCGGTTTGTGCCTTGTGGTGGTGATCTTGCCGATGACGGCCATCACGGTGTCGCTCATTCAGGAGGCCACTGCAATCTACGAACGGGTGCGCTCAGGTCAAATCAATTTTGGGCTGTACCTGCAGCAGGTCATTGCTGCACTGCCAGCTTGGGCTGCAGGCCTGCTTGACCGCCTCCAACTGACCAGCGTAGGCGAGTTGCAGCAAAAGCTCTCGTCCTTCGCGGTACAGGCCAGTCAATTCGTTGCGACACAGGCGCTGAGCATCGGTCAAAACACCCTGGAGTTCATTGTCAGCTTCGGCATCATGTTGTACCTGTTGTTCTTCCTGCTGCGAGACGGAGCCAGTCTGGCACAGCGTATCGGGCAGGCCACCCCCTTAGAAGAAGCACACAAGCGCCAGCTGGTCGGTAAATTCACGACCGTGATCCGGGCCACGGTTAAAGGCAACATTGTGGTGGCGGCTTCTCAGGGCGCGCTGGGCGGCATGATTTTCTGGATCTTGGGCATCCAGGGACCGGTGCTGTGGGGGGTACTCATGGCCTTCCTGTCCCTTTTGCCAGCCGTGGGCGCCGGGCTGATCTGGGTGCCTGTGGCCATCTACTTTCTGGCAACAGGCGCTGTGTGGCAGGGCGTGGTGCTGACTGCATTCGGCATCTGCGTGATCGGGCTTGTGGACAACATCCTGCGCCCCATTCTGGTGGGCAAAGACACCAAGATGCCCGACTACATCGTGCTGATCTCTACCCTGGGCGGCATGGCCTTGTTCGGCCTCACAGGGTTTGTGATCGGTCCAGTGATAGCTGCACTGTTCATGGCCAGCTGGGACCTTTTTTCACCACCGCCGGAGGCGGACGCACCCACCCGGTGATCCCCTCCAGCCTCGGCCACATTTACCAGTCAGGGGCGTCGATAGCCTTTGACTGGCGCTTTAAATGACCGCCAAAACAAAAGCCTCCCAAGGGAGGCTTTTGGCTGAACACACATTCAATGATGCGCTTTGAATCGGGTGGTAGGACGTACAAGATTCGAACTTGTGACCAACGGATTAAAAGGCCGCCAAGAAAGATTGATAAATCAATACTGTTTCGCCGCTTTTTATTCCGCAATAGACCGGGGTCTCGGAGCTGCAGCCCCGGGAGAACTCTGTAACCCCTTATCGATTGCGGAACACCATGAGCCAGTCTGCGCGTGGGTTCCTACTCGGCGGGCGAGCCAACGACTCAGCCAGTTACGCAACGATTGGGAATGGACACTTCGCTAGCGCGAGGGCGCCGCATGTTGAAGTAAAGTTGCGCGAGCGCACTTTAGTTACACATGCAACATTTCGCCAAATTTGACGTCCCGCGTTACCTGCACGAAAAGCGCCTTCGTAAACGCAAAAATCGCCTTCGCAGGGAATTGAGGAGTGCTAAGCGGAACAGTGACAGACGAACTGTGGAGTCGATGCTTGGGACAAGTTCCAAGGTGCTGGAAATGATCGCAGGGGCCTGTTCGGCAGTAGGGCGTCAGCAAAGGAAAGGGCGGGTTGCATTCACAGCTCCGAAAAATTTTTCCCTCCTGGAAAACCCGTCAGAGACCCTCGCGTCAATCAGCAGGTTTGCGGCCGATTGCCTAACTACTCGACTGAAAGCGGTATACATAGACTTAAGTAAGACTACTGTGTACGACGCTGGGGCCAATGGATTGCTTGACGTGGTCGTTGATGAGGTCGAAACCCTTGCCCGCAAAGCTAAGCGAAAAATTCATTGGTCAGGCGTGTACCCTGCCGACGAGAAGCTTAAACGTCTAGTTAAGGCCCTTGGCGTCATCAAATTTCTCGAAGTGAAGCATGAGTTCCCGAAGAAAAAAGAGGCCTCAATGCTGGAAGTGTTCGAGGTACGCTGCAAACACTACGTGAGAGCTGTTCGGGCGAACGAAACTGACAAGAAGTCACGAACTACTCAGAAATTCGCCGATCATGTCAATGAATGCCTGGGGAGGGTTGGACGACAGCTCACCGCGCAAGCTCGACATCTTTTATGCGCTTACGTCACCGAAGTTCTCGACAATGCTGAAGAGCACTCGTTGATGTATGACTGGACCATCCAAGGGTACCTTGACACACACGGCAAGGACTGGACCTGCGAGATTGTGCTTTTCAATTTTGGTAGGTCAATTGCCGACTCTCTGAGCGGGCTGCCTACTTACAGCTACACATGGGGAATGATTGCACCCTATCTACTTAGACATGGTCCAAACTTCTGGAATGGCAGATGGCGTCGCGAAGACCTCTTGACGTTAATTGCATTACAGCAATCAGTCAGCTGGAAGAACCAAAGCAAGGCGGACACACGCGGCAACGGAACATATGATCTCATCCGATTTTTCCAACAAATGAGTGATGAGAGCAACGAGACCGAAAAGCAATTCCAACCAAAAATGATGCTAATTTCGGGAACAACACAAATTCTTTTCGATGGGAAGTACAAGATGAGCCCGAATTCGGCAGGACTTGGAGTGTTGGCCTTCAACAGCAGCAATGATCTGAACTCTCCTCCAGATCCCCAGTACGTCAATGGTCTTAAGCAAGCGGGCTTCCCAGGGACTCTTCTTAGCATAAAATTTCCCCTATCTCCAGGCCATAGCAGTACTGCCGCAGTCGAAGGAGAAGCATCATGGACGCGCCGAAAGTGATTGACTTTTCAAAATTCAATGGTCCCGTCTACACGGGCCGCGAAAGAGGCGTTCGTCTTAGGGCGGAGCTGAACCTCGACGCTGCCGACACATCGGCAAATGTGGTCGACGTTGTGATCCCAGATGGTACGTACACCGTTACGAGCTCCTTCTTCCTGGGGTTATTTGGTCCCAGCGTCGTATCTGCTGGAAGCAAGGATCGCTTCTACCAGCGATACCGCTTCGTGGCACCGTCCTTCTTACGGCCCGAAATGGATGGTTACGTCGCGAGAGCTTTGCAAGAAAAGAATCTCTTCGCATGAACGGTGAAGCCGTGGCAAATGCGGTCGCAGCGTCGGCTGCAGCTATGGACAAGAAGGTCTCGGCTAGTAGTCCAGCGCCTGACGCCAAACAATCAAGCGAAACAGCAGCTAAGTCTTCAGTTCCTAACGGCCAACCTGCAGTGTCAACAGGCCAAAGTGTTGTCAATCAATTGATTGCAGACTGCGTAGTTCATACAGATGCAGCGCGCACGAGCACGCTGCTTCTGTGTCCTTCTAAAGAACAGGGTTACGTCGACAAATTGCTCGTCAGTTCACCGACTTTGATTATGTCGGGCATGGCCCTCTTGCTTAGCATTGCCGCCTTCCGCTACAACTCTAGGAAGGATGCCCGTGCGAGACTTCAGTCCATTCACGACGATTTTTGGCTGAGAAAGGTTCTTTCGCCTCAAACCGTAGAGCCGCTTCTCAAGCAGCTAGGCGAATTGGGTAGCACGCTCCCCCCCAGGCCAGCGGTTACTTATGGGGGTCCAGAGCAAACCGCCGCGCTTGAATTGGTAACCCAACACATCGACAAGATCAAGGCGCTGTCGGTGTCGTTTGCATCCATGGCGGTTGTAGACAAAACGCTCGCGAAGGAATGCGTAGAAGCTCTTGAGCGAATTGAAGACCGGCTTACTGTTCACAAGTTTCAGCTGGATCAGCACTTTGCAGGAAATGTTCCCAGTCCGAACGTGACCGAAGCGTGGACGGCAATCATGGAGGAGCAGACGAAAGTCCTCACTGCTGTGCAGCACTATCAAAACAACGTTTTGAGTCAATCACGGACAGGGATTGTTTCTCGCATGCTCGCGCGAATGAGAACACGGCCTGGCGGGCAGCCGCGCTGACAAGTTGCTATCTTCCCGAGCTGGGGGTAGGAAAAAAGCCCGTCAATTCCCGTCATAGGGAATCCACTAGAGACAACGCGCGAGGCCGCGCCGCGCCTGGCGGTCCCCAGGGTTGGCAGTGTCGGTAAAACCAGGCCATTAAGTGGGCGGGCGCGGCGGGGTCTCGACTGCGCGCCGGGGTGCCTGGGCGGGGTTCGGGTGCAAGGGGGAGCGATACCTGGGCACAGGCTGCCCCGCCACGGGGTCAGCAAGGGGCCTTGAGGATGCAGGCAAAGACCGAAGGGTGCATCGGCCGTGCGCCTGTGTATGGACGAAAAAATGGCCACCTCGGAGGTGGCCTGCTGGTCATGCGCGAGGCGACTACGCGGTGGCGTGCTCGGCCGCAGCGGACGCAAGACGCTGCGCGGCAATGTCGAAGTAATGCTGGTCCTGCTCAATGCCGATGAACTGGTAGCCCAGCTCAAGCGCTGCCACGCCAGTGGAGCCCGACCCCATGAACGGGTGCAAGATGATCCCGCCAGGGGGCACGGCCTGGCATAGCTGGCGCATGAGGTCCACGGGCTTGCCTGTCATGTGGAATTTCTTGCGATGGTCCACGCGCTCGCGCACCACGCCAGGCCATGGGCCGCCATGCTCTGCGATGGCCAGCGGGCCATTTGATCCCCAAAC
>Ga0123388_1015860_pt1 | contig 14053 bp, 10 predicted proteins | sample T0HHNO3metaT_FD_89916 | JGI IMG/M metagenome (GOLD analysis project Ga0123388, IMG submission 89916) | Methane-oxidizing artificial microbial communities from Washington, USA to study methane cycling - T0-HHNO3 metaT (Metagenome... | ecosystem: Engineered > Modeled > Simulated communities...
CTACGCCTTCGCCGACAAGCTCGGCGCCGCCGTGGGCGCTTCGCGCGCCGCGGTCGATGCGGGCTATTGCCCCAATGAAATGCAGGTCGGCCAGACCGGCAAGATCATCGCGCCCGAGCTCTACGTCGCCATCGGCATCAGCGGCGCCATCCAGCACCTCACCGGCATCAAGGATGCCGGCACCATCGTGGCCATCAACAAAGATGCCGAAGCGCCGATCTTCGAGATCGCCGATATCGGCCTGGTCGGTGACCTGTTCAAGCTGTTGCCGGATCTCGAGGCTGCGCTGTAGTCGTCGTGCGCGGGCGACCCGCTCCGACGGCTTCCTCGGTTCTTCGCAAAGGCTTGGCTGTTGGCGGACCGGTGGGGGTGCCTGCCGTCTCACTGACCATGGGCAAATTTCGATGAAGCACCCAGGCTCCCCCTCTGCCGACAGCCCGTCTGATTCCTGCCTTTGCAGGCAGGCGGGCCGATGACGACCAAGTCGGGCGTCGGGGTAAACGATCCCCAGCCGAATGGCGCCAGCAACGCTGGCCCGCCCGCCACGCAAGCGGGTGCGGCAGTTGTCGGGACCGGCCTGCTGGCTTCGGCGTTCGACCATGCGCTGCTGCGACCCCTGGGGGCCACGGTGTTTGCGTCAGGCGTTTCCAATTCCAGCGAAACGCGTCCCGAAGCGTTTGCACGTGAAGAAGCCCTGCTGCGCCAGCACTTGGCTGCCAGTACCGGCCGCTTCGTCTATTTCAGCACCTGCAGCATTGCCGACACCGACCGGGCCGGCAGCGCGTACGTGGTCCACAAAGAACGCATGGAATCCCTGGTGGCCGCGCGCCTTGACCATCTGGTCCTGCGGCTGCCACAGGTCGTGGGGCCCACCGCCAATCCGCACACGCTCACCAATTTCCTGGCCAACCATATCCGCGAAGGCCGCGACTTCCCGGTCTGGGCAAATGCGATCAGGTGTCTGGTCGATGTGGAAGATGTGGCGGCCATCACCATGGATTTGCTACGCGATCCTTGGCTGTCCCACCTGCATGCCGACATCGCGCCACCCGAGACCGTTTCCATGGAAGCCCTGGTCGGGCTGATGGAGGCGGCACTGGGGCGGAAGGCCCGTTGCAATATGATCGACTGCGGCGGCGGAGTCGCACCCGATCCCTCGACGATGCTCGAACGCGGGCCTCGCCTGGGACTGAAGCTCGGCCCCGGCTACACCCGGCGGCTCATCGAAAAATATTATGGAAACGCCAATGCAGTGTGAATTATCGATCGTCATTCCGGTCTACCGGAGCGAGTCAATTCTTCCGGCGCTTGCACAGCGTCTTCAGCAGGCGCTGCAGCCTCTTTACGGCGATCTCTTCGAAGTGATCCTGGTCAATGACTGCAGCCCGGATCGCTCGTGGAACGCTATGACCGCGCTTGCGGCCACCTATCCCTGGTTGAAGGCGGTCAATCTTCGCAAGAATGTCGGGCAACACAATGCCATCATGGCCGGCCTGCGGCTGGCATCGGGCCGCTATATCGTCACCATGGACGACGACCTGCAGCACTCACCCGATGACGTGCCCGAGTTGCTCCGCGCCTTGGGTGAAAGCCACGACGTCTGCTATGCCGCCTTCCGGAGCAAGCGGCATGCCCTGTGGAAACGGCTCGGCAGCAAATTCAATGATCTGGTTGCCAATCGCCTGCTTGGCAAGCCGAAGGGGCTCTACCTGTCGCCCTTCAAGGCGATGGTGTCGGGGATCCGCGACGAGGTAGTGAAGTTCACAGGTCCACACGTATACCTGGACGGCTTGATTCTTTCGTCAACTAGCCGCATCACCACGATTGAAATCGAACACCACGAGCGCCTGGACGGACAGTCGGGCTATAGCCTGCGAAAATCCATCTCTCTGTGGCTGAAGATGGCCACCAGCTTCTCCCTGATTCCCCTACGCATCGCCTCAATGACCGGTATTGCGTTCTCGATGCTCGGCTTTGTGCTCGCCCTCGCTTTCATCATCCAGCGTTTCACCATCAATGCCATGCCGATAGGGTGGTCGTCCTTGATGGTCTCGGCGATGATCCTGGGCGGGATCCAGCTCCTCGCGCTGGGCATCATCGGCGAATACGTGGGACGCGTACTGCTGCACGTCAACGGCCGCCCCCAGGCGATCGTCGAGTCCACCCGTAACTTCGGGCCGGACAAGGAAACGCCTTGAACCTCCATTCTTATATGCAGGATGCCCGCCTGCGGCAGTTTATTGCTTATGCGCTCTGCGGCGGCACCGGGGTTCTGACCGACCTGTCGCTCTATTCCCTGCTGGTCTGGTCTGGCGTGGGCTACCAGTGGGCCAATGCGGCCGGCTACGCGGCCGGTACGCTGGTGAGCTTCGTGCTTAATCGGCATTTCACTTTCCGGACCTACGACAATACGCTGCGCAGGTTTGGGCTGTTCCTGGCTGCAGCATTAACCGGCTACCTGGTTTCCAGCGGACTGCTGTGGCTGCTGGTCGAACAGCTCGGCGTCAATGTATTCATCGCCAAGCTGCTTACGCTGGCGGTCGTCCTGGTCCTGCAGTTCTCGCTCAATCGCGCGATCACGTTTCGCGCCTCTACGGATATCTCTTCCCGATGAATGATCAACCCCACTACCACACCGCCATCGTCGGCGGCGGATTCTCCGGCTTGGCCACGGCCTATGCGCTGGCCAGACAGGGCAAGCGCGTTCTCGTCCTGGAGCGCGATTCGGAACTAGGGGGCTTGGCCGGCGGCTTTACTGTCGGTAACGAAGTGCTGGAAAAGTTCTATCACCACTGGTTCAACAACGATGTTGAAATCTTCAAGCTGATCGAAGAACTGGGGGCCAACGACAAGATCCTGCTGCGACCGACACGTACCGGCATGTACTACGCCAAGCAGTTCTTCCGGCTGAGCACGCCGATGGACCTGCTGCGGTTCAAGGCCCTGCCCTTCATCGACCGTATCCGCCTTGGCGTAGCCGTGCTCAGGGCCCGCTCGATCAAGGACTGGCGCCAGCTCGAGCACCTCAGCGCCAAGGAATGGTTGATCGATCTGTGCGGACAGCGCGCCTACGACGTGGTGTGGGGGCCCTTGCTGGTGGGCAAGTTCGGCGCCGTCGCCGATGACGTGTCCGCGGTCTGGTTCTGGAAGAAGCTGGTGCTCCGGGGCGGCAGCCGCAGCAGTTCGGGCGACGAAGTACTGGCCTACTACAAGGGTGGCTTCGCGGCGCTGGCCGACCGGCTGGGCGAGGAAATCCGTCGCCTGGGCGGTGAAATCAGGCTGTCCACACCGGTTGACTCGGTTGCCGTGGAACAGGGCCGTGCCACCGGCGTGGTCGTGGGCGGCGTCCATGTGGGCGCCGACAACGTGGTTCTGTCCACCGCCTTCCCGATCACCGCCGACCTGCTGGAAGGCAGCGTGCCCGAAAGCTATCTGGCCTCGTTGCGCCGGGTCCGGTATCTGTCCAATGTCTGCATGGTGTTGTCGCTCGACCGAAGCCTGTCGGAAACCTACTGGCTGAACGTCAACGACCCGGGCTTCCCGTACGTGGGCGTGATCGAGCACACAAATTTCGAGCCGCCCAGTTCCTACGGCGGGCGCCACATCGTGTACCTGTCCAAGTACCTGCCGCCGGACCACGAAATGTACACGATGACGGACAGCGAACTGGTGGAGTTCTCGCTTCCCCACCTGCAGAAAATGTTCCCCGCCTTCGAACGCAGCTGGATCCAGGACGTACACGTGTGGCGCGCCGACTACGCGCAGCCGATCGCCGAGAAGCATTACTCCACGTTCGTGCCGGGCCGCCAGACTCCGCTGCCCAATGTCTACGTGACCAGCATGGCCCAGGTCTACCCCGAAGACCGCGGCACCAACTACGCGGTCCGCGAGGGCAAGCAGTTGGCAACCGACATACTCGATCGCGGGACGCCAGCAATGCGGTAAAGCAGGCGACTGCCACCGAAGCGGCATAGATCTGGACGAATGGATTCAGTCGTGCGGAACATCGCTCGCGCGGCCAGGGTCTCGCATGGTCTGACCTGACTTACTTCGTATACCTGGTTTTGACGTCCCCTTGCATCCCCATCGGGGACGGCGCCGAGTACTACGGTCTCGAAAGAGCCGCCACCGCATCGCACGCCGTTTCACGATCGAGTGGGCTGGACCGAATACGAGGAAAAAGGCCCAACATTCGGTCGCTGCAGCTGGTAGGCGATCCGCAAACGAGGATTTGAACCGCTGCACTGCAGCGGCAGTGGCACCGATTTCAAGCATTTCTGGTTCTACCCCGCAGCTGCGGCGCTCCCACGAAACTCAAGCTGGGGGCATCAACTGGTAAGCCTGCATACTTTTCCATCGCACGGGCCGGGCTGGAGCAACTTGCCGTCGCTATCCAGCAGCACCGGAATAGGGCCGCGGAAGCTCCGCCCTTGGTTCGGGCTGGTCGGTGAATGAAACCGTGGGTACGTCTGATCATCCGGTCCCGTATGGACGAGACCATTCCGAACAGCTGCAAACCTCGTGCTGGAAGCGAGCAGGTGCGCGCGCGGCATCCATTCTGCTTGCTTCGCAACTGCGACCGATGCAGTTCACAATTGCCCTACAAGATACCAAGCCCGAGAATTACACCATTGAACTTGCCTACGACCGCCCTGCGTCATCAGCGGAGCTGGTCATGTCCGGCGACTCAAGGCAGCTGCCGTCGGGCTTGGCGGTATCAGGCTAGACCCCCTCCATTCCTAGGTACCGCTCTGTGGACACGAACAACCCAAGGTCATTAGCCAAAGCAACGTTCCCCACTGCGATATTCCTGCTATTAGTTGCCTGCTCGTTCTTCATCGCGTCCCGCTTCACTTCGTCGAATGTTGGCGATGGGTCCGAGTACTACGCGATGCAACTCGCGTTGGCGAAGACCAACCATCCTTACATGACGAAGCCGGCGTGGGCGGAGTATCAGCGCTTTTATGAGAGCGGCGGAGTGGTTGGGCTGGAGCCTAACAAGCAGCTCCAAGAGAAATTCCCAGCTTTGCGGCTGGGGGCCACCGCTGATTTCAACCATTTTTGGGCCTATCCGCTGGCCGCGGCAGCTATACGCCGCGCCCTCGAACTGGTTGGGCTGCATCTGGGACCCCACCAAGCATTCCTGTTGCTGCACGCCATCCTGTTCAGTGCCGCGTTGTTGGCTTGCGGCATGTGGCAACGCACGTATGGCGTGGGAGCCATGCTTACGCTGACGCTCGCATCTCCGATGTTGTGGTTCAGCAACAAGGTGCACACCGAGTGGATGACGGTATGCGTAAGCATTTTTGCGGTTGCCGCAGCCATGAGGGGCAGCTGGACAATGGCGGCAGTGGCGCTTGCCACCATCAGCACTCAGAACATTAGCTTCGCGCTGCCCGCCGCCCTCTGTACCCTGTTCGCGCTTTACAGGTTATACCCAACGGGCAAGACCTCGCCTTTCGAAGTAATCCTCCTCTGCGCCACCCTGGTCCTAGCGTTGGCCCATCCGGCGTATTACTACTTCCGCCTGGGGGTCATCACTCCGCAGCTGCTGGCCGGTGGTGCGCAACTGGATGGTGGCTTCCTGGTTTCGTTCAACTACCTGCTCGATCCGGATATCGGCTTGCTGGCGAACTGGCCCCTTGGACTGCTGTTGCTTCTGTTCGCCGCCGTGCGGGCTAGATCGGACTGGGCGTTACTCACGGGGAACGCGAACCATCGGCAGGTGCTGGCATTGTTCGCGGTCATTGCGTTCGCCAATCTTTTTTCCCAAGGCGCAAACCAGAACATGAACTCGGGCGCCACGGTTCATGTTGCGCGATATGGGCTCTGGTACCTGTGCCTGTTCTATCCACTGCTGGTACACCTATACAAAGCGCTTTTTGTGTCGGGGTACCTGCGCAGGCGACTGGCCATCGTGGCCGCCGGCCTGGCTTTGCTCGTGCTGACCACATGGAATACGCGCGCCTTCTGGCCTACGCGACCACAGACCTACACCTCACCCTCTCCGGCGGCAAAACTGGTTTACTCGAAGTTTCCGGGCATTTACGACCCTTCCTGGGAGATCTTCTTTGAACGCAATTCGGGCCTGGGCGAAGTTGGCGCTCCCCGTCCGTCGATTACCTTGGGGCCTGATTGCCGCAAAGCCCTCTACCTGGGGCTTGGCCCGGCTACGCCAGCGACCACAGAACCGCAAATCCTTGGGAATTCCCTGTGCGGAATGGCGCCTTCGCAAGCATCACGTAGCTTCGCTCGACAGCTCGGCGCGCGCCTTGCCGAGGATCACGCCTACTTCACTATTCCTTCAGAGGTATCTACTGCGATGCGAGCGTCTGCTTTGCTGGGCAGCACTTATCTGCCCGGAGCCGGCGACACCAGTTTCCAGCAGTTCCTGGGTCGGGGCTGGGGAGCGGGCGAAGCCTGGGGAACTTGGTCGACCGAGCCCGCTGCAAGCATCGGCCTGAAGGTCAACGACATCAACAGGCCCGTCACGGTGGTGCTGCACTACAACGCCTTCTTCCACGCAAGTCACTCCACGCTGGTGGTCCGGCCAACGGTCAATGGCGTGGCCATGTCTCCAGTCACCGTGACGCCCGCGGGACTGCCAGGGGCAATGCAACTGAATTTGCCGGCGGACTCGTTGCGGCACTCGGGCGGGCTCATCGATATCGAACTGCAGTTGGACGGCATCCGCTCACCCGCCGAACTGGGCCTGTCTGCAGACGCCCGCACCCTTGGAATCGGCCTGACCAAGCTTGAAGTGAAGTAAGGGTCCTGGTGGCTGGCGGGCTGCACAAGCTCGCCGCCCTTCGTGCAATGTGTCCTCAACTATCGGCCGGCTGGCTGCGGGCATGCGACCCCCACCCAGACAGGACCGCGCTCAGTTGCCGATCACGTGGTCCCAATGGCCCTGCCGCAGCAGGTGGAGCAGGCCGGCGGCGCACTGGTCCCAACTGGTGGCCACCAGCAGCCCCGATGTTGGGCGCCGCACCCGCCCCAGGCATTCGACCAATGAGGCCACGTCCCCCGGCGTGAAGTAACTGGCAGCGTCTCCGGCGATTTCGCGGAATACGGCGATATCGCTCAACAAAAGGGGCTTTCCGTGACGGGCAGCTTCGACGATGGGCAACCCGAAGCCCTCGGCATCGGAGGCCTGCAACAGCGCCGAACAATGTTGATAGGCATGGTCGAGGCTGGCATTGTCGACGTCTTCGAACCAGAACAGCCTGCGCCCCAGCTCGGGGTGCTGGCGCAGTTGCCCGGCCAGTTCCTCCACGTGCCATCCTTGCTTGCCGATGATGACCAGCCTGGTGCCCGCGCCCTCCGCCCAACAGCGCTCGAACGCGGCCAGTGCCAGGTCATGGCGCTTGCGTGGCTCCACCGTGCCGACCATCAGGACCACGTCCTCGTGGAACATGGCCTGGCGCACCGGCAGGTCCGCGGCCGCCAACGCGGTACCTTCGCCGATGTCCGAACCCAGGCGAACGTGGCCGATCCGCAAGCCGGGTGAAGTCGCGGCACCGGTTTCGCCGATCCACGCCGCCAGGTCATCGGCCACCGCGCGTGAAATGCAGACGATGAAGTCGCAATGCAGTATCACGAATCGCAGCCATTTCTCGAACACTGCCTGCATGAAATCTACGCAATGCTGCGGGAACCGCAATGGGATCAGGTCATAGAGCACCGCACCTACCTTGGCCCCGGCGCCGTGCATGGTCTCGATGGTGCTGGCGAACCGCTGCGGGTGCTCCCACGCCGAGTCCAGCAGCAGCATCAGGTCGTTGCCGGAAAATCCGCCATGCGCGGGGTCTGCTGCCGGTCCCACGCCCAGCGCGCGCGCCGCATAGTCCCAGGCCACACGCATGGACCCATCCAGTGAATGGGCGACCGGTACACAGCGCCAGCCGTCGTGGCAATTGCCCAGCAGCGAACGCGTCAGGTTGCGCACCACGCGATGGATACCGGTGCCGTAATCGGTGTGCACCACTTCGCTCAGGTCGACCAGCAGGCGCGCCGACCCCGCGTGCGTGGCTGCCCCGCGGCAACCCCACTGCTCCGCCGCAGAGGTCATCACGCTTCCGCTTGCACAGCGTCGGCCAGTGATGCCTCGATCACCGCCGCGTAGCGGGCCGCGACCCGGTGAACCAGGTGGGTATCGGTCATGTGGTGCTTGGCGGACATGCCCAGCACGGCCCTCTTCAGTGGATCATTGCGCAGCCGCAGCAGCAGTTCCGCCAGTTCCGTCGGCTCCGCAGCCGGACCCACCTTGGCCACGGTGCCCGGAGGCAACTCGCGGAAGGCGGCGTAGTCGTTGACGACGGTTGGCAGCGCATGCGACATGCAATCGTGCACAGCCTTGGAGGTTTCACCCCGACTACGGGTCCGTAGCTGAACTGCGCAGTCAGCCGCCTGCAGATAGTCCTCGTAGGTTGCCGCATCGACGAAACCCGTGATCGCGATGCGGCTGGGACCCGGCATTCCGGCAATCGTGCGTTCCAAACCCTGTCCGTATTCCATCGGGTCATTTTCGCCCACGAACACAACGCGAAGCGAAGCGTCGCCGGACAGGCGCGGGTCAGAAAGTGCCGCCAGTAATTGCCCATTGAGCTTGGTATCTGCCAGGAAGCCGAGCGAGATCAGCAGAAAATCCGATGCTGAAATACCCCGCCGGGTGCGAATTGCCTGGCGTTGCTCGGCCGAGAGGCTAGCCGATGCGGTCTGTGGCATCGGGACTTGGTACCAGCTTTTTTCGGAAATATCGGGGTAGAACTGCGCGCGCAGGTGGCCCGAATGTTCCGAGTGAACGATCACGGCGGTTGCCGCTTCTATGATCCTGCGTGAAGCCGGATAACGTCTCAGCGCCTCGATTGGCCCGTTATCGGCCAACAACGATACGCCCTCCTCGCCGTGCGATCTTCGTAGTTCGTCCTTGAACAGGTCGGCGTGGCCCTCAACGCGCTCCATGTGCTCAAACATCGAGCTGAGATAGAAATCGTGCAACACCACCACGCCCGGTACTTCGTCCAACAGGCCGACCATGTGGCTGTGGAAGGGCGAGTTACCAAACTGGTACAGCACTTGGTCATAGCGTGCTCGGTTGGCAGCCAGCTCCTGCCATGGATACACCCGGAAACCGCGAACGAGGCCGTCCAAGCTGCCCAGGTCGGCCGAGGTGTATAGGTCAAGGTCGAAATGCTGCGCCAGGGAGGGCAGCAGCACGGCGACATAGTCGGCAATACCCGTCCTCTCGGGGGGGAGCGGCGTGACCATGGCTATTTTCCTGCGCGCGCTCATCCCAATAGCAACCGGTACAGCTCCGTACTTACCTCGTTCCAGGTCTTGGTGCGGATGGCATTGCCTGCGGGAGGCTGAAATCCATTGTCCAGCCCGGCGACCAGTAGTTCGGACAGGCGGGCCACGTCACCCACCGGGAAATAACTCGCGCCGTCACCGGCAATCTCGCGGAACACCGGGATGTCACTGAGCAGCAGGGCCGAACCCTGTGAACCGGCTTCCACGATGGGCAAGCCGAACCCTTCGGACAGCGATGCTTGGACCAGCGCGGCGGCATGCTCCAGCAGGTAGGCCAGGTCGCCATCGCCTATACCTTCGAGCCAGAAAAGGCGCTGACCGAACCGGGCGTGGCCGCGAATGCGGCGCGCCAGGGCGTCCACGTTCCAGCCCTGCTTGCCCACGATCACCAGGGCGCAATCCACGCCTGCTTCCCAGGCACGCTCGAAGGCGGCCAGCGTGGTTGCGTAGTCCTTGCGCGGCTCCAGCGTGCCGATGGCCAGCAGGAATGGGCAATCCTGCAGGCCCTCGACCAGCGCAAGCACGTCGCTGCCCGGCGCGGCGGCGTTGCCGTATTCCAGGTCGCTGCCCAAGTGCACGCTGCGTGTCCAGGGACGGCGTTCGAAGCCCTGCACCAGGTCCATGAATCGTTCCAGGTCATGGCGGGTGGACTCGGAGATGCACACGAAGCCATCGCTGGTGGCGATGGCGTGGCGTAACCAGTGGTCGAAGGTTTCGGCCATGCCGGTATCGCAGGTTTCCGGCATCAGGATCGGGATCAGGTCATAGACCATCCAAACCACTTCGCCGCCCGCCGCGCGGACCTCGCCATGGACCACGTCAAACCGCTCGGGCATCCACCAGGACGAGTCCAGCATCAGCAGCAGGTCGTTGGGCTGGACCTGCAGCAGGCCGTCTTGGTCCTGGCGCCGCAGACCCAGGCGGTCACGGGAAAAGGCATTGGCCGTGGCCATCCCCTGTTCGGTCCACCACACCGGCAGCAACTCGAAACCACCAGCTTCGGCCAGTACGTCGAGGCCGGTGCAGAAATTGCGCACCACGCGCTGGATGCCGCTTCGCGCATCCATGCGCACCACTTCGGTGATGTCGACCAGGATGCGCCGCCTGCCCTTGCGGGATGCGAGGTGCAAGCACGTTTCAAGGCCGCCCAGGTCGGCCGGCGCCATGCGCACCAGGGTCGACCAGCCGATGATGTCTTCGCCGCTGACTCGCAGCTCACCCAGTGGCGACGGCGCCAGCGTACTGCTGGCGCCGGCCATTTCGCCCAGCACGTCCAATGCCGCATGCGCGCACTTGTCCCAGGTGAAGCCGTGTGCGTGCTCGACGGCGCCCTTCTGCAGTATTTCGCGGAACGCCCCGTTATCCAGCGCCCGCGCCAGTACCTCGGTGGTGGCTTCGGCATTGCGCGGATCGAACAGGCTGCGCCGGTCGTGCACCACTTCGGGCAGGCTGCCCAGGTTCGAGCAAAGCACCGGCGCGCCGAATGCCATGGCCTCTAGCACCGGCAGACCGAAGCCTTCGTAAAGCGAAGGGAAGAAGAACACCGCGCAGCAGTGGTAAAGCGTGGCAAGGGTGTCGTCGTCGACCTTACCCAGTACGCGGACGCGCCCGGCCACGTGCCGGAATTCGCCGGCCAGGGCCTGCTTGATATCATCGCCGACCTGGGTGAGCACCAGCAGGTGGTGGTCGCGCACAGACCTGGGCAAGTTGGCGAACGCTTGCAGGGCACCCAACGTGTTCTTGCGCCAGTCGCCGTTGCCCACCATCAGCACGAACGGCTCGCTGATGCCCAACTGCTCGAGGATTTCCTCATGGAAGCGCGAGCCGCTGCGGGCCGCAGCCAGCAGGGCCGGGTCCAGCCCGGCGCCGATGACCCGGATGCGTTCGGACGGAATGTCCAAGTACTGCATCAGGTCCACGCGGGTGGCCTCGGAGATGGCCAGAAAACGGTCATAGCGGCGGAAGCTATCGCACTTGCGCGGATAGATCTCGGAGATGAAGTGCCCCTCGGGCAGGTAGCGCTCCGGGAACACCAGCGGGATCAGATCGTAGGCGATTACCGCCGATGGAACGTCCTTGCCGCTCCAGGCTATGTCGGTGGTGTAGTTGGTGCCAGTCTCGAAGTGACTGGTATGCAGCATCACGTCCGGCGCCAGGGCCTCGAAGAAGCGGCCACGCAGGGCGGCAGCCGCGGCCGCACGCCAGGGTTCGATGTCGGTGACAGCCGAACTCGGGTAGCTGTAGACCGCCGACTGCGCCGGAAGCCTTTCCCTGCGCAACTGGTGCCGGGTCTGCTGCAGGCGCAGCGGATCGGTGCCATCCAAAGCCAGGATCGATTCGATGTCGCCCCGCGCCTGGCCGATCCACGCCATCTCGCTGACAAGGTTGTGCGCGTAGCGCCCGATGCCACGATCGCGCGAATCGGTCAGGGACGCCTGCATGTCGTAGGCAATGCGCATCAGCATCTCCAGCCTTGCCGGCCCGTCGGTCGCATGGGCAGGATCAGGCAGAAAGACGGCGCAGGTCGGCGTCGACCATCATGGTGATGAGTTCCTGCAGGGAGGTCTTCGGCTTCCAGCCCAGTTTCTGAAAGGCCTTGGCGGGATTGCCAAGCAGCACATCGACCTCGGCGGGACGGAAGAATTTGGGGTCGATGACCAGGTAGTCATCGGTCTTCAGGCCGACGTGGCCGAAGGCGATCTCCAGCATGTCCCGGACCGTGGTGGTCAGGCCGGTGGCGACCACGTAGTCGTCGCCTTCGGTCTGCTGGGTCATCAGCCACATGGCCTCGACGTAGTCGCCGGCGAAACCCCAGTCACGCTTGGAGTCCACATTGCCCAGGCGCAATTCCTTCTGCATGCCCAGCTTGATGCGGGCCACTGCGTGGGTGACCTTGCGGGTCACGAACTCGATGCCGCGCAGTGGCGATTCATGATTGAACAGGATGCCACTGGAGGCATGCATGCCGAAGCTCTCGCGGTAGTTGACCGTGGCCCAGTGGCCCATCAGCTTGGCCACGCCGTAGGGGCTGCGCGGGTAGAACGGGGTCTTCTCGTCCTGCATCTCGGCCTGGATCAGTCCGAACATCTCGCTGGTGGAAGCCTGGTAGAAGCGCGCCTGCGGATTGACGATGCGTACCGCCTCCAGCACGTTGATAACACCTACGCCGTCGACCTGCGCTGTGAGGATGGGCTGCTGCCAGGACGTACCTACGAAACTCTGCGCGCCCAGGTTGTAGACCTCGTTGGCCCTGGACGTGTCCATTGCCCGGATCAGCGAGGACAGGTCGGTGATGTCGCCATCCACCAGTTGCACCTCGTTCTCGATCCCCAACTCCCGCAGTCGCCATAGCGTGTCGGTGCTGCGTCGGGCAAGCACACCGTGCACGCCGTAGCCTTTTTCCAGGAGCAACTTCGACAGGTAGGCTCCGTCCTGGCCGGTGATGCCGGTAATGAGTGCATTCTTGGTGTTTGTCATACGGCTTTCCTGGCGTTATCCAAAATGTCTGAGAGAGTGGTTTCAAAAGGAATGAGCGGCCGCCAGCCGGTATCGGCGGCAAGCAGGCGCGCGTCGGCGACCATGCGGCGCTGCTCTGCGGGCCGCAGCTTCGCCGGGTCCTGGTGGACCTGGGCCACCACCCCGGCCAGCTGGCACATCGACATCAGGATGTCGCGCACGCGCCGTTCCACCCCCGAAGCCACCAGGTAGGTGCGGCCGGTGACGCCGGCGTCGAACATGGCCCGGTACGCGGCCACGATGTCGCGCACGTCGGTGAAATCGCGTGAGGTGTCGATGTCACCTGCCTCGATTACCGGCGGCTGCAGGCCTGCGGCGATGCGCACGACCTGGGTGGCCAGCGCGGGGACGACGAAACGCGCATCCTGGTCAGGACCGATGTGATTGAACGGGCGGGCCACGATGGCGTGCAGGCCTTCGGTCCGCGCCCATTGCAGGCAGACATGTTCGGCTGCAACCTTGCTCACGGCATAGGGGCTACGCGGTTCGGGCACGCGGTGCTCGTCCACTGGCAGCGCCTCCTCGGGCACGCGCCCGTAGATGTCCCCGGAGCTGGCATAGATGAAGCGGCCGCCGAAACCGGTCCGCCCCAGCGCCTGCACCAGGTTCAAGGTGCCGATCACATTGACCTCGAAGGTGCCCCGCGGATCCTCGAAGGACTGCGGGACGAAGCTCTGGGCGGCCAAATGCAGCACGCTGTCGGGCTGCAAGTCGGCCACCATGTCGGCGGTGGCGGCGGCATCGCGGATATCCCAGCCCTGCGGCGTGGCCAGGAATTGCGCGTCGCCGAACAGGCCCTGTTCGACAGCCGAACGAACATGACTGCCCACGAAGCCACCAGAACCGGTCACTAGCAATCTGCCCACCGTTCGCGCCTGCTGGTCAGCTGCCACGATCGACTCCACTGCGGGCGCCTGGGGACGTGCCGACGGGTCGGTCCCGTGGCTCGGACAAGGCTTCGACCCTTTCGGAGAGCAGTCGTATCACCGGAACCACATCGGGTTGGCCGTCCAGTCGCGCAGCCAGTGTGTCCACCCGGTACGCCAACTCCGTGGCCTGAGCGTGCACTGCCGCCAGCTGGTCCAGCCGTTGCGACAGCGTCCCGACTTGGTCAGCCACTTCGTGCGAATGAGCGCGCACGCCGGCCAGTTCGTCCAGCCGCGAGGAAAGGGTGCCGACATGGGCGGCGAGGGCATTGGAATGGGCGCGGACGTCAGCTATTTCC
>Ga0123388_1017682_pt1 | contig 14001 bp, 9 predicted proteins | sample T0HHNO3metaT_FD_89916 | JGI IMG/M metagenome (GOLD analysis project Ga0123388, IMG submission 89916) | Methane-oxidizing artificial microbial communities from Washington, USA to study methane cycling - T0-HHNO3 metaT (Metagenome... | ecosystem: Engineered > Modeled > Simulated communities...
CGCTGAAGTTCGAACCGCGCCCGGGGCGCGAGCGCACGGCCAGCGCATGACCGAGCAGCGTGCACAGCCGGCGCACGATGGCCAGCCCCAGGCCCATGCCGCGGCCACCACTCCCGGGGTCGGTGCCGGGCAGGCGCACGAATTCGTCGAACACGTCGTCGATGCGCTCCGGCGGAATGCCCTGGCCGCTGTCGCGCACCTCGATGCGCAGGACGGCGTCGCCGAGCCAGCGCACGCCGACGAACACGGCCCCCTGTGCGGTATAGCGCAGTGCGTTCGACACCAGATTGGCGAGCACGCGTTCGAGCAGCAGCGGGTCGGAACGGCACCAGGCGCGCGTCGGATACAGTTCGAAGCGCAGGCCCTTCTCCGCCGCCTGTGCCTCGAAGGTGAGGCGCAGGCTTTCGAACACGCGCCAGAGCGGAAAGTCGGTGATGCGCGGCTGGGTAGCGCCGGATTCCAGCCGGGCGACGTCGAGCAGCACATCGCGCATGTTCTCCAGCTTCATCGACGAGCGCTCCAGCCGGGTCAGCAGACCGCTGCTTTCCTCGTCGCGCAGGCGCAGTTTCAGGGTGCGGATGTCGAGGCCCATCGCCATCAGCGGCTGGCTCAGGTCGTGCAGCAGCGCATCGACGAACTGGGTCTTGGCCCGGCTGGCCTGCTCGGCCCTCTCCTTCTGCTGCTGCAACTGAGCGGTCGCATCGAGCACCCGCTGTTCGAGGTCGGCCCGCGCCCCGCTGAGCGTGACGGCCATCCGGTTGATGCCGTCCTCCAGCACCTGCATGATGCCGCGTGCGCCGGTACGCGCCCGCGCCGAGAAGTCGCCCTGTTCGATGCGGCGCACGGTGTCGGCCAGCGCACGCACCGGCGCGGTGGCGCCGTCGGACAGGATGCGCGCGAACAGGCCGGCCAGCAGCAGGCCACCAGCGGTGATCAGCGCAGCACTGACGATCAGTTCGCGTCGTGCCTGCGCACTGCCCAGCCGCGACACCTGCACCACGACGACGCCAAGCCGGCTGACGGCGGGCGTGTCGTCACCATTGTCGAACAGCGGGTCAGGTCGCGCCTGCACGCTGAAAACCGGTGCGGCGAACAGATGGTAATCGTCGGTACTTTCGAGCAGCGCCGGCGCACCAAGGCCATCGGTCACGCTCCGTTCCGGCATGCGCGTACGTCCTGCTCGCGCCAGCACCACGTGATCGCGGTCGAACACGACCAGCCCGTCGACATCGCGCTCGCGCAACGAGGCGTCGGCGATCGACTGCAGGATGTCGATGTTGCCGGCAAACAGACCGTACTCGGAGGCCGGCGCCAGGCTGGCGGTGAGCAGCATGGCGCGGTCGATCAGCGCGCGCTCGATGTCGGCAATGCGGGTGGACGTGAAGTGAACGGCCAGCGCCAGCGCGATCGCCACCGACGGCAGTAGCGCCGCCACCAGCACACGGGCACGGAATCCGAGTCGATTGAGTCCGAACCGACTCCGCACCCCGCCTCCTTGCGTAGACCGCCTGTTTATCCGGCGATCATGATACGGGATCGCGGCGGTCGCTTCAGAACCAGCTGGAGCGTAGCGTCAGCATGGTCTGCCGGGCGACGCGGTTGAACGGCACGCGCGCGCCCTGATCGTCGTTGAAGGTTTCGTAGCCCGGGCCGATGTCGGTCACCGCAAGCGCGGCCTCCCAAGTCATGTTGCCGCTGCGGAATTTCTTCGCTACCCGCGCATCCATCGTCTGGTAGGCACGTACGCGCTTGCTGCCGTTCAGATAGTGGGCCGAATTGACGCCGAACAGCGTTGCCGCGATCGACCAGTCGTGGCTGAACTGTTCCATCCAGGTCAGCGACCAGGAGGAGGTCGGAATCGTGTCCGAATAGCAGGTCTGCCCCGGGTCGCACACCGGCTCCGAACTGATGCGCGGGATCGCGTGCGACCACCAGATTTCGCGGCCATCGCCACGATAGCGGTACTGGTACTCGATGCCGGTGATCTGCGCGCCCGGGCCTTCGATATAGGTCCGCCCGCGTTCGAGGTAATCCGGATCCTCGTAGCGCGTTTCGGTGATCAGATGATTGAAGCGCTCGTGGAACACGCGCACGTCCAGCGTGGACGATCCGAACTGCCCGACGTAGCCCAGTTCCGCCGAATCGAGCCGTTCGGGCTGCAGCCCCGGCGTGCCAACGTAGGTGCGGATGACACGGCCCGCATACTGCGGAGGCAGGAGCGGGATGAGCTGCGGATAGATGAAGCGCGAATCACCGCGTGCCTCGATCAGCGCCGGCTGGCGGAAGGCGCGGCTCACACCGGCCTTGATCGCATGCTGCGGCGTCACGTGCAGCGTGGCGAACACGCGCGGCGACGCCTGCGGACTCTGGTTCTGGAAACGCTCGATCATGTTGCCGAAGTTGAAGGTCCAGTACTCGTTCGGCCGCCATTCGGCATTGGCGGACACGCGGAACAGACCTTGTGACTCGCGGCCGGTGACGAAGAACATCCGGTCGGAGCGGAGTTCGTCGCGACGGAGTTCGGCACCGAGCGCGAGGCGCCAGTCACTGACCGGCACGAACTGATACTGGAAATCGAGGTTCTTGCGGGTCGCGGTACGGTTGTAATCGATCGGCAGTTGCAGCGGACCGAGCACACCAAACCACTCCTCGCGCCCCTTGTCCTCGTTCTGGTAATAGCCGACCGACCATTCATGATCGGTGGCGACGATGCGACGGAAGCGCAGATGAGCAAACCAGTTGTCGGTGTGCACATCGCGGAAACCGTTGGCGTTGTCGGTATTTCCGGTCGCACCGAACGGGTAGCCGACGCCCCGGTAGCCGCTGCTCTGCCCGGCCATCAGGCTGATCTCGTCGGAGCCGTTCAGCGCCAGGTCGGCGCGCAGCGTCGATGCATTGAGCCTGGCATCGTCGTTGCGGTGTTCGAAACCTTCGTCGCCCATGGTGCGCGCGTTGATGGCGACGCTGAGCGGGCCGAAGCTGCGGCGCAGTCGCGCCGACAGGTCGGACACATTGCGGCTGCCACCGGTCAGCGCGACGCTGGCCGCGGGGCCGTCGATGCTGGAACGGGTCACGATGTTGACCACACCGGCCACCGCGTTCGAGCCATAGGTCGCCGCGTTCGAGCCACGCACCACCTCTATGCGCTCGATCTCGTCCATCGTCAGCGGCAGCGCATCCCAATCGACATAGCCGTACAGATAGGGCGAATAGACCGAGCGGCCGTCGATCAGCACCTGCATCCGGTTCGGGTTCAGCGTGCCGAGGCCGTGATAGAACAGCGCCGGCGAATGCCCGGTATCGCTCATCACGTTCATGCCCGGCACCAGGCGCAGCAGTTGCGGCAGGCGGCGGTAGCCGAGGCGCTCGATGTCTTCGCGGGTGAACAGCGTGACCGCACCCGGCGCGTCGTCGATGCGCTGCGGCATGCGGGTCATCGACAGCACGACCGGCAGGTCGTCGTCGAGGAAAGGCGACTCCGGTTCGTCCTGCGCCCGCGCGTCGGACATCGCCAACGCGAGCGGAAACAGGCAGAGGACGAGATGGCGGTGGGCGTAACGGCCTTTTGGCTGTGCGGACATATGCGACTGGACAGGCGGTTCTTGTTCGGTGGTTTCTCGGCGGGCCGAGCCTCGCTTGGCGCGGATTATCCGTGCAAACCGCTTCGACCGACAGCCTGCGGGACTGTCGTACTCAGCCGACGATCAGCAGATGTACCCGGTAGGGGCCATGGGCGCCAAGCACGATGGTTTGTTCGATATCGGCCGTGCGCGACGGTCCTGAAACGAAATTGACCGCCCGCGGCCAGGCTGACAGTTCGCGCCGTGCCTCGGCCCAAGCGGCTTCCATGTCGGCGACGATGTGCTGGCGCGGAACCACCGCGATATGCGTTTCCGGCAGCAGGCTGTTGACCGCCGGCGACTGCGGCCCGGAACAGAGCATCAGCGTGCCGGTTTCGGCGATGGCACGGAAACAGCCGGTGACGCCGACCAGATCGTCGCCGGTCGCCGCGCCGATGCGTGCATCCAGACCGGCGCCCGCCCAGTCCAGCGCGGCCAGTGCCGGCGCGACGACCAGCGTCGTCGGCAGCCCCTGCCCGCGCAGCCAGTCGGCGCAGTGCGCAGGCACTTCGGCTTCGGTGGCGCAGCGGTCCACGCTGGAAATCATCGCCCGTGCGCGCTCGATGAAACGATCGAGCAAGGCATCCGCAGCGGCGCGCGGCCCGGTCTGCCGGAGCGCCAGCGTTGCCTCGACGCGCTCGCGTGCCGCCAAGGTCGTGCTGTCCGTGCGGCCCAATTGGCGGCGCAGGCGACCGAGAATGTCGTCGCGCACGCTCATTGCCCGCCTCCGCGCCGGCGCTCGGCGTAGAGCTCACGGAAGGTCTTCGCCGCCGGCGCCGGAAAATCGCGCTCGGCGGTCCAGCCCGGCGCAACGCCCATCACCTGTATGCGATCACGGCCATCGGCCAGCCAGCGCAGATAGCGCACGGCGACGCGGGTGCCCAGCGCATACAGCTTCGGGCGTGCCGCGACCCAGGCCCACAGCTTGGTGGCGATGCGCTCCGACCACGGTCGCAGGCCGCGCTCGACCTGCTTCTCGCGCAGCGTGCGCATCAGATCCGGCAGCGGGATCGACACCGGGCAGACGACGCCGCACTGATTGCACAGCGTAGCCGCGTGCGGCAGGTCCATCGCCTTGTCCAGCCCCTGGTAGAGCGGCGTCAGTACCGAACCCATGGGCCCGGGATAGACCCAGCCATAGGAATGACCGCCTATCGTCTGGTACACCGGGCAATGGTTCATGCAGGCGCCGCAGCGTATGCAGCGCAGCATGGCTTCGAATTCGCTGCCCAGCAGATCAGCGCGACCGCCATCGACCAGCACGAAATACATGTGCTCCGGACCGTCCGCATCGCCAGCCTGCTTGGGGCCGGTCAGCATCGACACGTAATTGGTGATGGCCTGACCGGTGGCCGAGCGCGGCAGGATGCGCAGCAGCGTGGCCAGATCCTCCAGCGTCGGAATCACCTTCTCGATGCCGGTCAGCGCGACATGCACGCGCGGCAGCGTGGTGCACAGCCGGCCGTTACCCTCGTTGGTGACGATGGCGACCGAGCCGGTTTCGGCGACGAGGAAGTTGCCACCGGACAGGCCCATGTCGGCGCCGAGGAATTCCGGCCGCAGCACCGCCCGCGCCTCGTGCGTCAGCGCCTCGATATCGGTCTTGGGCGCGGTGCCATGCACGCGCGCGAACAGTTCGGACACCTGCTCCTTCGACTTGTGGATCACCGGCATGATGATGTGCGACGGTGGTTCGTTGTCGTTGATCTGCAGGATGTACTCGCCGAGATCGGTCTCGACCGGGCGGATGCCGGCAGCCTCGAGCGCGGCGTTCAGCCCCGCCTCTTCCGACACCATGGACTTGGATTTCACCACCGTACGCACGCCGTGACGGCGCGCGATGTCGATGATCAGTTCGCAGGCGTGGTCGCCGTCGCGCGCCCACAGCACGGTAGCGCCGCGCTCGATGGCCTTCTGTTCGAAGCGTTCCAGCCAGACGTCGAGATCGCGCAGTACCGAGGCGCGGATTTCGGTGGCGCGTGCGCGCACCGCGTCGAAATCGGGGAAGGCGGCCACTGCCGCGGCGCGCGATGCGGCATTGCGGCCGCGCGTGCGTTTCAGGTTGCGCTGCAGTTCCGGGTCTTCGAGCCGCTGGCGCACCCGCGACACGAAGTGCATCGAGCGGACTTCCATGTCAGCCCTGGCCCCCGACGTCGCCGGCGAGCAGTTCGGCGATGTGGATCACCTGCGTCAGTTCGTCGCCGTTGCGCCGCAGCCGGCCTTCGATATTCATCATGCAGCCGAGGTCGCCGAGCGCCACCGCGTAGGCGCCACTGCCCCGTATCGCCTCGCACTTGCGCTGCACGATGGCGCCGGAAATGTCCGGATACTTGACCGCGAACAGGCCGCCGAAGCCGCAGCAATCTTCGCATTCGCGCATTTCGATCCGCTTTACGCCGGACATGCGGTCGAGCAGCGCGCGCGGCTGCTGTTTCACGCCCAGTTCGCGCAGGCCGGAACAGCTGTCGTGATAGGTGACCGAACCGTTGAAATCGCCGGGCACCTCGGTCACGCCGGCGACATCGACCAGGAACTGCGTCAGTTCGAAGGTTTTCGCCGCCAGCGCCTCGGCGCGCGCCCGCCACGCGGGCTCGTCGGCAAAAAGGTCGGGATAGTGCGTGCGCACCGTGCCGGCACAGGAGCCGGAGGGCGCGACGACATACGGGAAGCGCTCGAATTCGGCGATGAACTTGCACGCCAGCGCGCGCGCCGCCGCGGTATCGCCCGAGTTGTAGCCGGGCTGTCCGCAACAGGTCTGCGCCTCCGGCACGACGGCGACGTAACCGGCCGCCTCGATCAGCTTCAGTGCCGAGAAGGCGACGGACGGCCGCATCAGGTCGACCAGGCAGGTGACGAAGAGAGCAACCTCGCCGCGACTGCCCGGAGCGACCATGAGCTCAGCCCTGACGGGCGCCCTGCTGGGCCACCTGCTCGACCCAGCGGCGGATGCGGTTGGCGTCGCCGATGCGGGTCAGGCGGCCCCAGGAATCAAGCAGCACGATCACCACCGGCTTCTGGTTCATCCAGGCCTGCATCACCAGGCACTTGCCCGCCTCGTTGGTGAAGCCGGTCTTCTGCAGACCGATTTCCCACTCGGGGTTCGACACCAGCGCGTTGGTGTTGTTGAAATGCACCATGCGGCCATTGACGGCGAAATAGCCGTCGCGCGTGGTCGAGAACTCGCGGATCAACGGATAGCTGGCCGACGCTGCCACCATCTTCGCCAGATCGCGCGCCGACGACACATTGCGCGGATTCAGACCGGTGCTGTCGAAGAACTGCGTGTCGGCCAGACCGAGGTCGTGCGCCTTACGGTTCATCGCTGCGATGAAGGCCGCGTGGCCGCCCGGGTAGTAGCGCGACAGCGCCGACGACGCGCGGTTTTCCGACGACATCAGCGCCAGATGCAGCATTTCCTCGCGCGTCAGCCGGGTACCGATCGCCAGACGCGAACGGGTGCCCTTGAGCTGGTCGATGTCCTCCTCGCTCACCTCAAGCACCTCGTCCAGCGCCGGCTTGGCGTCCAGCGCCACCATCGCAGTCATCAGCTTGGTGATCGAGGCGATCGGCACGATGGCCGACGAATTGCGCTCAAACAGCACTTCGCCCGTGTACTGGTCCTGCACCAGCACGGCGGTCGACTTCACATTCGGCAGACCGAGTGCGTCCACGTCGGGCATGGCGGCCTCGCGCGGCACTGCCGCGACGGACTTGCGGGAGGTTTTCTTGATGCTCGCCTGCTTGATGCGCGCAGACTTGGAGGATTTGGCGACCTTGACCGATTTCTTGCCGGCTTTGGCCTGGGTGGTCGTCTTGCCGGAAGCGGCTTCGACGGTGGGTGCGACGACGAAACTCAGCGCCATCGCGGTGCAGCTGACCATCAGGTACTTCAGAAACATGCGTGTGACCCCTGCTGGCGGTTCGATTGAGGCCGAAGTTTACCCCCCGATGTCAAATTCTCAAACGAAAATAAGAGCCTGGAAAGTATTCTTAGGGCGAGTTCACGATCGTGAAGTAGTACTTGACGGCATTTCCGCCGCAAACTTCAGACCAAGAAAGCTCACCACGTCGTCCGCGCGCGCCATCGTGTCACGGTAACCGAGGTCTATCAGTGCCCGGGTGAAGGGCTTTTCGAACAGCAGATAGCTCGCCAGACCGCCACCGGCGCGCCGGGTGCCGCCAATGCCGCCGAGCAGCGTACGCACACCTATCGGCAGCGCATCGACGTGGCGGGCGGCGATGTCGTCCAGCCGCTCCGACGGCGCGATCACCAGCGTTTCGATCGGCCGCAAGGGCACGCCCATCTGCGCCATCACGTGTGGCGGAATGCGGCCGAGAATGTCATTGACGCGCTGCAACTGCTCGATGTCTATCATCAGCTGGTCGAGAAAGATGCTGGCCAGCGCGTGGCCGGCGACCTGGGCCAGCGACGGGTAGCCGTGACCGCGACGCCGCGGATCCTTCTCGCTCATGCGCCCTACGCCGACGATGAAGATGCGTTCGGCGCCCAGATGCACCGCCGGGCTGACCGGCGCCAGCTGGCGCATCGAGCCGTCGCCGAAGTACTCGCGGTTGATGTGTACGGCCGGAAAGATGAAGGGCAGCGCGCTGCTGGCCAGCAGATGCTCGACCTTGAGCGGCGTGCGCGAGGCGGCGCGCTGCATGCGCTTCCACGGTTCGATGCCATCGCCGCCCTCGAAGAAGGCGACGCTGTCGCCCGAGGTGTAGCCGGAGGCGGTGATTGACAGCGCGTACAGCGCGCCGCGCTGGATCGCCCGGTCGATGCGCGAGAAGTCGAGCCGGGCGCTCAGCAGTTCGCGCAGCGGCGTGTTGTCGAGCAGAGATTTCGGATAGCGATCGACCGCCCAGCCGAACATCAGCGCCATCAACCAGCGCGCGCCGGTCTTGCCTATGCCCCAGGGGTCGGCGCGATAGACCTGACCGGCTTCGAAGTTGCGCCAGATGTACAGCAGGTTGTCGACGGCGTCGCCGAAGTCCTCGCTGTAGACGCCAAGCGCGGTGGCATTGATGGCGCCGGCCGAGGTGCCGCACAGGATGGGGAAAGGATTGACGCGCTTGTCCGGCAGCAGCTCGCGCACCGCCGACAGCACGCCGACCTGGTAGGCGGCGCGAGCGCCGCCCCCGGACAACACCAGCGCCGTCCTTCCATGCTGCTCCACGCCCTCCCCCTTTCGGGCACGGGCCGTGGGTCAGCGGTTCTGACTTGCCTCCACCACGGTCAGTGCAGTCATGTTCACGATGCGCCTCACCGTCGCCGTCGGCGTCAGGATGTGCACCGGCTGCTTTGCGCCGAGCAGGATGGGGCCGATGGTCATGCCCTCGCCTGCGGCGGTCTTCAGCAGATTGTAGGAAATGTTGGCTGCATCCAGCGTCGGGAAGATAAGCAGATTCGCCTCATCCCGCAATCTGGAGTTGGGGAAGATGCGCGTGCGGATGTCGATGTCCAGCGCCGCATCACCGTGCATTTCGCCTTCGACTTCCAACTCGGGATGATCAGCGTGCAGGATTTCGAGGGCGCGACGCATCTTGTCCGACGTCACCGTATTGTCGGAACCGAAGTTGGAATGCGACAGCAGCGCGATCCTCGGTTCTATGCCGAAACGACGCGCCTCTTCCGCCGCCAGCACCGTCATCTCGACCACCTGTTCCGCCGTCGGATCGTAGTTCACATAGGTATCGCACAGCATCAGCGTACGGCCCGGCAGGTTCAGCAGATTCATCGCGTAGAAGTTGCGCAGCCCTTCCTTCAGGCCGAGCACGTTGCGCACGAAATGCAGGTGGCGCGCGAAGTTGCCAAAGGTGCCGCAGATCAGGCCATCGGCGTAACCGAGGCGCACCATCAGCGCACCGATCAGCGTAGTGCGACGACGCGCTTCCATCTTCGCGTAATCGACCGAAATGCCCTTGCGCTCGGTCAGTGCGTGATAGGTGGTCCACAGCTCCTTGTAGCGCGGGTCGTTTTCCGGCGTCACCAGTTCGAAGTCGATCTCCGGACGCAGGCGCAGGCCCAGCTTCTGGATGCGACCGAGCACGACGTCGCGCCGACCGATCAGGATGGGGCGCGCCATGCCCTCGTCGACCACGTTGCGCACCGCGCTCAGCACGCGCTCGTCCTCGCCCTCGGCGTAGATGATGCGCTTCGGATTGCGCTTCGCCTCGGCGAACACCGGCTTCATCACGAGGCCGGAAATCCACACCAGGTTGTTCAGCTGCTGGCGGTAAGCCTCGAAATCCTCGATCGGACGCGTCGCCACGCCCGAATCCATCGCCGCCTGCGCCACCGCCGGTGCGATCTTGACGATGAGGCGCGGATCGAAAGGCTTCGGAATCAGGTATTCCGGACCGAAGGACATCGGCTGCTCGCCGTAGGCGGCGCGCACGATTTCGCTCTGCTCGACCTGGGCCAGATCGGCGATGGCGCGCACGGCGGCCAGCTTCATTTCTTCGGTGATCGTGGTCGCGCCGACATCGAGCGCACCACGGAAGATGAAGGGGAAGCACAGCACGTTGTTGACCTGGTTCGGATAGTCCGAACGGCCGGTCGCGATCACTGCGTCGTCGCGTACCGCCTTCACCTCGTCCGGCATGATTTCCGGGTTCGGGTTGGCCAACGCCAGAATGAGCGGCTTCGGCGCCATGCGCTTGACCATGTCGGCCTTCAGCACGCCACCCGCCGACAGACCGAGGAACACGTCGGCGTCGTGGATCACTTCGCCCAGCGTGCGCGCGTCCGTCACCTTCGCGTAGCGCGCCTTCAGCGGCTCCATGTCCTCGATGCGACCTTCGTACACCACGCCCTTGATGTCGGTCACCCAGATGTTCTCGATCGGCATGCCAAGCAGCACCAGCAGATCGAGGCAGGCCAGCGCGGCCGCACCGGCGCCGGAAGTGACCAGCTTGACCTCCTTGATGTCCTTGCCGACGGCCTTCAGACCATTGAGCACGGCGGCACCGACGACGATGGCGGTGCCGTGCTGATCGTCGTGGAAGACCGGAATCTTCATCCGCTCGCGCAGCTTGCGCTCGATGTAGAAGCACTCCGGCGCCTTGATGTCCTCGAGGTTGATGCCACCGAAGGTCGGTTCCATCGCCGCGATGATGTCGACCAGCTTGTCCGGGTCGCGCTCGTCCAGCTCGATGTCGAACACGTCGATGTTGGCGAACTTCTTGAACAGCACGCCCTTGCCTTCCATCACCGGCTTGGCGGCGAGCGGGCCGATAGGGCCCAGGCCGAGCACGGCGGTGCCATTGGTGACGACGCCGATCAGGTTGCCGCGGGCGGTCATCTGGCTGACCTGCAGCGGGTCGGCGACGATCTCCTCGCAGGCGGCGGCGACGCCGGGCGAGTAGGCCAGCGACAGATCCTGCTGGTTGGTCAGCGCCTTGGTGGGAACGACGGAAATCTTGCCCGGGGTGGGCTTACGGTGGTATTCGAGTGCAGCGTTGCGAAAGTGCTCATCCATGGTGAACGGCGACTCCTCCGGTCGAGTTGCATCGCCCTGCACCCGATGCCGCGCCTGATGGGCGAAACATGGTGCAGTGCGAAAACCGGAGATTTTAGCCGTTCGGCGCGCCCAGCGGGCTGTGGATAACCGTTGTATCGCGCGAGCCGGCCGCGCGGCCGGCCAGGAGAGGCGTCAGAGCGCCACTTCCGCCGTCTGCAGACGCGGACCGAAAGTCGCGGAAAGACGGCGGTATTCCGCCAGCACCTTGTTCGAATACACCTGGTCGGGGTCCTCGATCGATCCGACATAGCGCTGCAGACCACCCTCGACGGAGCCGGACAGGCGGATGTATTCACGCAGCACCTGCGCACCGACGAAGATGCTGGTGGTCGGGTCGAGCAGCGACGCATCGGGACCGAACAGCGCCAGCTTTTCCGGGTGGTATTTCGGGATGACCTGGGTCAGCCCCTGCGCACCCCAGGCGCTCTCCGCCGTCGGGTTGAAGGCGGACTCGACCGAAATCAGCGCGATCAGCAACAGCGGATCGAGTTTGTAGCGGGACGCTGCTGCGTAGACGTCGGTCACGTACTGCTCCACTGCGACACGCGCGACGCGGTGACGACGCGACACGTGATCGGCGACCGTCTTCTGCTGCGCGGTCAGTTCGACACCGGAACCGGTAGCCGGCAGATCGGGCATCTGCAGATCGGCGTCTGCCGAAACCTGCTGCGTGCCGCCCAGCAGCGAGAATTCCGGCAGCGATGGCAGCATGCGCGGCGTCAGACCCGCTTCGGCCACACGCAGTACGACGAACACACTGACCATGAGACCGACGGCGAGCAGACCACCGTGCGCAAAGTGCAGCACTACGGCTGCGGTGCCCTTGAGGACGGAGAAAACCTTGTTCATGCAGCACTCCTTTCGCGCGTTCCGACGACCATCGCCTGAGCGATGGACGCAGCACGCCTGAGGAGCCCGTGCTAACGGGCTGTTGCCGTGCCTCGCAGCGTGGCGAAGCGTACGGAAAAGCTTGAATCGCGGCGTTCGCGAACCGCAGTGGCGGTCGGAACATTCTGGAAACCCGGACGGACAGGACTGGAGCCCGGGTCAAACTGGAACTGCTGGTGGCGACGTATCTGTTACGTGCGCCGGAGGGAGCGATCAAGCAACGACGCGCGCATCTTCCTGATTTGCAAGGGACAGGTCAAGTAAAGCTTCGTAACACCGGATCAGGATGGGCTCCTCGTCAAAGAAAAAAGCGGCATGGAGACAACGATCTCCATGCCGCTTTCGATGACGCAGGACGCGTGATCAGGACGGACGCGAACCCGTCGGGAAGGGCCATGCGGCGGCCGGATTCAGCGACGACTTGATACCCGGCGTAGCAGCGGTCGACGGCGTTGCCGGCGCGGGCGCAGCGGGCGCTTCCGACTTTGCGGCAGCGGCCGGAGCGGCCTCCGGTGCCTTCGCAACAGCCTTGGTCACCGCAGGCGCCGCCACCTTCTTCGCAGCAGGCTTGGCAGCCGGCTTTGCGGCAGGCTTGGCCGGAGCGGCCTTCTTCGCCGCCGGCTTCGCAGCGGCCTTCGCCGGTGCAGCCTTCTTCGCGGCCGGCTTTGCAGCAGCCTTCGCCGGCGCAGCCTTCTTCGCCGCCGGCTTCGCAGCAGCCTTCGCCGGTGCAGCCTTCTTCGCCGCCGGCTTCGCAGCAGCCTTCGCCGGTGCAGCCTTCTTCGCCGCCGGCTTCGCAGCAGCCTTCGCCGGTGCAGCCTTCTTCGCGGCCGGCTTTGCAGCAGCCTTCGCCGGCGCAGCCTTCTTCGCGGCCGGCTTCGCAGCAGCCTTGGCCGGTGCAGCCTTCTTCGCCGCCGGCTTCGCGGCAGCCTTCGCCGGAGCAGCCTTCTTTGCGGCCGGCTTCGCAGCAGCCTTCGCCGGTGCAGCCTTCTTCGCTGCCGGCTTCGCAGCGGCCTTCGCCGGTGCAGCCTTCTTCGCGGCCGGCTTTGCAGCAGCCTTCGCCGGTGCAGCCTTCTTCGCTGCCGGCTTCGCAGCAGCCTTCGCCGGTGCAGCCTTCTTCGCGGCCGGCTTTGCAGCAGCCTTCGCCGGTGCAGCCTTCTTCGCTGCCGGCTTCGCGGCGGCCTTCGCCGGTGCAGCCTTCTTCGCTGCCGGCTTTGCAGCAGCCTTCGCCGGTGCAGCCTTCTTCGCCGCCGGCTTCGCAGCGGCCTTCGCCGGTGCAGCCTTCTTCGCTACGGGCTTGGCAGCGGCCTTGGCCGGTGCGGCTTTCTTCGCGGCAGGTTTCGCCGGGGCACTCGCCTTCTTCGCCCCCTTCTTAGCTTCAGCTTCAGCCATGACTTCTCTCCTCTCGGATAACAGGATTGGACAGCACCTCAGCCCCTCCGGTGGCGGAAGGTCTGTTCGAGACGACGCACCGATGTGCGCCCGGTCAGGAACACCGCACGACATGCGCGGGCGACCTGCTCCCGCGCACACCTCCGGGTCAACGACCCGAACGACACACGGGCGACGCATGCCGCCCGGATGCCGGATTCACACTCGCAAGCCATCGATGGACGCTTACGACATTCAGCAGAACTAATGAAGGCTCGCTCGCCCCATACCGTGACATCCGTCGCTGCCGCGCAGCTTGCGCAATGGCAGCGCACGCGAGCACTCGAAACTGGGAGCGGTCGAGCCGGCCATCGATTTGCAGACCACTCCGGAATGATGGATGTGCCGACCTGGACTGCGCTGACTGCGCGTCGTGAGGTCGAGTGAATTCCATGCGCGCATGACATCGCGACGCATGAGAAACGAAGACGATTTTTCGGGGGAAAGGACTTCCGACGCGCCGACGGAATCGGCAGCAGAGGTGAGGCTTGAAGATGACGTCGCAACGGACTGATTCATGGGCCGAAAGTATTGCACAA
>Ga0123388_1098932_pt1 | contig 13806 bp, 10 predicted proteins | sample T0HHNO3metaT_FD_89916 | JGI IMG/M metagenome (GOLD analysis project Ga0123388, IMG submission 89916) | Methane-oxidizing artificial microbial communities from Washington, USA to study methane cycling - T0-HHNO3 metaT (Metagenome... | ecosystem: Engineered > Modeled > Simulated communities...
ATCGACTCTGGAAGACGCGATGGGATGATTTCTCAGTGAGGTCTGTCTTAGCAGATGCTTGTCGATGTCCCTCCATCCCGACAACCAAAGTCTCCCCGATTCTCTTAACCTTTACCATACAAGTTTGTCGAAGGATGGACGGGAAAATCCGGGCATCCGCCGCCCCAAACCGTTCATGCTTCGACTGAGCTCGACAATTGCTTCTGCATCCATGCAAGTCGAGCAAGAACGGTTTGGCCGGTAAGTCATTTCGGGAAGTTATTTTTAGCGCAATCCTCAGCCTCTCACCAAAATAGGAAATAGCTCCGTAATGCCGCCGGCGATAAATTCGACGGCGGTCGAGGTCAACAATAAGCCCATCACTCGCGTCACCACGTTCATGCCGGTTTGTCCCATCACGGCGATAATGCGCGGCGCCAGCAGCAGGATTAGCAACACGATCAAACTGACGGACGCGATCACGCCGCTGAACAACAAATAGTGCGCCAAGGACAAATCGCGATGTGCATAGACGATGGTGGTGCTGATCGCGCCAGGCCCTGCCAACAAGGGAATCGCCAAGGGCACCACCGCTACCGAGGACTTTTCGTGCGACTCGGCGTCTTCTTCCGGTGTGTGCCGAGAACGATCATCGCTGACTCGCAGCATCGATATGCCCATCAACAGCAACAATAGGCCGCCGGCCACCCGAAAAGCCGGCAGGCCGATGCCGAAGAAATTCAGGATGGGCTCGCCCGCCAACAGCGAAGTGAACAACACCATCGCCACGGCAAATGCGGTGGTCATTGCTGTCTGCCGACGTTGCAAAGGTGATTTTGTCGCAGTCAACGACATAAAAATCGGCATGGCACTGATCGGATTGACTACGGAAATCAAGCCGGCGAGCAATTGCACATATTCGTTCCAATTCATTTGGAGGATTCCTGTTTTTAGACCCTATAGCGTTAAATAATCACGCCAGCCGCTACCGTGTGCAAAGACGCCGGATCGATGACGATGAAACTGCCGGTGGTGCGGTTATCGACATACGCATCGACTAACAGTGGCTGTTGCAATTTAAGTTTGACCCGCAGGATGTCGTTCATGACTGCCGTTTCCGGGGTGGCCTGGTGGTCCAGCGTGTTGACGTCAACCCGGTAACTCAACTCTTCGAAGAAAGCATTAACGGTGCGGGTGGTATGTTTAACCAGGTACTTACCCCGCGCTTGCATTGGCTGCTCGGACAACCAGCACATATCGGCGGTGAGTGTCTTGACGACCCGCGGCGGCTGAATGGCGTTGGACAGCATATCGCCACGCGAAATGTCGATTTCACTTTCCAGCGCCACTACCACCGCGTGATCTGCGCTTGCCATGGCCAATGACTGTTCGGCCACAGTCAAACCCTTGACGCGCGCCCGCTGGCCGGTCGGCCACACCGCTATTTCGTCGCCAATGTGCAGCCGTCCCGAAGCCAGTGTGCCTTGATAACCGCGAAATTCCGTATCGCTTGCTCCGTTGGCGGCATTGCCCAGCATCACCCGCACCACACGCTGCACCGGCAGCCTTAGCGGGGCCCGCTCGGCATCGCGCCGGGCCGGGACGGCTTCCAAGTATTCGAGCAAACTGGGACCGTGATACCAAGGAATCGCCTCCGCGCGCGTCGCCACGTTGGTACCGTTTAAAGCCGATAGCGGAATGGCTTGCACGTGATGACGACCCAAGGCGCTGACGAAGGCGTTGAACGCATCTACGATGTCTTGATATACCGCAGGTTGCCAATCCACCAAATCCATTTTGTTCACTGCCAGCACTAACTCGCGGATACCGAGTAAATGTGCCAGATAGGCGTGGCGGCGGGTCTGGGTGGTGACGCCTTTCCTGGCGTCGACCAACAAAATCGCCGAGTCGGCGCTGGAGGCGGCTGTGACCATGTTGCGGGTATATTGCTCGTGGCCGGGCGCATCACCGATGATGAATTTACGCCGCGATGTGGCGAAATAACGATAGGCCACATCAATCGTAATGCCTTGTTCCCGCTCAGCGATCAGGCCATCGGTCAACAACGACCAATCGATAGCCGCCAGCCCGCGTTTTTGCGAAGTGGCTTGAATCGCCGCCAATTGATCGGCGGCGACGTTGCCGGTGTCGTACAACAAGCGACCGATCAGCGTGCTCTTGCCGTCATCGACGCTGCCGGCGGTGATAAACCTCAGCAGGCCGGAATTAGCGGGTTGCACGGTCTCGTCAAATTGGCTTTCAAGTGTCACATAGCTAGGTGCGTTCATCAGAAATACCCCTCTTTTTTACGTTGTTCCATCGCCGCATCGGAGGCGCGGTCGTCCAGGCGGGTCGCGCCACGTTCGGTCAGCAGGCATTGGGCGGTTTCGGCGATGATGTCGGCTACATTACCGGCTGACGATGCCACCGGCGCGGTGCAGGAAATATCGCCGACAGTGCGGAAACGGCAGCTGATGGTTTCTACGGTATCGCCGGCCTGGGCCGGTGTCAGATGCGTCACCGGTACCAGAATATCGCCGCGCCGCACCACTTGGCGCGGATGGGCGAAGTAAAGCGCCGGCAGTTCGATGTCTTCGCGCTGGATGTATTGCCAGACATCGAGTTCGGTCCAATTTGAAATCGGGAATACCCTTAGATGGTCGCCCAGTGCGACGCGGGTGTTGTACAAAGACCAGAGCTCAGGGCGCTGATTTTTGGGTTCCCATTGACCGAACTCGTCGCGCACGCTGACGATACGCTCCTTGGCCCGCGCTTTCTCTTCGTCACGTCGGGCACCTCCCAGACAGGCATCGAAACCAAATTCGGCGATTGCTTCCATCAAAGTCACCGATTGATAGGCATTGCGCGATTCCAACGCATGCCGCAAACGTACCGAGCCTTTACGGATCGAGTCTTCGACGCTGCGCACGTGCAACTGGCAAGCGTAGCGTTCGGCCATCCGGTCGCGATAGGCAATCACTTCGTCATAGTTATGGCCGGTATCAATGTGCAATAGCGCGCAGCCGATGCGCTCGGGATGAAAAGCCTTGTAAGCCAGATGTAATAACACCGCCGAATCCTTGCCGCCGGAAAACAACAACACCGGATGTCGACATTCAGCAATCACCTCGCGGAGGATGAACAGCGCCTCGGCTTCCAGTAAGTCCAGGTGGTCCGCCGCTGCGTGTGTCTGGTTGACGGGTGTGTTTACTTGCTCGTTCATATTAACTCTCCTTGCCAGAATCGGTGACGGCTTGCCAGTGCTGCGGCTGTAGATAGCGATAGCAGCGGTTGTCCAACGGATCGATACGCGTCAGGTGCAACCAGTGGTTGTCGACCAATTGCCGAACCTCGGCGTGGTTTGCCAAGACTTGCTCGATCATCTCGGCGGGTGCCTCGATGACCACGGTCAAACGCACCGGCTCGTGGCGCAGGGTTTTGCCGTCATGTAGCGATTGCCAAGGCAAGCCGGTGCGCAAATCGCCGCCGTTGCCTTCGAGAATGCCGATGGTGCCGACCACATTGTGCAACGCTTTGTTACCGCTGCCGAAGCGGCGGTTATCCACGGTCGAGGCGTAGTACTGCAGATTAATCCAGCTGGCCACCACCATCGGCGCGCTCATGATCAGACTCAAAATCGCAGTATCCGAGTCTTGCCGGTAATCGTAGTTGTGTAGAAATACCCGACCGTCGAATTCAAAGTGATACGTGCGTTGTCTGGGTGCGGCAATAAAAGCCATATTCCCCGCCAGACCCCATTCCGGACGAATCTGCGACCAATCGCGGCTGCGTTGAGTAACGGCTTTCATTAGCGCAGCGGCATCGTGGCGGGGTAATCCCAAACCCGGCGCGCGCTCCTGGCGAGTGAGTTGTGAAGCCTGATTCAGCCAGCGCTGTAATAGCAACAGGTCTTCGCCGAAGCAATGCGGGATTTGCTCAAGGTCGAACAGCCGCACCTCATCCGTGGTCGTATCGTGCAAACCGGCGACAAACCAGGTATCTTTCGGGATAGTCAGTCCCTGCGCTGCCAGGCCGGCACGAACCTCGCGATCGTTCAACACCGCAGCCGCCACCCTGGCGTTGGCTTCGCCGCTGTGCCCTCCGCAGGCGCCGCAATCCAGGCCGGCGGCGTAAGGATTGTTGACGGTGCTGCTGCCGTGGCCGCACAACAACACCAGCCGGGCAAAACGGCCTGTCAGGCTCATGCCCTGCAGGGCTTTGCGCGCCAGTTCGACGCGGTCACCCAGGGCGATACCGGTTTCGACCACTGGCCCCTTGGCAATCAGACGGCCGCGCTGGCGGGTAATGACCGGTCCGATGCGGTGGACGATGGCTTTGTCCAGACCGGCGATACCCGGTTTCACTACCGGCCGGGTCAAACCCAGGCTGTCGCTGAGCAATTTGCCGGCGAAGCTCAGACCGGAAATTTCCACGTAAGAGAAACACGACACCGCGGAGTTTTTAAAGCCCTTCCAAAGCCGATTTAAACGTTTGCGCAGCCAGCGCTTTTCCAGGATGTCGCGTAGTTCGCCGACATCGGCATCGGTTACACTTTCCCGAATCCGGAATCTAGGCTTCAGCAAAACCGGACATTGCTGCTGACCATGATGGTGCCCAAGAGCGATGTATTCGATGGGGAAACCGAAGAAACCGGCAAAACCAAGGGTTTCGATAGTATGAGATTGCATTTCCAGAGCGCGCCGATAAATTTCGGAACGCACGTCGATACAAAACACTGCCTGCAGGTTTTTACGCTGGGCTTGCCAAGGGCCTGTTGAGGCCAGCGCCGACGCGAGTTTTTCGAACAAGGGGCGTTGCGTTGCCAATTCGTAGGCCGACTGCATAATATGCCGTACTTCAAGCGCTACGCCGGTATCGGTATCTGTCAACGGCGCGTCTTGCCAATGGCCTCGCCATGTCTCGACATCTTGCCGGCTTGCCACCGCCGAAATGAGCGCATAGTCATAGCTGAGCCGTATGGCCAGTAGTTGCCGCAAGGCATCCTGGTTTTTCTCGGGGCTGGTTTGCCAATGTTTGTAACACACCCAAGAACTCCAGCCGGCCACCGTTAGCAACTGCCGATGACAGGCATCATCGAGTCGGGCGCTGGGCAAACCCATTTCAGTGAGTATCTGCGTAATCGCCTCAATGGGCTCTTCAGGCAAGGCGTTTATCGTCTGACGAAACGCCGACAGGCCGGCTAATTCCGGCGTGCGATCAAAGGCCGCAGCGCGGCGCCAGGCCACATACAGCGGCAGCCCCCGCCAGGGCATGCGCCATGCGGATTGTCCTTGATCGAAGTAGGCCGCGCACCATTTGGATATTTCCTCGGTAATCAATACCGACCACTGGCTGCCACGCATGGCGTCCAGATGCTCCGCCAAGGTCTGCCAGCGCTTGCCGGTCAACCCGAAATCCTGGCCCGACGCTTCATGCAATAGGGACAGGCATTGTTCTAGCGACATACTGCTGCCGGCAAGTTGTAGTGCCTGCCTGACATCGGACTCTTCAATGCGGCCCGAACGATAGTGTTCGGCGTAGAAACTCGCCGGCATCAGCATCTCGCCTTGACCCATCCGCGCGCTGACTTCACAAGCATCAGCAAAGCTGCGCTCAGTTAGACCCAGAAACGGATTGACCGCGACGAACTGTTGCAGGGGCCATAACGGCGCGATGCGGGTGCAGGCGCTTTCAACGGCTGCAACTATATCCGGGGTTTGGTAGGTATGCGTGCCATCGGCAACGCTGACTATCTCGGCATCAGCGAATGAGGGCTGTGTTTTAAATGACAATACGGCTGAGTTCATTGCGGCATTCCTCCAGAGTGACGATGGCTAAGACTGACGGGCTTGGACCCATACCGATGAATCATGCGGTTGGTCAGAGTACTGATGTAAAAGCCGTTGTAGATATGCACGTAGGCTGCTTGCCAAACCTGGGCAGCCGCCGGGCCCGGGTACTGAATCTGTAACATCAAAATCGTGAAAAAGCCCGCCAGTACGATGATCAGCAAAACACTATCGAACACGCTGTCTATCGGCATCTGGTCAGCAATGTCTGCGCGCAGTAAATGCAAGAAGCCGGTTTGCAGGGCGAAATACAAAAGGCTAACCCCGGCGGCAATCAGCAGGGCTTTGCCGATTTGCGCTGGACCGGTTTGATGGGCCACGGCATTCCACAACAAGTAGGTCAAGGCCATTTGCAAGATGGCACCCAACAGCACAATGCCCGGCTCTTCCCTAAATGTCAGATCGAACAAGCCGGCACTGCCAACGGTCAAGCCCAAGGCCGCTATGAACGCCAGCAACAGTTCGCCTGGATGGCGACTGTCGCGAATCGGCGGAGCCCAGGCCGCGCGAGCAATGTCCACCACGCTGCCGCTGGATAAAAAGGCGTGCGCCTTGTACAAGGCGTGGGCGACGATATGCAGCATCGCCGAGGAAAATGCGCCGAGCCCACATTGCAACATCATGAAACCCATCTGGCCGACGGTGGAAAAGGCCAGCGATTTTTTGATACTGGTTTGAGTCAGCATCACCAATGAGCCGAAAAGAGCAGTAATGGTGCCGATGACTGCCAGCAAGTGCAGTGCGACGGGCGCCTGCACCAGTATGTGGCTCATGCGTATCACTAGAAATCCGCCGGCATTGATGATGCCGGCATGCATCAACGCCGATACCGGCGTGGGGGTTTCCATGACCTCCGGCAGCCAGCTGTGAAATGGAAACTGCGCCGATTTGATCACAGCGCCAATCACCAGGGCAAAGGCTGCGGCGTTCAACAAGCCGGTGTCCGCAACCGGTCTGTCTGCAAGTGCGAACAATTCCCTGAATTCAAGGGTGCCGAAGACTTGATAAAGCCAAACCCCTGCCAAAATCAGCGCGCAATCGCCTAAGCGGCTGAAGACAAACTTCTTGCGCGCGGCGATACGAGCCCCCTGGCGTTCCGGATAAAACAACAATAATCGGTGCAAACACAGACTGGTGAGAATCCAGGCCAGCACAAATAATATGAAGTGGCCGGCGATGACTAGGGTCATCACTGCCGCGATAGTCCAGGCCAGCCACTTAAAAAAACGGCCCTGACCAGGATCGCCATCCAGGTAATGACGTGAATAGCGGATGACCACGGCGCCTATGAACGCCACCAGCATCAGCATGATGACCGAGAGTCTGTCGATGTATAAGCCGTTATCTGCGACACCAGCAGGTAATGAAACCGGATAGAAAATGCCGATGCCGGAAAGCCCGGCTGTGAGTACCGCCATGATGGATAAAGCGCCGCACAGTTTGCCCATTTGCTGCGGGTGGCGTGTCGCCCAGGCGGAGGACGGAGTGCCGGATAGAAACAACAGCAGCGGAGTCGAAACAGCCAAGTAACTGATCAAGGATGTCATGGCAGCAACTCCTGTCTAATTAGCAATGTGGCGTTGCTGTCAGATTGTTCGATGCATAAGATTGCCCAGCTGATAGTACGGTTCATGAGAATCTCCGAAGTGTTGAGAGTGAGGTCATGCTAGCAATCGGCTATTGATTCATCCAATATATGTATTTAATCTAAATGTTCTTTTTTGTTAATGACTAAATGGCCTCACTGAACTATCACCATCTGCGTTATTTCTGGATGATCGCCAACGAAAACAATTTGACGCGGGCTGCTGAACGCTTACATGTGTCACAGTCGGCGCTGAGTATTCAATTGCGTCAGCTAGAAGAATCGTTTGGGCAAAAGTTGTTCGAGCGTGAGGGCAAACGCCTGCAATTAACCGAAGCCGGACGGATTGCCCTGGATTACGCCAACGCCATTTTTCGGGCTGGCGATGAATTGATCAGCTTGATGCATGGCCGTTCGGCGGGCGAACGGCAGTTATTGCGGATTGGTGCAGTGTCTACGCTGTCGCGTAATTTTCAGCTGGAGTTGGTCCGCTCCTTAGTCCTGCGCAGCGATGTCGAACTGGTGTTGCATTCCGGCAGCCTGCGCGAATTGCTGGCGCAAATGCATACCCACACCATCGATCTGGTGCTGTCCAACCGGCCGGTACCGCGAGATGCGCAAACCAATTGGCATTGCCATCTATTGGATGAACAGCCGGTCAGCTTGGTCGGTAAACCCTGCGCCGACAATCTGCCGTTTCAATTCCCGCAGGATCTGCATGGCAGACCCCTGCTGTTACCGAGCATTGAAAGCGAAATTAGGGCCGCGTTCGATTTCTTGCTGGAACAAGCCGGCGTGAGGCCAATTGTGGTGGCCGAAGTCGATGACATGGCGATGCTGCGCTTGCTGGCGCGCGAGTCCGGCCATTTGACCCTCGTACCGCCGGTGGTTGTGCTGGATGAATTACGCCAAGGTCTGTTGGTGGAGCGCTACCGTATCGCGGATATTCGCGAGCGCTTTTATGCCATCACGCCGAGCCGGCGTTTCCCGAATGCTTTAGTCAAAGATTTGCTGGCCAACTCGTCTGAATCAAGGGTTTCGGACGTTGATCACGTTTCAATAGCTGGCGGCGAGGCTTGAGTCGAATTAACGTGCGTAGCGGGTTTGCATGCCAATTTGCCGAGGCATTTTGGCAATGCGTGAATTGCGCGAGCAAACCATCAATCTATTAGCGGAATGTTTTGCCTGGGTACTAAGTCTAGTGACTGGGAAAGGCATCGCTCCCATGAAAACGTCTGCACTTGTATCGCTGACAATTTTTTCTGAATGTTGCGGTCTTGTCGCATTCCTGTCTCAAAACAATACACTCAAACTGTGACACATCCCTGAAAGTCCCTGTGTTCCGGGGCTTGCGGGCGCTAAGTTCCGTGGCATTGATATTGCTGTGGGTCAATTGAGAATCACTGGGATTTTCAAGAGGGCGGCAGGCGCGTGCCAAAGCCTATCGCCGATTTTTTGGCAATGTCATTAAGGTGATGAAATGAGTGAAGTGATATGGGTCGGATTGATTATGCTGATTGTGGCTGCCTGTGCATTCGCGCCCTTGGGGTGCATGCTGTCGGCTTATGCAAAGTCCAGTAAATCCAGCGGCACTAGCAAAGCAGTAGGTGATGTCGGTGGTCCGGCGAAGGGACTGCCCGAGGATTCGGTCCTCAAACGGCATTTTTTGACGCAATTGCAAAGCGAGATTGAGGCAACCTTGTTTCCGCGGCCAACCGATTCGATGCTGCAACGGCATTACGATGCCTTGGTGGCGGCCAAGCTGGAAAACCGCTTGCAGATTATCGGAAAATAAGCCCTTGTTGTTGATTTAACTGCAATAACTTTAAATCTTTAAGATATACCCTCTTTGAAAAAGAGGGGGATGCAGCAAGTTGAAGACTACTCCGGCCCTTAAAATCGTCGCTTCCGCCTTTGCGGGCACGACGACGCCAGGGAAATTAAGGGCCGGGCGAATAACTCAATCGGGATAGGCGCTGATAATGTCGCGCCTATTGTGCCGATACTCATCGTAGCTGCGGTTTTGCTGAACGCCATTGCGTATTTTGCTGGCGTTCTACCAGCCCGATTAGCGAAAATAGACCGCAGATGTGTCGCCTCGTAGCGATTTCCCCGTCACTTAGACCAAGCCTTGCATGCTAAACGCCGCCGATCTCGACACCTTGTTTTTGACCTTTCGCGTCGCCAGTCTGGCTACCTTACTGTTGCTATTGTTGGGTACGCCGCTGGCTTGGAAGTTGGCGCGCAGCCGCTCGCGCTGGAAAGGTGTTATCAATAGCATCGTAGCTCTGCCGCTGGTGCTGCCGCCGACGGTATTGGGCTTTTACTTATTGGTGTTGATGGGGCCGGCTGGGGTGGTAGGGCAATTCACCCAGTGGTTGGGTATAGGCACTTTGCCGTTCAGCTTTGGTGGTTTGGTGGTGGCGTCGGTGTTGTATTCGTTGCCGTTTGTGGTGCAGCCTTTGCAGAACGCCTTCGTGGCAATGGGCGATGCACCGCTGGAAGCTGCCGCGACCTTGGGAGCCGGGCCGCTGGATAGATTTTTCAGCGTGGCGCTGCCTCTGGCGAAGCCGGGTTTTTTAACCGCTGGCGTGTTGGGGTTTACCCATACCGTCGGAGAATTCGGCGTGGTATTGATGGTGGGCGGCAATATTCCCGACAAAACCCGCGTCGTATCCGTGCAAATTTACAATCATGTCGAAGCCTTGGAATACGGGCAGGCGCATTGGCTGGCCGGCGGCTTGCTGATCTTCTCTTTCTTGGTGTTACTGCTGCTGTACAACAGCCAACAAACCCAAACCCTGACGCAATCCTTGAAATGACTATGTCCCAAGTGCCCAGCATTCAGGCCCGCTTGCGCCTGGCTTACGACCAATTTGATTTGGATGTGGATTTGCAATTGCCTGCCAGCGGTGTGACGGTGCTGTTCGGTCACTCCGGTTCCGGTAAGACCACCTTGCTGCGTTGTATCGCCGGGTTGGAACGGCCAACGCAGGGCTTTTTGAAAATCGGCGACACCCTTTGGCAAGATAGCGAGCAAGACTTTTTCCTGCCCACCCATAAACGTAATCTGGCTTATGTGTTTCAAGAGGCCAATCTGTTCCCGCATCTGTCGGTGCGCGGCAATCTGGATTATGCAGTGCGGCGCTTGCGAACCAAAGATAGGGCATTTTCCTTAGAGCAGGCTATCGAATTACTGGCGATAGGGCCGTTGCTGGACCGCTTGCCAGCCCGGCTGTCCGGCGGCGAACGGCAACGCGTAGCCATTACCAGAGCCTTGGCCGCCAGTCCGGATGTGTTGTTGATGGACGAGCCGCTGGCCTCGCTGGACGAGCAACGCAAGCAGGACATCCTGCCGTATTTGACCGGCTTGCATCAGAATCTGCAAATCCCGATTCTGTACGTCACCCACTCCTTGCAGGAGGTCAATCAACTCGCGGACCACCTGCTGGTGATGGCCGCCGGTAAGGCCTTAGCCTGCGGGCCGCTGGCGGAAACCCTGACGCGGCTGGATGGGCCTATGGCTTTGGATCGGCAAGCGGCCAGCGTCTGGCAGGGTAAGTTGATCAGCCACGAAGCCGAGTATCATCTCAGCCATGCCGAATTCGCCGGTGGCAGCCTGAGTTTGCCGTATTTGGATATGCCGATTGGTAGCTCGGTGAGAATCAGAATTTACGCCCGCGACGTCAGTATTACCTTGCAACCGCCGGAAGCTTCCAGCATCTTGAATATTTTATCGGCCCAGGTTTTGGCGCTTAGCGAAATGGGGCAGGGCCAAATCGTGGTGCAACTGGCAGTCGGCGACGAGGTGCTACTGGCGCATATCACCCAAAAATCGGCGATGTTGTTAAACGTGCAGCCCGGCATGGCCGTCTATGTGCAAATCAAGGGTACTTCCATCGTTCGGTAAGCATTTCCGCTCACTTTTACGGTCCGGCGTTTGGCCGCGCTGATTTGTTCATCACCGTCATTCCCGTCCGAATCGGAACCCGGAACATTCAAAGTTCAGGAGCTTCGCTTTCGCAGAGATGGCGCTGCAACCAGCGTTGCCTTAGCGCGGAGCCGATTACTTGTCGCTGGCGCGCAATTTTGCCGCATGAAATGTGATAGCCCTCAAAAAACGCAATGAATTTTTCGATGTTGGCGCATTGCAGACCCTTTATCGGCATTTAGCGACTATCTTGTAAACGGTTTGCCGGAGCGGGTATCGCTGGATGGATAGCCGACGGCCCCCCGCGTCAAAATAGTTGTCACCTCAAAATAATAAAAAAAATGAAAGCAAAGATATGGCTTGATGGTCGGTATCAAATACAAGCGACGAATCGATTAAACCTGTTCCTGTTCGGTATGGCGCTTAACGTCAATATCTTCGGTAGCGCGGTGGCAGATAACGCGCCGGATATCGAAGCTTTTTCCATCAACGAACTGATGCAAATGGAAGTGTCGTCGGCTTCCAGAAAGTCGCAGACCGTATCCGATACCGCGGCGGCGGCGTTCGTGATCAGTCAGGAAGACATTCGCCGTTCCGGTGCCACCAGTATTCCCGATGCACTTCGCCTGGCGCCCGGCCTTGAGGTAGCGCAAATCAACGCCAGTGTCTGGGCGGTTACCGCGCGCGGCTTCAATAGCCGTTATGCCAATAAATTGCTGGTACTGATGGATGGTCGTAGCGTTTATACGCCGCTGTTTTCCGGGGTATTCTGGGATTTACAGGATACGCTGATGGAAGACATCGAGCGTATCGAAGTAATCCGTGGGCCGGGCGCGGTGATGTGGGGCGCCAATGCGGTAAACGGTGTGATCAATATCATTACGAAGAAGGCCAAGGACACCCAAGGTAATCTGTTCGTGGCCGGCGGCGGCAACCAGGAGCGCGGCTTCGCCGGTTATCGGCACGGTGGTCGTATCGGCGACGACGGTAGTTACCGGGTGTATGCCAAAACCTTTGAGCGCGATACCTTTGTTAACGCAAGCGGAGAAAGGCTGCACGACGACTGGCGCTCGGTGCAGGGCGGTTTTCGCATCGACGACCGCATCTCCAATGACAGCCGTTACACCGTGCAAGGCGATGTTTACCGCAAGACCATAGGTAATACCGTGGTACCGCAAACCGTGTTGCCGCCGTTTAACCGCGAGTTCAATTTCGACGACCATGCCGATGGCGCCAACCTGCTGGCGCGTTGGGAAGGCAATTTCAGCGACGGTTCTGAATTCATGCTGCAAGGCTATTATGACCGGGTCGCTTTCAGCGCCGCAGCGCTGTCCGACAGTCAAGATATGTTGGATATCGATTTTCAGCATCGCCTGCATCCCAATGCCGACCACGATTTGATGTGGGGCGCCAGTTACCGGTTTATTCACAGTACCACGGTCAATACCTCGGCCATCGCCTTTACGCCCAACAGCTTGGGTTACCACAACGGCAGCGTCTTCGTGCAGGACGACATCACGTTGATAGACAACACCCTGCGCTTGACGCTGGGTACCAAGCTGGAAGAAAGCCACTTTGGTAATACTCAAGTGCAGCCCAACGCCCGTTTAATGTGGACGCCGGACCAAGTGCATTCGGTATGGGCTTCGGTTTCCAGGGCGTCGCGGACGCCGGCGCGCGGCGAAGCCCAGGCCAATGTGGGGCTGGGCGGCGTGCCGACCGGTTTGCCGGCGCCTTTCGATCAGATTCAAGTCATCGCTCAGCCCAACCCCAATTTGCGCGCCGAAAAAATCTTCGCCGCCGAAATCGGTTACCGCACTCAGTGGACCGAAAAATTCTCCACCGATATTACCGCCTTCAGCAACCATTACAGCGATTTGGTGCTATTCCGCCGTGGGGAGTTGGTAGGGCTCACCCAGTCGTTGATCTGGAGTAACGCCCAGCAAGATTTCACCACGCGCGGCATCGAGATCGCCAGTGAATGGCATGTGTTGGATTGGATGCGCTTCAGCGGCAATTACAGTCATCTGAAAATGGAAATCCCCCAGGACCCGCTCAATCCGGATATTGCCGGCCTGAGCCCACGCCATCGCGGCTCCTTACGCTGGCAGATGGATTTGCCGGAAAAAATCAAGCTCGACTTTACCCTGCGCCACGTTGGCCGCTTGCATTCCACCAGCCAGGCGGTGCCGGCCTACACCACCTTTGATGCCAGACTGGCTTACGAACCCTATAACGGCGTGGAGTTCGCCGTCATCGCCCAAAATCTGTTCTCGCCCAGCCATCCCGAATATAAAGATTCATCCGCGTTGTCCTTGCCGAGTAGTGCTGTGGAAGTGCCGCGCTCGATCTACGGCAAACTCAGCTGGCGCTTTTGATTTTTCAACCCGTAAAGAGTATCGACCATGCGTAAGCTCTGGAAAAAATTGCCCTGGATTATTGCCGGGATTGTGTTGATTGTC
>Ga0123388_1083813_pt1 | contig 13788 bp, 10 predicted proteins | sample T0HHNO3metaT_FD_89916 | JGI IMG/M metagenome (GOLD analysis project Ga0123388, IMG submission 89916) | Methane-oxidizing artificial microbial communities from Washington, USA to study methane cycling - T0-HHNO3 metaT (Metagenome... | ecosystem: Engineered > Modeled > Simulated communities...
GATTTGCAATGCCAAAATCGACAAGATCGAAGCCGGCATGATGTATGTCACCGAAGTGGATGAAAACGGTCAGGAGAAAAAGAAACACGAGTTACCGTTCAAACACAGTATGATTCTGCCGGCGTTCAAAGGCGTTGATGCGCTACTAGGCATCGACAAACTGGTGAATCCGCGCGGTTTTGTGATTGTTGACGAGAATCAACGCAACCCCACCTTCAAAAATATATATTCCATTGGCGTTTGCATTGCCATTCCACCGCTGGAGCAAACCCCGGTACCAACTGGCACGCCTAAGACTGGTTATATGATCGAGTCGATGGTTACTGCTACGGCTCATAACATACGGGCAGAACTGGATGGCAAGCAGCCTAAAGAAAAAGGCACCTGGAATGCACTATGTCTGGCGGACTTTGGCGATTCGGGCGTCGCTTTCCTGGCCATGCCGCAAATTCCGCCACGTAACGTGCAGTGGGCGTCCAGCGGTAAATGGGTGCATTTGGCTAAAATTGGTTATGAAAAATACTTCATGCGTAAAGTTCGCAAGGGTATTAGCGAGCCTTACTATGAAAAACTGACCTTAAAAATGTTTGGCATTATGCGTCTGAAAGGCTGACACTGGTTTATGCCGTGCTGGTATGGAATGACGAACGCGACTGTGCCGTCTACCAAAGGAACTAAGCGTCTAAGCTTCCATACCACCCTATTTGCCCTAACTGAATGCAGATTACTCAATGACACATCGATATTTTCGGCAGCTTGCCTTCGCACTGATGTTGGTTATGGATACGGCCTTCGCCGATGCGGAGCCCAGTCAATTCAGCTTGGAGCAAGCCATTGACACCGCGCTGGCGAACAATCCCGAGCTGGGCATCATGCAAGCGCGTATTGAACAGGCCAATGCGCAATTGGGTGAGTCTTTGGCCAGTTTTTACCCGCAGATTAAAGCCAGCTTGTCTTATCAACACAGCGACAATCCGGCCCAGGCATTTGCGATGATCATTGCCCAGCGTCGGCTCAGCTTTGTCGGTAACGACTTCAATCATCCCGGCGGGGTTGATAACTATCGGCCGCAAGTGACAGCGACGTACTCGTTGTTTCGCGGTGGTCAGGATTATTACCGCAAGCAGGCTGCGGAACTGGGTATCGAAACCTCTGAACTGGAAAAGGCCGCGACCCGCAACCAGTTGGTCAATAACGTCACAGCGGCTTACTACGGCGAGTTGGCGGCGATGGAAGCGCACGAGATTAGTCAGCGCTCCATCACAGCAGTGCAAAGCGAGCTGGATCAGTCGCGGATTCGCTTCGATGCCGGCACCGTATTGAAGTCCGACGTACTGTCCTTGGAAGTGCAGTTGGCCGAAGCCAAGGATGCGGAAATCCAAGCCGCCAATGCTATTGAGTTGGCGCAGAGTATGTTGAAAACCTTGCTGGGTTTGCCCGCTAACGAAACCTTTGTCATTAATTCAACTCAACAAGTCGCGTTACCCGCCAGTCCGGCGGTTTTCGACGAATTACTCAATCAGGCGCTGAGCAGTCATCCTGAATTGCAAGCTGCCCAGAAGCGTGTGGCGATGGCCGAACGTCAGCTTGATGTCGCGCAAGCCGCCCACTTACCTCGCGCCGACGCCTTTGTCAGCTATGGTTCTGACAGCAAAGATCTGGCCTTCAGCAGTAATCGCGATAATGTCACGGCTGGCGTGATGGTGGAAGTGGATGTGTTTTCCGGCTTTGCGACGCAGGAAAAAATCAAGAAAGCCGAGCACGAATTGACCGCCGCCCAAGAGGCTGCCAGGCAGACCCGCTTACGTATCGAACATCAGCTCAAATCGGCGCAAGTCAAATTGCAAGACGCTCTGAGTAGAGCGGAAGTTAGCGCCGTAGCGGTTAAAGCTGCAGAAGAAGCCTTGCGATTAGTCAATGAACAGCGCCAAGCCGGCGTGGTGACGGTGACCCGCTATATCGAAGCCGAAGTGGCGCGCGACAAGGCGTATACCCGACAAATCACCGCACGTTTCGATGCCTTGCGGGCCGAAGCAGAACTCAAACAAGCCACCGGTTACTGGCAATAAAGGAGTCATGATGACCGAACATTTTTCTGAATCAAATTTGCCGAGATGGCTTATGCCGGCGACAGCGATCACTGCCTTATTGCTGGTGATTTTATTTGCGCTGGGTATTTTGGGCGGCGAGGATAAGACCGAACCCGGCAACACGGATTCGCCTGAGAGTAGTATCCCCGCCGGCGCACAGACCTTAAAAGTAGGCACACAGACTGCGGAGAACAATTTGTCTTGGCAGGGCGTGGTCAAATCCCGCTTGGCGGCGAAAATTGCCCCAAAATTAAATGCGCGCATTCTGGAAATAGCTGTCAATCCGGGTGACAAAGTTAAACAAGGCCAAGTCATCGCCCGTCTCGATGATCGCGATTTGCGAGCGGCTTACAACGCGGCCAGCGCGGGACAGGCGGCAGCCCAGGCTCAGGCGGCTCAGGCCGTTGCCGAAGAAAAACGCATTATCGATCTGTACAACAAGCAAGCGGCCACCCGGCAAAACTACGAAGCCGTGCTGGCGCAAGCGCAAAGCGCTCGAGCCATGGCCAATCAAGCCGCCAGTTCCGCGCAACAGAGTAAAGTGATGCTTGGCGAAAATGTGCTCTATGCACCGTTCGACGGGGTAGTCGGTGAGCGTTTGCAAGAGCCGGGCGACATGGGCTTGCCCAATCAAGCCATCGTCACCTTGCACAAACCCGATGACTTGCGTCTGGAAGCATCAATTGCCAGCCACTGTGCTGCGGCCATTAAGTTAGGCATGGAAGTAAAAGTGCGCTTCGATACGCCGCAGCAAACGCTGGCGGCGACGGTCGATGAAATAGCCCCGGAAATCGATCCGCAAACCCGCACCCTCGCGGTAAAAGTGAAATTACCCAACATGCCTGGTTTGCAACACGGCCAATTCGGTTGGCTGGAGCTGGCTTGTGCCAGTGCACAACAAGCCGTGATGATCCCGTCTGCAGCCATTTTGCATTACGGCCAACTGCAAGCGGTTAAAGTACTGGATGGGCAAAGGCTATTGACGCGACATATTCGCGCAGGTAAGCAGTATGGCGACCAGGTCGAAATACTCTCCGGACTGCGCGCAGGCGAAACTATCTTGAGTAACGCTGGGTTGGGGCAATGAGCGAGTTGAACAAAATCGTGGAAGCGAAAAAGGACAGCCTGACGGTTGCCATCGTTCGCTTATTCACCACCTCGCATTTATCGCTGCTGTTTTTATTGATTTCCCTGTTGGCGGGTGCGGCAGCATTAACTTTGACCCCGCGTGAGGAAGATCCGCAAATCATCGTGCCGGTGATGGATGTGTTCGTGCATTATCCGGGCGCGAGCAGCGAAGAAGTGGAAAAGCGCGTCACCACGCCTTTGGAAGTATTACTCAAGCAAATCCAGGGTGTGGAATACGTCTATTCTGCCTCCCGGCCCGGCGAGTCGCTGGTCACGGTGCGCTATCGGGTGGGCGAGAGTATCGAAGACAGTCTGATCAAAACCCGCGATAAGCTGCAAGCCAATCTGGACATCATCCCGCCCGGTGTCAGCGATTGGGTAGTCAAGCCGGTGGAAATCGATGACGTGCCGATCTTGCTATTGAGCATGTCTATGCCAAAGGCGAACGAAGACATCATGGCGGTGCGCCGCATCGCCGAGGAACTGATCGAGCGCTTGCGCGCCATTGACGACGTCGGCAAAAGTTGGGTCATCGGCGCGGCGCCTCGGCAGATTTCGGTGTATCCCGATCCCGCCAAGTTGCAAGCCAGCGGCCTGGGCCTGCCGGAAATTCAACAAGCGTTGGCGCAGAACAATGTCAATCTGCCGGCTGGGCGTTTGAATCAAAATAACAGCGAAATCCTGCTGGAAGCCGGGCCGCACTATGAAACGCCGGAGCAGATCGGGGCGACGGTCTTGAAAAACGTCGCCGGCCGTCTGGTGTATTTGCGTGATGTGGCGCAGATCGTCGATGGTCCACAAGACACTGACTATTACACCCGCATCGGCTTCGGTCCCGGTGTGGAGCAAATGAAAACGGTAGGGCATCCCGGTGACGCGTTACCGCAAGTCGGTGAAGAACGGCAAATGGCTACCATCGCCATTGCCAAAAGGCGCGGCAGCAACGCCGTCGGCGTGGCCGAGCAGGTGTTGGAACTGACCGAACAATTGCACGGCACGCTGATTCCGGATGAAGTGTTGGTGACGGTAACCCGCAACTACGGCGAAACCGCCGATCACAAAGTCAATGAGCTGGTGATGCACCTGAGCATCGCGATTCTCACCATTATAGTCCTGCTGGCGCTGGCGCTGGGTTTTAAGGAATCGCTGATCGTGTCATTGGCGGTACCGATGACCTTTGCGATTACCTTGCTGTGCGATTTGATCTTCGGTTACACCATCAACCGCGTAACGCTGTTCGCGCTGATTCTGTCTTTGGGCTTATTGGTGGATGACCCGATTGTCGATGTCGAGAACATTCATCGCCACTACAAAATGCGCAAAGAGCCACCGTTACAAGCCTTGCTGACAGCCGTAGACGAAATTCGTCCGCCGACCATCCTGGCCACCTTCGCGGTGATCATGTCCTTCGTGCCGATGTTTTTTATCACCGGGATGATGGGACCCTACATGGCGCCCATGGCCTTTAACGTGCCGATAGCCATGTTGATGTCCTTGCTGATCGCCTTCACGGTGACGCCTTGGGCCAGCTATAAATTGTTGAAAGGCGATTACGGTAAAGATCATGGACCAGAGTTTCGGCTACAGGAATCCCGTGGTTTCAAGCTGTATCAAGCCATCATGGCGCCGCTGCTGAGCCATAAATCCAAAGCCTTGTGGTTTTTGCTGGCGGTGTTTGTGGCATTTGTCCTGTCCACGCTGATGGCCGTGACCCGAGTCGTACCGCTGAAACTGCTGCCGTTTGATAACAAAAACGAGCTGCAATTGGTGATCGACATGCCCCGCGGCTCGTCCCTTGAGGCCACCAATGAAGTCGCTACGGCTCTGGGTCAATATCTGGCCACGGTGAATGAGGTCAGCAGCTATCAGACCTATGTCGGTTTGGCATCACCCATGGATTTTAATGGCTTGGTGCGGCATTACTATTTACGCCAGGGCGCCTATGTTGGGGATCTGCGCATCATTCTGGTGGATAAATCTCGGCGCGCGCAACAATCTCATGCCATCGCGCTGAGGATGCGTCCGGATATAGAGCGGATCGGTCATAAATACGGCGCCAATCTTAAAATCGTGGAAATGCCGCCGGGGCCGCCGGTGCTATCCAGCGTGGTTGGGGAAATTTACGGGCCGCCGGAAGCCGGTTATCAGGATTTGGTGAGCGTGTCTAAACAAGTTCGTGAACATTTGCAAACGACTGAGGGCGTGGTGGATGTGGACGATTATGTGCAAGCGCCGCAAGACCAGTGGCAATTTGTGTTGAACCAGGACAAAGCAGCGCTATTGGGCATTACCAATCAGCAGGTGGCCAATAGTTTGAAACTGGCGGTAGAAGGCGGCGTAGCCGGTACTTTGCATATCGCCAGCGAACGCCAGCCCTTGCTGATCACGTTGCAATATCCCAGAGCGGCGCGTTCCTCGGAAGCCGATTTATTAAACTTGTCGGTGAAATCGGCAAAAGGCGATTTGATTCGTTTGAGCGAAATCGGTCGGTTTAGCCATGAATTAGCGGATCAAACCATCTATCACAAAAACTTACGCCAGGTGTCGTATGTGCTAGCTGAAATGGCCGGACGCAGCCCGGTGGAAGCGGTGTGGGATCTGCAGGATGCCTTGGAACAGCAGCCGCTACCAGCCGGTTACAGCGCGGAAATGGCCGGGGAGGGCGAATGGAAAATCACCGTCGATGTGTTCCGCGACCTGGGCTTGGCGTTCGCGGCGGCGATGGTGATGATCTATATCTTGTTGGTGGGGCAGACCGGCTCCTTGGGTGTGCCGCTGATCATGATGATCGCCATCCCGCTGACGGTGATCGGCATCATGCCGGGCTTTTGGTTCATCAACCTGTTTGCGTCCGATGTCGGGCAATATGCCGATCCGGTGTATTTCACCGCCACGGCCATGATCGGCATGATTGCTTTGGCCGGCATCGTGGTGCGCAACTCCATCATCTTGATCGATTTTATCGAGAACATTTATCGCGGTAATCCGGATATCAGTTTGGCCGACGCCATCATCGAAGCCGGCGCCACTCGTTTAAATCCGATCTTTTTGACAGCGGCTTCGGCGGTATTAGGCTCGGTGATGATCGTCCTCGATCCCATCTTTTCGGGTCTGGCCTGGAGCTTCATCTTCGGGATTATTGCGTCCACCTTATTTTCGTTGGTGGTGATTCCTTTGGTGTATTTCTTGATCAACCGCGAAATGCCCAAGCAAGTACAAGCCGAAGACTAGCTTCTTAGCGCCCGCCACGCCAATTCAGCGGGCGCGGTAACTAGCGTTTTTGTATACTCGTTACCTATCACCCATCCCTTAGCTTTGAGGCCACCCTTATGAAACAATCAAACCGCGTTTGCTACTTACTTTCTGTGTTGGGATTATTGACGTGCCTGTCGCCGCTAGTGCAAGCCGACGAGTCCGCCAGCAAATTCTCCCGGGAATTGTTAATGACCAAGCCGGTGACTTTACCCAGTAAAGAAGTCGAGAGCCATGTAATGCGGGTGCGCTTCCCCAAGGGCTACAAAACCCCCTTACACACGCACGAAGGACCGGGCCCCAGATATGTGGTGATGGGCAAGCTGAAAGTCGTCGATGACGGCCAAACCAAAGTCTATAGCCAAGGCGAAGTGTTCTGGGAAACCGGCGCGGAAATGACCGTGGAAAACGTCGGCAAAGGCGAGGCGGAAATTATTATATTTGAGCTTGCGGCGGGAAAGCCTGCTAAGCATTAAAGCCTCAACGAATTAAGCTCACTTTGTTTGCTGGCTGATGGTTTTTCTTTTTTCATCAGCCAGCAACGTTTTTCTAAGCCGTTAGAAAAGAAAAACTAACACCACCATGTGGCATTTTCGGCAAGTTGCGGACGAATGGTTTTTATGACGAAGGTCTGTTGAATGACCTATAGCCGTTAGCGGTAATCTCAAATTGGTGCGACCACCTTATAGGTTGTGCCGAGCTATGCGAGGCGCAACGATCGCGAACGGTGCGCCTAACGGCAGCACCCTATAGTCAGCGCACCTTATGGCCTTGAGGCCTTAACGAATTAAGCGGACTTTGTTTGCTGCCTGATGATTCTTCCTCTACTATCAGCCGGCAACGTTTTTTCTGAGTTGCTAAAAAATCCGAACAATCAGGTAGTATTTCCGGCCAAAGAGCTGTCAATCGTTATCATTGAGCGAGAATAGCAGGTAAGCATCGAAAAGCCGCTGCAAACGCCTAGCTATAACCCTGCACTCTTTGGCAAACTACGCCTTCTCGCGCAAGGTTGGGACTCATAGCCACGTCAACCTCAAGTGCATGCCCTTCTACAGTTAAATTATTGTTTTGCTTGCCATAAAAAGTAAAAATCATTTGAGCGAGCCTCTTCTTTCTCCTTCAGAGTTTTGTTGTAATCCATCATGGCTCCAACAACAGCAGTACCTCCACCGATTGCAGCTATGATTTGACCAATGTTTGGAGGTAATAATCCAGCGTAAAGACCTACAGAGATTGCACCTGAACCAAATATCACTTTCTCTTTAAGTGATTCTCTAGATTTAGATTTCCAATCTTTAACTTTTTTTTCTATTATATTTATTTCAGGCAGCACCTGATCTCGAAACATCTCAGAGACTTCTACCTCACTCCAGTTTTTTTGTTTCTTTATCATAGAATTGATTTTATCTCTGTAAACGGCAAATGCTTCACTTTCGCGCTCTCGAAGTTTAACTATTGCGTTATAGTCTTTGCTATGAATAGTTGGAAGGTAGTGTTTCATTGCTTTTTCAAATGAAGAAGAGTTAGCTTTATAAACTGGGTTATTTAGCTGCGAAGCTATTTTCATTTGGGCTTCGTTGTCACAAAGGTAGGATGTTCCGTGAAAAGCAGAATGCCACTCTTGATTAGATAGGTCTCTTAAGATTGGACTAATAATTAAAGATAATATGTTGTAATCTGCAATCTCTTTTTGCGATAGTTTATATGGCAACTTCTTTGCCTTAAGGCTTTCGACAAAATCTGGCAATGGCTCATATAGGTGGAAATACATAACTCCATGATCAATTAGGCTTTTAGGGCCTTCTATTTTAAAAAAAGGACCAGCGCCTTTTCCTATGTCAAAATATATTGCACACTTATTAATTAAATACTCATGAAGAAGCTCATACAGCTTATCTTCTTTTTGCTCAATATTTTTTGAAATAGGGTTTGCTAATGTATCCTTATGGTGCTGGCATAAGGATACCGTGTTTTGTGCATATTTAATGATTCCCTTTTCTATTAATGGCTTTAAGCGAAAGAAATTAAGGATGCCATGGGTAAGCTCTTGTCTGGATACTTCGTTTATATTTTCTGAACTTTTAAGCATCACTTGTTCAAAAGGGTTTTGAATATAAACCTCATCTGCGTAAAGCGATGCAAATGATACGAGCTGATCGAGTTTTCTTAATCTGCATTCTGGGTATGAGCAAGGATGGCGGCCACCACTTAATGAAGAATTAGCAATAAATGAAAAGTTTTCGTTAGGCTGTTGGTTTTGATTAAAATGATATCTGGTTATCAGAGCCATTGTTTCAGCAAATTCAAAGACATCATCTGCTTCAGAAGATGATAAAGACTCAATAATATCTCCATCACCCCACAGTTTTATTGATGTTTCAAATTCTTCAATGAAATCCATTCGATTCTCTTTGGATTTAACGCCAGCCGTAATCGGCGCAATTGTAGTGAGGGCCGTAGGGCGGATAAGCGAAGCGTCATCCGCCGATAAAACCGTCAATTATCCGCCTCACCAACTTCCGACAATGCCAAGCCCAACCCCGCCCAATTTAACGGATAAACGCCCATTCTAACTAAGTGATGAAAACTTGAATATGGCCTTTATGCCCTCGGGTAAATCCTTAACCGCGATTGCCCAGCCATGCTTCACAGGATTGTAATGGATGTAATCCATATGTACCGCATAGTCGGCATCATTGATAATAGTGTGCTCCCAAAAACGACGTTGCCACTTGTGCCCTTTGGGTATAACCCTCGCTCGTGGCGTTTTATTCTGATTGCAGAGCGATATTCGGTTTTAGGTATCGCTTTCGAAAAGGCTTTTTTTATCGCCCGCCATCGGTTGGAATATTGATCATCACCAGCCGGTAATGTCCAGATTGCATGCATGTGATCGGGCAAAACCACCTAAGCATCGATATACCCAAGGGCACAAGTGAAATGGCTGCTTTTCCCGGACCACTCGCACCGCTTCACGTAACTCCGCAATATGCTCGATCAGCAGCGTCGATTTCCGTTCGAGCAGGTTGACGGTGAAAAAATAGGTACCACCAGGAATGCGATTGCGTCGATAGTTCGGCATGAAAAGAGTTTAACCGATTTGGCGGATGACGCTACGCTTATCCGCCCTACAGCCACTTTGAAATTGTGATCAAACTGCTAGGATTCATGGGCTGCGATAAGGGTTAGAGTCGATAACACCAGTTCGCAAATTCAATAGTTAAAGATTTACCTGGAATTCGAAATTTGTAGCTAAAGCTGTCATTAGCTAACATTACGAAACCAAACAAGTCTACTCAGACTCATCCGCTCGCTCTAGCCAGTAGGCTGGGTAAAGCAACGCGAAACCCAGCAAATACTTTGAAACAACAGAAAATCTTTACATTGCAACTGTTCGCCGGCTGAGAAAACTCATCAGCTTCACGAAATATTCAAAATCAATACGCCTGCACCCCAAACTTCAACAACAACCTCGGCAAAATATCGTCCAGATTCAACACGTCCTTATCCGTTAATTCAATCAAATTGAAATTGTACTTCTGATAAATGGCGAGTTTTTCCTGTTTTCTGGCTTGGTATTTGGCGTCGTTTTCGTAGCCCCAGAATTCAATATAAACTTTGCCGGTGGGGATATAAAAGTCGCAGTACATTTCTTCTTCGATCGGCAGTTTGCGTTCGTAGGCGTGGACGATTTCCGCCATGTATAACCAATTGTCGATCAGCATTTCTGCCTTGGAACGAACGAAATGGCCGTCGGTGGTGCGGTGGGTGGCTTCGAATTTGTGGCGGAAGCTATCCATTTTGTCGGTGTCGGTTTTAGGTTTATCGACGCCCTTCATATTATCGACGTTGTCTTTCAACGCCCGGTTCCGGGTGATTTTTTCCGGCCAGCGCACATAGGGAATGCCGGAACGGCTGTCTTCGCCTTGTTCGGCACCCATTGCCAATCCCTGTTCGGTGACTAGCCAGCCTTTCAAGCCTTTTTTGATCCAGCCCAATTCGGACAAGATGTAGTTCATTTTGTTGGCCGGCAGTTCGAACTGTTGCCCGAGCACAGTGGCAGTCAATAGTTTCGGCGCATCCGCTTTGCTTGGCGCGCTCGGCAACTGAAATTCTTCCGGCCAGGCAACATATTGGCCATATTTGCCGGTCAAATAGACACCGCCGGCGGCACTGCCGGCGTCGGTTAACTGCCATTTGTCCGCTTGTTTCTCGATTAGGCCCAGCGCAGTCAGTTGCCCGAACATTTGCTCCTGGGATATGCCGCGCAATTTGGCCAGTTGGGTGGTGGATAGGCGTTTTTCGTCACTCATCGCTGTAGTTCTCTAGTTTGACCGCACAGAGTGTAGACCATCGTTTTGCGTGGGCGGGAGCTAGGAAACCAATTGGAATTCACTTTGCAGACCAAAGGCCAGTCTGTTGCGCAAAAAAATGACCGTTTGAGTTGATGCGCCCCAACTAGGCTTCGATAGATCCAGCTCAGCCTAAACGGAATACCAGTGATAAATAGGGCCGGGTTAATAAAGGCATAAAAGTAGCCTGAAAAGCGGGGAAGCGGATAACGCATCTAAGACCTTAGCCCAATAGACAAAACTTAAGACTTACGTACACTTGACAGAGTTTGGAACACGAACTTTGGTATCAACTTTTACAGACTATGGCACTACAGGTTTTGGAACTCGATAGATTAATCTTGGTTGCTGACCGCGAAGTCTCGTCCTTTAAAGGTATCAATCGGGTCAGGGAGAGTCTGCAAACAAATGTGGATTATGTTGCCAGCCGGGACGAGTTGTGTCGCTGGATCGCCGACAACAAGGCGAATTTAACCAGCAAAAATATTGCCTTTGTGATGGTGTTTGACCCGGAAGTGGTCGAAATATCGCCGTCCGGTTCCGAGTTTGGTTTATTACTGGAATATCCGCGGATTTGTATCACCCGATCAAGTGATCTATCGACTACCTTGCGCTCGATAAAAACCGGTTTGTTTGATTTTATTGAAAAGCCCTTTAGTCTGGAACAGATACGCAAATGCCTTGAACTGGCTTTTTTCGAATATGAGTTTGCTGCCAGTATCAACAATCAATTCCGTAATCTGACCAAACGCGAAATTGAAACCTGCGAGTTGGTGGTGCTGGGCCACACCAATAAGGAAATATCCGAAAAACTGGATATTTCGATAAAAACCGTCAAAGTGCATCGCGCGAATTTAATGCGCAAAACCAACGCCAAAACGGTTACGGATCTTCTGAGACTGCACGATACCTTCAAGTCAAATACTCGCCAAGGACTGACTGATTTGCCCACTATCCCCCCGCTAAAAATATTGAACACTCAACAAACTAACAAGCGTGAAAAACGCCAAAAATCTCTGGCTTAACCCTCCTTGCTACCCAACAAAACTACTTTTCGGCAAGCAATAGCCGCAAGGCATAGCCAAATTTGAGACGCTCGTGACTGAATTTACAATTTTTCCAACGGTCGGGTCGATTGCGCAAAAACAACTTTTGCGAGCGACTTTAGATATGACTATTCGTTCGGTGTCGCAGCTAATAGACCACCATAACGTCAGCAGCGTAGTGCTTGAAATTGGCGAAGACTATTTTGTATTTTCCGTTGAAGATTTGCTGAAGCATCTGCATGCTGGCGGCAGCAGTGATGCCACCTTGGCTGAATTGACATTACGCAAGATTACCTGCGTTTTCGAAAATGAACGGGTGCTGACGGCATTTGAAATCCTTGAAAGCAATGGCGACCGGTATTTAGGTGTCGTCGATTCCACTGAGAGTCTGGTCGGCATATTGACCGATACCGACATTCTATCGGCGGTCGATCCTACTGTATTGGTGCAAAAAAAAACCATCGGCGATTTGGTGACCAGAATAGAGCCCATCACCTTTACTGCGGACTGGATTTTGGACGATGTGCTTAACCATCTGCAGAAAATGGAGGACTCCATCATTGTGGTCGAATCCAAAATACCGATAGGCATTATCACCACCAAGGATATTTTTAAACTTATCTCTGCCGCGGATACCACCGATAGGCCACTCCGGGAGTACATGAGTAGTCCGGTCATTACCACCGAGGTCAGTTCAACCATTGAAGACGCGCTCGCTCAGTTAAAAACCTGTCACATCAAACGGTCCATCGTGGTGAATCAGGAAAACCAATTGGTAGGCGTCGTCACGCAGAGCGAACTGGTGGGTTTTGCCTATGGTACCTGGATAGATTTAATCAAACATCACGCCGGCGAGCTCAAAGAGCTTGTGGCTATTCTGGACGCCAAAGCCAAGGGTTTTGAAAAATCCTCGTTGACCGACCCTCTCACCGGACTTGGCAATAGACGAATGCTGGATAAAAGACTGGCCGATGAAATTGGCCGCATGCGGCGTTATGACGCCCCGGCGTTTTCGCTGTTGTTACTGGACATCGATCTTTTCAAGCAAATTAATGATGCGCACGGCCACTTGATTGGCGACGAAATCTTGAAAGCCATCAGCTTGAAACTAATGAGCTTGGTCAGGTGCAGTGATGATGCGATTCGTTGGGGCGGCGAAGAATTTGCGATTTTGCTGCCGCATACACTTCTTGAGGATGCCGTCGAGTTTGCAAACCGCTTGCGCACCACGATAGAAGACTATTCTTTCGTCGAACGGATAAACGTCACTATCAGCATAGGTGTTGGACAGTTTTCAATTACCGAGCACGAAAGCCAATTCATTGATCGCGTCGACAAGGCGCTATACCTTGCCAAACATCAGGGCCGCAATCGGGTCGTTGCCGATACCTCAGCCGTGCCGATTCAACACCTTGTCACGCCGACATGAAACGCGTAGATACTGTTTTGCTGTGTCTGGCTATTGTCATCAATAGCGTTTGCTGGATTTGGAGTCGGCAAGCGCAGCAAACGCCGGTTGACTTTAATTTTCTATCAGTAGTGTTATTGGTGGGCTCGCTAGTTTTTTCCTATCGCGGCCGTAAACATTGGCAAGACCGGCAACAGGCTCGGGTGGTCGAACTTGAGTCGGTGATGGCGGAGTACCAATTTTTGTCTGATCGCGCCATGGATTACGCAGAATCTCGTTTCAATATTCTGGAACAAGACCTGGCTTTGGCTCGCAATACCATCCAAAGCTCTGCGCATAAACTATCCAATAGCTTGACGGGTCTGGAACAGCAATCGACCGACCAACGCCCGGGGAGTCGCTATTTTTGCCGAAAGATTTTTTCGGGCATCCTGCTGGAAAAAATCGGCAAAAATTACGCGACCGCTTATGCCTTCGGCGCCCCGATTCGTCCGCGTCACCTCGTTCCGACC
>Ga0123388_1107543_pt1 | contig 13752 bp, 7 predicted proteins | sample T0HHNO3metaT_FD_89916 | JGI IMG/M metagenome (GOLD analysis project Ga0123388, IMG submission 89916) | Methane-oxidizing artificial microbial communities from Washington, USA to study methane cycling - T0-HHNO3 metaT (Metagenome... | ecosystem: Engineered > Modeled > Simulated communities...
AACAAATTAAAAAATCCACCGATCCTTTGAAAAATTCCCAAAAAAAGAATACCATATTCATCTTATTTGGTTTATTCTTAAACATTATATCCATCTATAGCCAAAATAACAGCAATACGATATCGATTCATAATCTCTTTGACAAGACTGTAGAAAATGAAAATTTACCGATATTCAATGGGCCTCGTTATATCAATTATTATAGATCTTTAGACAATACACATTGTTATTACATCTCTGGTAACTTTATTTCCGGAGATTTAAACTATCAAAATCAAAGCTATTACAATGTAGATTTAAAGTATGACATTAATAATGATGTTTTAGTACTTAAGCCTATTGGCAAATTCGATTATTTAGGCATTAGTCTTATAAAAGATAATGTTGGTAGTTTTAAAATCTATGACAAACAATTCATTAACATCAATTATAACAATCCTTCATGTCCCGCTTTTATGAATGGATATTATCAGGAAATTATATTTTCTAAAGACAATATTTTATACATCAAGCATCATAAAAACAGAACAAAAGTAATTGACAACAAATCAATTGCAGAAGGCTCTAATCAATCTACAACAGATTCATTTATAGAAAAAAATGAATTTGTATTGAAATACAAAAATACTTACTACAAAATAGCATCAAAAAATGATGTCATTAAAATTTTCCCCGAATATAAAAGCAAAATAAAAGATTATTACAGTAATAACGATCAATTAGAAGAATCAGATAACAAAGTCTTTATTGAAAATTTAATAAAGGAAATCAACAATTTTCTAGTCCCTGAATCTAATTAAAAATGAAAAAAAATATACTAACATTATTTTTATTAGCCTTTTATACAATATCATTTAGTCAGGAAAAAAGCAATAAAATATCTATCGAATTCAACAATACTAATCTAAAAACTGCTTTAGAAAATATTGAAAAAGCCTCCGGTTATAAATTTTATTTTGATGAAAACTGGCTTACAGCCGAAACTATTTTAATTAATAAAACCTATAACAATATTTCTATTGAAGATTTGCTAAATAATCTTTTTGAAAATACTTCTTTAAATTACATCATAAGAAATAATGAAATAATTTTAACCAAAAACAGCACAATCCACAGTTCATTGCCTGAAGGTTATTTTGAAACTACAGTACCACAATCTGATAATACTGTAGCAAAACCACTATTCCATCAGCAGTATGATGCAATAGCGCAAAATAGTAGCGTTCCAGGAATTATCTATATTGGAAAAGAAAAAAAGGGAGGTGAGTTAAAATCATACACGCTTTCTGGTTCTGTAAAAAATGTAAAAACAAAAAATACGCTCTCGAATGCTACTATAAGAGTCCGTGGGAAAAATAGCAGCACCGTTACTGATAATGAAGGTCATTATAAAATTGTAGTGCCTTACGGTCTTAATTATATCGACATTGAATTAGTAAATCACAAAAAAACCACAGAAACGATAATGGTTTATGACGATGGAAAACTTGATGTATCTCTTGAAGAAAGCTTTAATGAATTAGACGAAGTTGTTATTAAAACCAGCGCAAACAAAAACGTAAAAGATGTTATTTCCGGGGTTTCAACTATCGATGTTGAAAAAATAAAAACCATTCCGCTTGTTCTTGGCGAAAGAGACATTTTTAGAGTTGCCACAACCTTACCTGGAATCAAAACTACTGGTGAAGGATCGGCAGGATTTAATGTTAGAGGAGGAAAAGATGACCAGAATTTAATTCTTTTAGACAATGCTGTTCTTTACAATACTTCGCATTTCTTAGGTTTTTTCTCTGCTGTAAATCCTTATACAACAAGCAAAGTTGATATTTATAAAGGAAGTATTCCCGCAAGATTTGGAGGTCGATTATCTTCTGTTTTCGATATCGCTTCTAAAAATGGTAATCCTGAAAAATTTTCTGGCGAAGGCGGAATTGGATCTGTGACGAGTAATTTATCTATTGGAGCTCCAATTATAAAAAACAAAGCCAGCGTATTAGTTGGATTCAGAACTACTTATTCAGAATGGATTTTAAAAAAAATAGACAATGAAGACCTAAATAATAGTCAGGCTGCATTTTTTGATGGTATCATAAAATACAATCACAAAATAAACGCTAAAAACAACATTGAATCAACTTTGTATTACAGTAAAGACCGTTTTAGTATTTCTTCTGATTCTGTTTATAAATACAGTAATGCGTTAATTTCATTAAAATGGAATCATGCATTCAGCGAGAAAACTAAAGCCGATTTTATTTTCACTAATAGCCAATATAAATTTAATATTGATTTTGATAACGGAACTCCAAACTCTTTTGATTATGGATACAAATTAAACGAAACTCAATTTATTGCAAATGCAAATTATTCATTAAACAGCAAGCATGCTTTTAATTATGGTTTATCGAGCAAGCTTTACAATGTTGAACCTGGTTATTTAAATCCAAAAACTACAGATTCTAAAATTATTCCAATAAAAATTGACGATGAACAGGCTTTGGAATCTGCTCTATATTTTTCTGACAATTATACTTTAAATGATAGAATATTAATTAGTCTCGGACTTCGATATTCAACATATTCTGCATTGGGAGAATCTACACAGCGTGTTTACCAGCCAAATGCTCCAGTCAATGACAATAATGTAATTGGTACAAACTACTACAAAAAAAATGAAGTCATAAAAACCTATGGCGGATTTGAACCAAGAATAGCAATGCGTTATCTGTTTACAGACGATTTTTCTGTAAAAGGCAGCTATGACAAAACATATCAGTATATTCATTTATTAACGAACAACACAACACAATCTCCTACTGACGCCTGGAAATTATCCGATTTAAATATTAGGCCTCAGGAAGCACAGCAATATTCTTTAGGGTTTTATAAAAATCTAGATAACGACAATTTAGAATTAAGTTTAGAAGGTTATTATAAAAAATCATACAATCTTCTCGACTATAAAGTAGGTGCTGAATTAATGTTGCAGGAAAACACCGAAACACAGCTTTTACAAGGAGAAGGAAAAGCGTATGGAGTTGAGTTATTATTGAAAAAAAATGTCGGAAAACTTAATGGCTGGTTAGGTTATACTTATTCACGAACTTTTATAAAATCAGACAGTCAGTTTCTTGATGAAAAAGTCAACAATGGACATTATTTCCCAACAAACTTTGACAAACCGCACGAAGTAAGCGCCGTGCTCAATTATAAGTTTACACAACGATACAGTTTATCGAGTAATTTTGTATATCAATCAGGACGACCTATCACCTTCCCAATTGGAAGTTATATTTATAATGGCATGGAATATACACTGTACAGTGACCGAAATAAATATAGAATTCCTGATTATTATCGATTAGATATTGGTTTTAATATAGAAGGCAATCATAAAATAAAAAAACTTTCTCATAGCTTTTGGAATATATCTGTTTACAATGTCTTAGGCAGAAATAATCCATATTCGATCTTTTTTATAACGACAAATGGAGAAATAAAAGCATACAAAACTTCTATATTTTCTGTGCCAATTCCAACAATAACATATAATATTAAATTTTAATCATCAAAATAAATGAATTTTAGAATCCAGCATATTAATCACTTGTACAAGATATTGTTTTTTACAATTTTCTGTCTTTCTTTTAGTAGCTGTACTGAGCAATACGTTTTTCAGACCAATACATTTGAAAGCATTTTGGTGGTTCAGGCAAATATTACAAATGAATTAAAGAAACAAGAAGTAAAACTTACCAAATCATACCGTCTTGAAGAAAACGGACCAACTTTTGAAAAAGGAGCAAATGTTTATGTAACTGACAGTGAAAACAATAATTATGAATTTGAACTTGAAGATTTTTCAGGTCTTTATGTTTCAAAAAATCCTTTTCAGGCAGTTCCGGGAAGATCGTATCAATTAAATATTACTACCCAAGATGGTAAATCCTATTCATCTGCTTTACAAACTTTAACTTCAGTTAGTGAAATTAATGTAGAACCAAAAGTAGAAACAGTGGACGATGTGAAGGGTGTACAAATAATGGTCAGCAGCAATGACCCTACTGCAAGTTCAAAATTTTATAGATTTGAATACGAGGAAACATACAAAATCGTATCGCCTTACTGGAATCCCAACAAACTTATCGTGGATCCAAGTATGATCAATGATCCAGAGCCTAATTTTCTTGTTGTTCCAAGGAATAAAGAAACAAGAGTTTGTTACACGACAAAAAAATCAGATGATTTAATCTTAATTAGCAATGCGGGACAAAGCGAAGATCGTATCAATTTTCCGATACGTTTCATAGAGATGACAAGCCCTCTTCTTAATGAACGATATAGCATTATAGTACGCGAGTATGTACAAAGTTCTGAATCTTATACTTATTATAAAACATTAAAAACGCTTTCTACTTCTTCTAGTTTATTTTCACAAGTACAGCCTGGATTTAATTACGGAAATATCAAAAACAATGACGACCCTGAAGAAAAAGTAATAGGCTATTTTGAAGTCTCATCTGTTTCTTCAAAAAGAATCTTTTTCAATTTTAGAGACATCTTCCCAGTCGAGCCATATCCGCCGTTCTTTATGGAATGTCAACCGCAAGAATTAAGCAATTGCTGGGATGCAAAAGGCTGTGCTGGCGCCACCATATTGGCCCTAGTTAAATCTCCTGTGCCTGAAAAAATATATTATGGTAGCCGCCTTAATATGGATATAATAGTCTTTGTTCCAACTCCGTGTGGTGACTGCACCAGTGTTTCATCTAACATAAAACCTTTATTTTGGATAGATTAAAAAAAATTATACGCACAATTATGTTGATAGCTGTAAATGCAGCTATTGCACAAAGTGGTTCATTGGCTAAAAATGAAACTACGGAATTAAACATCGAAAATATATTTGTTCACGCCAACAATACAACATTAGTAGCGGGAGAAACCCTGCATTGCAAATTTTATTGTTTAAATTCACCTAAGAATAATTTTAGTTCTATTAGTAAAATTGCACATGTAGAACTTATAAACAACGAAAATCAGGTAATTTTTGCCAACAAAATCTATCTTGAAAATGGCACTGGCGAAGGTGATTTTTTTATTCCAACAACAATCGAAACAGGCAATTACAAATTAATTGCTTATACGAATTGGATGTTAAATAACACAAACACCAAAACAGCTGTAACCGATCTTATTATTATTAACCCTTACATTGTTAGTACTAGAAAAAAACCTGTTTCTAAAACTCAAAATGACCAGGAGAAAAATCAGGAAAATCAATCAATTACAACAAACTCTTCAGCAAAAGATCAATCTTTTGCCTTAGAATTAAATAAAAAAGTTGCCACAAAAAGGGAACAAATTTTACTTAAAATAAAATCATTAAACGGAATTGCCAACAATGGAAACTTTTCTCTTTCGATAAGAAAAACGAATAGTTTACCTTCAAAAAAACAGATGAATTCATATGAATTCACAAAATCTTATAGTGGTGAAACGTTAAATAACAATTCATTTTTTCTACCCGAACTTCGTGGAGAAGTCATATCAGGAACTATTAAAAACAATAAAGATCCAAAGCAAATAGCCGACAAAAACATTGCCTTATCCTTACCTGGTAAAGATTTTGCTTTTAAAGTTGTTAAAACAAATGAAGAGGGAAAATTTAATTTCATATTAGAAAAGAGCCCAAATTATTCTAATGCAATTATTCAGGTTGTCGGAGAAGACAAAAATGATTATGCGGTTGAACTTGACAAATACGAAGGATACAATCTATCTGAATTAAAACAAGGTGAAGAATTTTATCTTAGCTCTGATTATAAGGCTAGTCTTGAAGAAAGATCGATTGCAAATCAAATAGAGAATTCGTATTATCATTTAAAAAAAGACAGTATACAGCCGGAGATTAAAAAGTTTCCATTCTATCATCCTCTGGAAAAAGAATATATTCTTGGAGATTATACCAAATTTCCAACCTTGAAAGAAACAACCATAGAAGTAGTTAAGGAAATGTATTATCGAGAAGAAAACAAAAATTTCACATTACATGTTAGAGACATAAATTATGATCTTAATTTTTTCTCTGAACCTTCATTAGTGTTGGTCGATGGAGTATTAATTCAAAACACAAATGAATTAGTTGATCTTAAAATGGATGAAATTTACAAAATCAGCCTAGTTCCAGGAGTGTATATTTATGGACCAACTGCGTTTGATGGCATCATCAATTTTACTTCAAAAAACAATGATTACAGCACCAAAGAAAAAGGTTCTCATATTTTAAAAACGGATATTCAAAGACCTTTGAACAAAATAACATCTTTTAAACAAGATTATACGAACAAAAGCAAATATGATCGTGTTCCTGATTACAGATATCAATTGCTTTGGGAGCCTGAATTGTTATTAGATAGTAATGAAAAAACAATTTCATTCTTTACTTCTGATGTTCCCGGACAATATGAAATAAATTTAGAGGGATTTACAAAAGATGGAGTTCCAGTATCGCTAAAAGAAAGTTTTGAAGTAAAATAATCTAAAAATATATCTTTATTATGGTCATCCACAAGGAAGAAAATCTAAGAAATCTGATTTCCCCTTTTTGAATTTGTTTAAACATTGTCGGATTTTTTAAAACAAAACATGAATATTTTATCGCATTTTAACAGTTTTAACTGCCATTTATAACTTTTTTTTAATACTTTTGAAATTAACCAAAACTAAACCAAAAATCCACCAATCCTTTGAAAAATTCCAAAAAAACGATACTATTACTATGCTTATTTGGATTATTATTAAACATTCCTTCGATACACAGTCAAAGTATCAAAGAAACCGAAATCTTCAATTGGTTTGATAAAAATGCAGGAATAGAATCCTTAGACATTAAAAATGGTCCTGCGCATTTAAACTTTGACAGAACGATTGGCAATCAGCACAGATACTATGATGCTGATGAATTCAAAAAAGGAAGCATTAACTACAATGGTCAAGATTATTTTGATGTATACTTAAAATATGACATCTTCGCTGATCAACTTGTTTTACGCCCTTATGATCTGCAAAACACCACGAAAATAGATCTCATAAAAGCAAACATTACTCATTTTAAGATTGGTGATGAAAACTTTGTAAAACTAAAAGACTTGAACAATTCTTCTTTTAAAGGTGGTTATTATAACGAAACTGTAATCAAAAATAATCAAGCGCTTTATATTAAATATTACAAAGAAAAAAAGAAAAATATCAAGGAAGAATTAGACTTGGTCGACTATAAGCCTCGGTATGAATTTATTTTATGGAAAGACAGCAAATTCAATTTAATCAATGAAAAAAAAGAAATTATAGCTCTATTCCCTGAAAGTAAAAGAAATATAAATGATTTCTATCTCATGAATAGAAGTTTACGAAAAGAAAACCCTCCATTATTCATGAAAAACCTGATGAAATACATTAATAATTAAAACCCGAAGAAACATACAAATGAGAATATTTACTATCCTTTTATTATTTTTCGGTTTTAATCAGATTCTGCATTCACAAGGCGAAAAAAAGACAATAAACCTTACGTTCAACAATATAAACAGAGTGGCTGTTTTGGAGAAAATTGAAGCTTCAACTTCATACAAGTTTTATTTCCAAGACAATTGGTTTGATAAAAACGTATTAATTTCTGGAGATTATCAAAACAAAACTATTGAAGAAGTTTTGTCTAAAGTTTTACAAGATACTGAGCTTAATTTTTACATTAGTAAGAATAAAATCATATTGACAAAAAACAGCATCATTTATGATAAGTTTCAAAACAATAAAAAAGATGCAAATGCTCCAATCTTTTTCCAGCAATATGATTCGGTCAAAAAAGACAAATCCGGAACAACAGCTCCAATTGCATTAATTGGAAAAGAAGCTGTTGATTCAGAAGTGGATTTATATACTTTATCTGGTCATATTACGGACCTGAAAGATGGAAAACCTTTGGCCGATATTAATGTCAAAGTAAAAAACACCGCTATAATTTCGACCACCAATGCCGAAGGTTTTTATAGTTTTAAACTTCCAACAGGGCTAAGCACAATTGAAGTTGAATCATTATTTTACAACAGTACTTCCAGAAAAATAATGATTTACAGTAATGGTACATTAGATTTTTCTGTTATTGAAAAAATCAATCAGTTAGACGAAGTTTTAGTAAAAGGAAAAGACAATCAAAACATTAGAACTGCCATAACAGGAGTTACAACAATTGAAGCTGAAGGCGTAAAAACTATTCCTTTAGTTCTTGGAGAGCGAGATGTCTTGAAAGTTGCATTAACAATTCCTGGTATCAAAACGGCAGGCGAAGGATCTTCTGGATTCAATGTCAGAGGCGGAAAAGAAGATCAAAATTTAGTATTACTGGACAATGCTACGATTTACAATCCTATGCACCTTTTTGGCTTTTTCTCTTCAATAAATCCTTATACAATCAACAAAGTTGATATTTACAAAGGAGGAATTCCTTCTGAATTTGGAGGGCGTTTATCTTCTGTTTTTGATATTGTTTCTAAAAATGGAAATACCGAAAAGATTTCTGGAGAAGGAGGAATTGGACCAGTAACCAGCAATCTTACTCTTTCTGTACCTGTTGTAAAAGACAAAGCAAGTTTGTTAGTTGGCGGACGCGCAACCTATTCGGATTGGATTTTAAAAACCTTAGATGACGAAAGATTAAAAAACAGCCATGCTTCTTTCTATGACCTATTTGCCAAATACAATCATAAAATCAACAAAAACAATTCGGTTGAAGGAACAGGTTATTACAGCAAAGATTCTTATACCTTGACTCCAGACTCGTTATTTAAATACAGCAACAGATTAGTTTCATTGAAATGGAAACACGCCTTCAACGAAAAAAACAATAGTGAATTCAATGTTACAAATAGTGAGTACAAATACAGCATTAAATATCAATCTATTAATCCTGAGTCTTTTCTTTTAAAATATAAAATAAACGAAAGTCAGGCCGTTTTAAAATTTGGCAGCGAGCTTAATGCAAAACATAAATTAACTTATGGAGTTTCGACTAAACTTTATAAAGTAAATCCTGGAGAATTGTCTCCATATGGAGAAACCTCAATAGTCACTCCAATTACTGTTGAAAATGAAAAAGGATTGGAATCAGCCGCTTTCTTATCTGATAAATTTCAAATTTCTGAAAAAATATTATTAGATATTGGGGCCCGATATTCTTATTATATGGCTCTTGGCCCATCAACGCAAAATATTTATCAGGAAGGCGTGCCAAAAACGCCTGCAACTGTAATTGAGCAAAAAACGTATGGTAATAACGAAGTAATTACCCGAAATGGTGGTTTTGAGCCAAGAGTCGGTTTGCGTTATATTTTTAACGAAAGTCTTTTTGTAAAAGCTGGTTTCGACAAAAACTACCAATACATCCATTTGCTCACAAACAATACGACTCAAGCACCAACTGATACTTGGAAATTATCTGATTTGAATGTAAAACCTGAAAGCGGTTTACAATATTCGTTGGGTATATTCAAAAAACTGGAGTACAATGATCTTGAATTAAGTCTTGAAGGATATTATAAAACTTCAAAAAACATTTTAGATTATAAAGTAGGATCGCAGCTTCTTTTAAATCAAAATTTAGAGACCGAATTACTTCAAGGTGATGGAAAAGCTTATGGAATTGAGTTTTTATTAAGAAAATCGATCGGAAGACTTAATGGTTGGATTGGTTACACCTATTCGAGGTCATTCATAAAATTAGACAGTCAGTTTAATGATGAAAAAGTAAACAACGGTGAATATTTTCCAAGTAATTTTGATAAACCACACGATTTCAGCATTGTAATGAATTACAAGTTTACGCATCGTTACAGTTTTTCTTCTAATTTTGTATATCAAACAGGAAGACCAATCACTTATCCTATTGGAAAGTATTATTACAGTGGTGCAGAATACACCTTATATACCGACAGAAACAAATTCAGAATACCTGATTATTACCGTTTAGATATTGGATTAAACATTGAAGGAAACCATAAGATTAAGAAATTAGCACATAGTTTCTGGAATATTTCGATCTATAACGTATTGGGCAGAAACAATCCGTATTCAGTCTTTTTTGTAACCAAAGATGGTCAAGTAAAAGCTTATCAAACCTCAATCTTTGCAGTTCCAGTACCAACTATTACTTATAATTTTAAATTTTAACCGTTATGAAAAAAGTCTTTATAGTTAGATTTCTAATAATAACTTTATTTTTATCGGTATTGGGTTGTACAACGCCATACGATTACCAATCTAGTAGCGCTTATGAAGATGTTATTGTAATTGAAGCAACTATCACAAATCAAAATAAAACTCATGAAGTAAAAGTTACAAGAGCCTATAAGCTTGATGAAAAAACGCCAACTTTTGAAACTAATGCTACTGTTTTTGTTACCGATAATATGGGCAATAAATACGATTTCAAACAAAATGCTGAAAATTATACTTCTGTTGCTCCGTTTCAGGCCGCTCCAGATAGGCAATATCAATTGCATGTTCGCACTAAGGATGGAAGAGATTATGTTTCAACCACTGAAAAACTACCACAACAAACTAATATTGAAAGTGTAGAAGCCAAAGCAAAAACCAAAAACAATCAGCTTGGTATTGAAATCACTGTAAATAGCACAGATCCTACAAATAGCTCGCATTATTACAGATATGAATATGACGAAGCTTATAAAGTTGTAGCACCAAAATGGTATGCTCAAAAAGCTGTCCCTGTTTTTTTTGCTCCTGGTTCTAATCCTCCAGGAAAAGTGGTTTTTGAGGACAGAACAACTGAAGCAAGAATTTGCTACTTAAGCCAAAGTTCAAACGAACTGATTTTAACCAGCACAAGCGATTTATCTGAAGATAAGGTAATCAATTTCCCTGTTCGATTTATTGCCAGTACTGATCCTATTATAAGAAACAGATACAGCATATTGGTAAAACAATATGTGCAAAATCTTGCTGCACATACTTTTTTCGCAACATTAAAAGAGATATCTAATATAGGAAGCATCTTATCACAAACACAGCCAGGATTTTTTTACGGCAACATTCAATCAGTTGCTAATCCAAAGGAAAAAGTTATTGGTTATTTTGATGTGTCGTCATATTCTGAAAAAAGGATTTTTTTCAATTTCACTGACTTGCTAAATGGCCAGCCATTCCCAGAATACCAATATGAATGTCCTTCTCCAATTCCAGATATTTCTAGAGGAGAATATATATTCAAATACTGCTTTAGCCAAGATCCATTACTGGAATGTCAAGGAGATGTAATATTAAATTTATTGGCCAGCGGCATTAAAGTCTTTTATCCGACAGAATTACCCAATAACTATATTTTGTATCCAGTAGAATGCGGAGACTGTACTTCATTTTCATCAAACGTAAAACCACCATTTTGGATAGACTAAAATACATATTATATCTAGCGCTCGCTTTTAGCAGCCAGCAGATTGTATTTGCTCAAAAAAACAATTCTGTAAATGAACTGAATGAAGTTGACAAAAAAATTAATGAGTCAATTTATATCAGCACAAATGCAAATTCTTTTTTGACAGGCGAAACTTTGCAATACAAATTATTCTGTATCGACAAACTAGCAAATACTGCTTCAATTTTCAGCAAAATAGCTTACGTACAGTTAATTGACAATAATAAAAAAACGGTTTTTGCACATAAATTGTTTCTTGATAAAGCAACAGGAAATGGTGACTTTTTTATTCCAACCACATTGGAAACCGGAAGCTACAAATTGATTGGTTATACAAACTGGATGCTTAATAAAACTGTACCGGATTATTTTTCTACCGATATTTACATTGTAAATCCGTATAAAGAAAATCCAAGTGGCAGTACAGTTTCGTACAATTCCGTTTCTTCAGAAACTGTAAACAACAGCAATATTTCATTTGATATAAAAAACAAATCTTACAATACACGAGATTTGATTGAACTAAATGTCAAATCAAATTCTGACGAATTTACAAAAGGAAATTATACTTTGTCCGTTAGAAAAACAGATGGTTTTTTAGTTCAAAACAAAGCAATTTTTAGCGGTAAAACCTACCAAAATGGCGAAATCACAAGCGGCCAATTTGTATTGCCTGAATTGCGAGGTGAAATCATAACAGGAAAAATATCTTCGGCAAATGCTGAAATTAAAAACAAAAAAGTAGCACTTTCTATTGTTGGAAAAAATGCCGACCTGAAAATTGTAAAAACCGATGATCAAGGCAAATTCATTGTTATTTTAGAAAAAGAGAACTCAAATTCAAATATTATCGTTCAAGTTCTTGAAAGCGGCAAAGAAGATTATGTAATTGAAATTGATAAACAAAAGGACGTAGATTTTTCTAATTTAACTTTTCCTGTCGTTCAATTCAATTCAGATTTCAAACAAAATATCACTGACCGCTTAATTTCGACTCAAGTTGAAAATGCTTATTATGATGTCAAAAAAGATAGCGTAATATCACCGGCAATAGCTCTTCCTTTTTTCGGAGCAAAATCTGAAGAATTTATATTAGATGATTTTACGCGATTCCCAAATATCGAGGAAACAATTACAGAAATCCTAAAAGGTGTTTACTATCGAAAAAACGATAATATTTACTCCATTCATGTTTTTGACAATAATGATAATTATGAATCGGCATTACCAACCATGATTATTGTTGATGGATTAATTATTGAAGACTTAAATGAGTTTTTTGCCTTTAATCCTAAGAGTCTTTTTAAAGTAAATGTAGTGCGAGGAATTTATTATTATGGCTCAAAATCTTTTAATGGAATCGTTTCGTTCACAACAAAAAATGGTGATTATGATACTAAACTCAAAGGAAAATTTATTGTTAGGCCAGAAATTTTAAGACCTCAGGTAAAGAAAAACTATTTTAGTCCTGATTACATAAGCAATAAGAACGTAAGAATTCCAGATTACAGACATCAGCTTCTATGGCAGCCAAACATTGATTTGAGCAAAACATCAAATAGTAAATTTTATGCTTCTGATGTATCAGGAAAATATGAAGTGACACTTGAAGGATTTTCAGCTTCTGGAAAACCCGTTTTTATAAAAGATTTCATAGAAATAAAAGAAGAAGCCAGCAATTAGTTTTATTCTGATCAAAACATCCAAATAAACCTCTGTTTCTAAATTTGAAATAGAGGTTTATTTTTTTTCTTATTTAACGCAACCTTTTTCTTTTTTTTACACTATTAATTATAAACCGAAGATCTCTTTACAACAATACTACAAAATCAAAAGATAAAATTTGAATTTAGACGAACTCATAAAAAAGTGCATTAAGCAAAACCGAAAAGCGCAAGAAGAATTATACCAAGAGTATAAGAAAGTGCTTTATGTGTTATGTCTTAAGTATTGTACCAATGAAGTTGAGGCTGAGGACAATCTTCATGATGCTTTTATAGAGATATTCAGCAATATAAAAAATTATAAAGGAAGAGGAAGTTTTGAAGGTTGGATCAAAAGAATAACAATCAACAAAGCAATAGCCCGCTATAAGCAATCTTATCTTTTAACAGCAATTAAAGATGAATATCCGGATGATGATTTTATTAATGAAAATGAAATCGATTTGTCGCTAGATACAATTTTATCTTTTGTTCAGGAATTGCCACATCAATATCGATTGGTTTTCAGTTTATATGAATTAGACGATTATTCACATC